>Ga0163111_10003546_pt1 | contig 10098 bp, 11 predicted proteins | sample CRUFie1St18metaG_FD_109645 | JGI IMG/M metagenome (GOLD analysis project Ga0163111, IMG submission 109645) | Marine microbial communities from the Costa Rica Dome - CRUD Field 142mm St18 metaG | ecosystem: Environmental > Aquatic > Marine > Oceanic > Photic zone | place: Costa Rica: the Eastern... | reverse complement strand
CATCTAAAGGAAATGTAATTATATCTGCGTGACTCTTATCTAAATTTCTAAGTCCACCACTTTTTCTATTTACTTCATCATAAGGAATATCTGTTAATGTCATTGTAACACTCCCATCTGCCAGAGTGGGTAGTATTTTCATACAATTATCATTAAATAATTTAATATCGCTCATAGAATAGTCGTTACAAATACATTATAGCACAAAATTGATATTAGTGCAAAGTCGTTTATTATCAATCGTCATAGTGTGTAAATGTAATATTACCTGATATAACCACTCTTCTTAAATTTGTTTGATTTGGTATTACTTCGTGCCATACCCAAGATGGAAAGCATATTATATCGCCACTTTTTTGTTCGTTAGGTATTAATATATTTCCTTTTGTATCTGTAAATCTAAAACATTTTTGTTTAGGTACATCTAAAAAATGAACCCAAGATATATCAGAACCCAACTTTTTATCTTCGTGTGCGTGATGATGAGGTTTGTGCTTCATTCCTTTTTCATATAATTGTGTCCAATAAGTGCAAATATATTTTACTTTATCATATACACCTACTTTTTCTACAATATTGCGAACTATAGTTGAATATATGTCATTAAATTTTTTATCAGGTCTTTGGGTTTCTTTTAAAAAATATGTGCTTATGTGCTGTTTTTCTTTTGCGTATTTTTGAGTGCCAATAGAATCAATATCAAATTTAAGCTCTTTTAAATCTTCATAACGAAATTGAATATTATCATGATACCAATAAGGTGGTTTAAAAATCACAACTCTACCTCTGTATCCATCTTCACATCTACCATCATTATAACCATTTCTTTATCTGATTTATTGTATGCCTGATGTGTATGATGCATAACATCACAAACTTGTGGTACACCCTCTTCCCACTCTATTTTTCCACTCTTTATGTCAGTCCATTCCATATAACATTTTTTCTTATCAGGTATCTCTAGCGGTATCTGTATTCTTTTATATGGAAATTGATATATGTGTGGGTCACGATGTGGTTTCAAGAAAGTTTCACTCTGAAATACTGAAACAACAGTATATAATACCTCTTCATTTTTTAATATATTAATAATATTTGAGGGGATTAAACTTTCACGAATAATTGGTTTTTTACGACCAAATTTAAGGGGAAAACTATAAATTTCTTTATTTGAATATGAGTGTATTTTATCAGTTCCATATGATTTTTTATAGTATCCACTTGAACTTTTTTTATAAATTGACTGTGGATAAACAGATGTTTTTTTAATGGGAAAATCCTTGTGCTTTGCCCACTCATATAAAGTTTTTAAATCAGTTTTACTTATCATAATGTTTATAGTTTAGGTATGGATTATTAGGGTATGTTTTGTAAAATTTTACTAATGGTTTTTTATAATATCGAAATAACTTTATTTTTATATGCCACGCAAAGTCTTTATCCTCATAATCATCAAAACTTCCTTTAAAGTAATCTAGTTTAGGCAACTCAAAATTCTTTTCTAATATTTTACCAATCTCCTTAAATTTTTTCATATGTGGTATAATTTCAATATTAATATGACTATCTCTTATTACACCATCTTGTGAAAAATCACTTGCAAGTATTATATCAATATAATTCCCTTTAAATAATTTTATTATTTTAACAACATCTCTTACATAAGGTGACTTTAATTTTTTTAAAGTGCTTAAATGAAATGCACATCTAAATCCATCTCGATAAGGTAACTCTCTACCAAAAAATATCACAGGAAAATCAACATTTATATCATAGGCATCTAAAACTTTTTTTTCGATGTAATCATTATCACGATTTAAATAGTGAACGTGAAAATGTGTTCTAGGATCTGTAATTGATAATTCATACTTTGATAAATCTAGTCCTCTGTCAAGTAGTCCTTCAAACTTATCAAAGCAAAAATGACAGGATGTATGATGTCCCTCTGATATTTGTGTTTCCAGCATTGTATATTTAATCATTTTAGGAAATTCTTATCATGACTAGCACGTTTTCCTACTTTTTTATCTGACCCATAATAATACCAATATGTACCTGAGTATCTCACACCTGATGTAATTTCATTAACTTTATGAAAGAACATCCAGTTTGATGGTGAAATTACAATATCACCTATCTTTGGTTTCAAAGTAAGATTACAAGATGCAAAATGTAAATCACCACCCTCATATTCTTTGTCATCATTAAAATATACATTACAGGTTAATATATTTTTTCTCCTAATAAACCATTGTGGGAATATTTCTCCTACTATATCATCATAATGATAATTAAATTCTGATTTATTATTATATCTTCTGACTATCATTTCAGATGCAAAAAATTTATCTGATTTATGATAAGACCAATTAAATCCTCTTACTTTTTTTGCATAAAGTTTCAAAGCTTCTTCACTTATTTTATTTTTTATATCTGTAATAGTTGCGATGTCAGGGTCAAAATAAGAATCTGTATAATCATTTAATAATCCATCTGTATATGGTGTAGATTTGTCAAGTCCAACATTTTTTAATTTATTCACCACATCTTTACAGAAATCAGGATTAACAAAAGATGGTAGATGTAGTATGTGATCTTTTAAATTTAAATTAAAATCACCATCTCGAACCTCTTTTTCAATTTCAGTAACGTTGTCTGTAATTTTAAGCATTATAATTTTGTAAACACACCAACTATCGCATTATTTAGATTTACATCATAATATTTGTTTTCAAGTTTTGCGTAATCCATAACTCTCATTTCTTTTCCATTAATGACAGGATTACCCTTAAAACATATCAACCAACTTTTATCATCGCCATCAAACGACTCTTCAACTAATTTTCCATTCCAATCTTGCTGTAAATCTAAAGTGTTGAAACCGTATACTTGAACTGGTTCATATGATTCAAATACCGTGTCAAACCCTAAAAATTTCTTTACATCTGAAAAATATACTCCATTAATATCTCCAACCAAGTAATCACTATCAAAGGTTTTTGCCACCCGACCAGAACCCTTTACAACGATATGGTATAAAGTATATCTATCTTTTGCTTCCTCAAGTGCAACAACATTAGCATCACCAACTTCGGAGCATATTGTAAATTCTTCACATCTTTTTATGTACCTGTTATACATTTTCATAACTCTATCCTCCTCATTTTTAGTTTTCTAATTCCTCTCTTAGTGCTATTAGCCTGAAATACTTTTCCAACAATCTCTTCAAAATCTAGTTCACCTGTTGGTTTAATTGGTTCGTTTTCACTCAATATACCTTGATCTTCATCTTGTTCATTAATTAAACCCTCTGCTTTATCAATTAAACTGTTTATAAAATATTCAGTATCTGTTTTATTTAAACTGCTACAACCAACTATTTTCTCTGGATATTCATCAATTGGTTTATGTGAATTCAATCTACAAGATCTGATTTCTACTGCATCTCTTTCGGGATAATATTTTAAAATTTTGATAATGTACTTCATAATTTTTTAAAATTAAACGATAATGAAATTCTTTTTTCCTCTGACATATTTCTAGTTACACAATGATCTAGATAACCAGGAAATATGTAATACGCTCCCTCTTCTGGTTGTATATCTGTTGCATAAGCACCATTATCATACTGATTTAATCTAGGGATAAAAACTATTTTACCAGACCCCTTCGGTATTTTTAAATAAACAACAGCAGAGACATAAGCCTTACCATGATTATGTAGTGTAGTACTCATATTCTTTTCGTGAATATGTCCCCAAAAATTAGTAGGTTCAATTTTCTCCTGAGTCGCAGCGTAAAAATCTGTTTGCATTTCTTCGATTATTAAATCAACATACTCATTTTTAGGGCAATATGAGTCCTCATAATAAAAACTCAACTCTTTCTTTTCAAACTTAGTATCATAATTATCTAAAAGGATTTTTCCAAGTGCATCTATGTCTGCATTTGTTTTACCCTTCAGTAAATCTATTCTCGCTATGTTTATGAGTTTAACTTCTCGATTCATAATTTATCAAATTTATATGCAAGGGATAATCTTATCCAATTAAATAATCTATGTGGTGCGTCAGCGTAATGAACAATGTGGGAAGGGAAAAATACTGCTCTATTAGGTTTATATTTAACAACTTGTGATACTTCATCATTTTCATCGTGAACATACTCCCAATCTTCTCTATCCTTTGTGCCAAATATAGGACTTGTTCTATTTACAAAGAATAAATGTCCCTGCCAACCTATTTCCCACTCTAAATTTGGAAAATATAGAAAAGTTAAATGTCCATCGTCAGTGTGTGGATAACCACATTGACCTGCTGTTTGTCCATTAGTGTAAATTCTACCAATGGAAAAATCTTCAGAAATTTGTGCTTTTTGTCTGATAATATTCAACAAAAAATCATTAAAATATTTTTCTTTTTCAAGATTATCTATATGCCAAAATGGATTGTTAATGTCTCCTCCAGTAAAACTCCACTGAGATTTCTTAATCAATATATCATAAATTTCTTTATGAATATCCTCTGTAAAAAAATTATCTATTATGTTTAATTGTAAATCATTCTTCATCTTGTATCAATGCCCAAGAAGTAATTAAATATTTGTCACCACCTATTGGTGGATTTCCACGATGTGTATGAGTGAATCCTGCAGGGAAAAGTAATACATCACCCTGTTTAGGTAATTCTCTTCTATTTTGATATAAAAATTCTGTTTCACCACCTTCAAAATTATCATTCAAATATAATTGAATCACAAATTTTCTTTGACTATACGCTACTCCACCATTCTCGAAATGCCATTGATGAAAACCACCACCTATGGGAATCTTCTTAATTTTTAAGTCGTAGGTTAAAAGTTTATAATCTTTTAAAATATTTACTGCTTCGATATATTCATCTATACATGGTTTGAATTTTGGTATTATTTCTTTTGCTAAAAAACTGTAAGGTGGGAAATCATAGTCAAAAGTTAAATTAACAGATTTATTATCAACCTGAGTTAACTTTTCTGTATCATATGAGAGTATATTTCTCTCATCAAATTGATCAATATACTTAATATACTCATTACATTCTTCGGGTGTGAAAGCACCTTGATATCTTCTTATAAGTTCAGATTCTAATGTCATAATCTAGACAATCTACAATCTAATTATAACACTAAAAATCTAGTTTGTAAACTATGAAGTACCTGTTGCGTTTGTGTCTCCCTGACAACGACTCAAAGATGCAGAATCAATGTTTACAGTAAAACCAGATGTTCTCCTTATGGCAGCACCGTTTTGACCTGCTCCACCTTGAGCTCCGCCAGGACCTCCTTGTGCCTGTCCACCAGATCCACCAGTCTGTCCACCTGCTTCACCATCATTATTACCACCGCCACCACCAGATCCACCAGCGGTTTCTGAACCTGCATCGCCTGATTGACCACCCGCACCTGTTGATCCACCAGGACCTCCATTACCAGGTGGGCAACCTGCTCCACCTCCACCTCCACCACCAGAGGCTCTTCTATCTTCTCCTTTATCAACTTCACGGCCACCTCCACCGCCACCTCCACCGCCAAATCCAGCACGAATTATACCACCACTTGCAACATTGACGGTGCAATTATTAACCTCTATTCCTAGTCCACTTGTGCCTGTAAATCCTCCTTGAGCACTACCATCTACACCATTTTGACCTCTTCCACCATTACCACCAGACCCAAGTATTTTACCACTACTACCAACATCAACTTGTACCACTGCCGTTGAATCCCAACTTCCTGTTCTTAATGCACATCTTGATGTAGCATCTTTATTTGAACAAAACTTTTTATTTACATTAATTATTATTTTACTACCACCTTCTTTCTGACTTCGGAATCCACCAATCACAGTTAGTTGATTATTATTCCACTTATCATTCTTTGCAATTTTTCGTGTTTCTTCTCCACCAGAGAAACAGTCAACTACAACATTTAATCTCTTACCATAAAACTGACTAAATTTTATTTCGCCAGATGTAGGTATGCCAGAATCTAAGGGTAAATTTGATAGTGAACCAACATTCTGTGATAATCTATACGAACCTAAAGATCTAGTTCCATTAGATCCAAACTCTGTTTCGATTTCGGAAAATGCTAAAGGTGGATTAGGGTTTCCAGATGATTTAATCGCCATTAAATATTACCCCAAGAACTACCGTTATAGAACATAACTCTATTAGTTGCTGTATTATAAACTATCGCACCTGAGACAGGATTTTGTAAACCACCAGTGCCATTGACTTTTGGTAACACTAACATTCTATTTGTTGATAATCCAGCGTTTGAGAAATCTGCTGCTTTATGAACAATAGTTACACCCACACCAATTGCACCTACAGACATAACTGTTTGTGAAGCGTTTATACCCACACCAGGTAAGACAATAGATGTTTGAACACCTATAGAACCTGTATTTGTAACAAAAAATCTTTCACTTGGTATATCGTTAATTCTGAATGGTCTTGATGCGTCAGGATTAGTTCCAATACCAAGTGAAGTAATTGATGCTTGTGAAGCTGTAACAATACCAGCAATACTCAAATTATTTAAAGTTGATATACCAACAGTCGTATTAGAGTTACCTTGAAGAGTTCCTGAAACGTTACCTGTCAATGTTCCCTGAACATTTCCTATTAATGCTCCACCAACTGAAAGATTATTTCCAACAGTTAAGTCACCAGTAAAATTACCAGCACCAGTAACATCTAATTGTTTAGTTGGTTGTGTATTACCAATACCAAGTGACCCTCCAATACCAGTTAGAGTCATCAATCTTGCAGAGTTTATGCCTTTATGCCAATGAAAATCACCTTGCACTCCAGCAGCATTGTTTCCACTTAAGTGATAATTAAAGTTACCTGTATCATAGTTGATAATATCTAATGATGTTCCTGATGCACTATAAGGTGCACCAGCTCCACCTCCAAATCTTATCTGAGATGTCTGAGTCTTTCCAGTTCCAACCTCTTTACCAACATTAAGTTGTGCAACACTACTTGTACTACATATCTGAATTTCAGCAAGGTTTGTTTTTGTAACCTGAATGTCACTTACAGGAGTGTCAGTAGCACCAACTCCAAGTTTTGTTGTAATTGTAGCATTTGGAACTTCTATAGAAGTTGCATTAACTGCACCACTGAACGTAGTAACACCTGTAACTAATAAATTTTTAGTTGTTGTTATACCTGCGACTGCAACATCATTACTAAATGTTGATACTCCTGTGACTCCAAGGTCATTTGCAATTGAAGTTGTGCCACCATCAGATGTTAATAGCAAATTAGATGCAGTTGCGGAGATAGCACTTGGTGCTTCTATACCGATTGTAACACTATTAATTGTTGCTCCACTTGTTCCAACAATCGGACCAGAAAATGTAGAGACACCAGCAACACTTAAATTATCTAGATTTGTATGACCATCCACATCAACGTCTGCGTTTATGTCAACATTTCCTGTAGTGGTTGTAACACCTGAAATACTTACATTATCAAGGAAAGTATGTGCATCAATATCAACATTACCTGAGAAAGTCGTTACTCCAGCAACACTTACATTATCTAAATTGGTATGACCATCAACATCTAAATCTGCATTTAAATCAATATTTCCTGAAAAAGTAGATCCACTAACAATATTACCTGTTAAATCTCCAACAAAAGATGAAGCAGTTATAATACCAGAGGCATTTATATTACCTGCTGAACTAATACCAACACCTCTTTGTGCAGCATCAACGTTTCCACCAACTTGAACTGTAGTACGGGGATCTTCGGTTCCCACGCCTACGTTGCCACCTGTATTGTATATACTTGTAAATCCTAGTCCTACATCAACGTCTTCCCATTGAGATGTAGGCATACCAAGTAAATTACTTGCATCACCAAAGTATGTGAGAATACCTGTTCCTGTTGCTGTAACAATTCCACTCTTGACACTAAGACCTGCACCAATGATATTTGTGGGTTCAAATGTTGTTACTGTTAAAAATCCAATATTAGCTGAAGTCGCACTCGTGAATCCTGTGATTATAACGTTACCTCTGACATCAAGAGACTCTACTGGTATAGTGGTTCCGATTCCAACCAGACCAGTAGCAGTTACTAACAGGTTGTCATCATCGACCTGAACACCGTTACGAAAATTAAAATTCTTCTTGATATTTGCCATCAGTTATTTTTTTAGTTATTTATTTGATTCAAGTGACTTAACTTTTGCAGTTAGTTCTTTAACTGCCTCGATTAAGACTGGAATTAATCTATCATAACGAACTGCTTTTACACCATCACCTCTTGTGGTTGTAACACCAGGTAATCCAAGTGCCTCAACCTCTTGTGCAAGGATACCTGTATCCTTTGTGCCATTTTCATAAGGTGCTAAGTCAGTTAATTTAACATTCCAAGTGAATGTATTACCACTAATCTTGTTAATCATTTCAAGAGCATTTTCAATTGGTGTAATATCCTTCTTAAGTGTTACATCAGATGAACTAAATGCAATAATGTCACCACCAGAATGAATGTTACCTTCAACACCAAGTCCACCCTCTACAACTAAAGCACCTGTATCCTTACTTGAGGAAGCAAGAGTGGATGATATAACAACTTTGTTATTTGATGAAGTTAATTTCAAATCACCTGTTGTAGTGTCAATAGCTGTACCATCGGTGAATCCAAGTCGGATACCGTCTGCTCTTATATCACCAGCGACATTTAATTGTGTCCCATCATATGTAAAGTTACCAGATGTTGTAGTGGTATCAACTGCATTATTAAATAGAACTCGGTTTGCAGCACCAACTACATTTGTTGAAAGTGTTGCTTGATCCGCATTACCAGTTAGTGAACCATTTAGATTTGGGCAATTTAATGTATTTGTAGAAGCATCAAATGTGAAATCACCATCTGTTGATGTGGTTGTCATTTGACCTGTAGTTAAACTGGTAAGAACGATTCTTTGTGTTCCAGATGCAGCAGATAATGTAGAACCAGTATTCTGTAGTCCAGCACCATCACCAAAGAATGTTCCTGCTGTAACAGATGTAATGCCAGATATATTTGACTGACCATCAAATCCACCTGTACCAATTAAATCTCCACCTATGTAAACACTCTTGGCAATACCAACACCTCCATCTATTACAACTGCACCATTACTTACAGCAGTAGAATTAGTTGTATCTCTAAACTTGGCATCTTGTGCACGAAGTGATGCTTCAGTAATAAGTTGCTTCGTATTATCAGAAAGTCTTAAGTCACTGTTGAATGTTACAGGACCATCAAACTGCGATAGTATCTGCTTCGATGCTCCACCTTCAACTAAGAGTCTCTCTTTAACAACAACTTCATCAAATACAGCACTCAAGCGATTTGGATCTTCACCTGTGACTGTTGCGACTGGAATATCAAATGTGGTTTGCTGTCCACTAGCAGATGCAATCTTGGTATTTCCAATATAGAAGTCACCCTTATCATTCATACCTGTGTAAACTACGTTACCGCAGGATGTTTCTTGTGCTTGATTTAGGAACTCTTCTCTTTCAGTTAGTGATCTATTCTGTAATGATGGTAATGCAGTTGAATAGTTACCTGGACCAAAACCAACATATTCAAATGTATGTCCTGATGATCTTAATATCGAAGGTCTACGAAGTTCAATCGGTAATGGTTTGACTTTCTTTATTCTAGAATTAATTAAGTGAGTTTCAGTAATTGTTCCAAGTGAACCACGAATCACAGTTATTTCATCACCACCTCCACCAGAAAGTGAGCTTGATGCAATACGCATAATCTCACTTCCAATCTGAATATATGAACCTAGTGGGAATCTAGTGGTTATTGAAGTTGCATTAGTTGTGCCATCAGGTAGTTTTACTTTAAATGAAGCATCACCAGTGCCAACTGCTTCATTTAGAATGAGAGTTTCGTGATCAAATATGTTGAATCCTCTAACATCTAAGTTCTCTCCAGCAGTTCCTGAAACTGCTTCATTATCAGATAATCCGTGTTTTAATATGTACTTTGGATCAGTTAAACTACTTGTTGTTTTAGCTGAGAATTGAGTGAT
>Ga0163111_10003542_pt1 | contig 10107 bp, 5 predicted proteins | sample CRUFie1St18metaG_FD_109645 | JGI IMG/M metagenome (GOLD analysis project Ga0163111, IMG submission 109645) | Marine microbial communities from the Costa Rica Dome - CRUD Field 142mm St18 metaG | ecosystem: Environmental > Aquatic > Marine > Oceanic > Photic zone | place: Costa Rica: the Eastern... | reverse complement strand
GAAAAATGCTTTTCATGTCATTCAACAGCAGCCCATACAAAAGGAAAGCTTAAAGCAGGTCTATATTTGGACTCTGCAGAAGGTCTAATTAACGGAGGTGATTCTGGAAGAGCTGTCGTTCCTGGTAATCCAAATATGAGTGAGATTTATAAAGCTATTCTTTACAAGGACGAAGATATGGCAATGCCTCCAAAAGGAAAATTACCTGAACAGCAAATTAAAGATTTTGAGAATTGGATAACCATGGGCGCACCATGGCCTGGAAGTAACCTCAACGAATTACTAGTAAAAAACAAAAGTGAAGAACCTTACGATTGGGATAAGTTTAGAAGAGAGCACTGGGCTTTTAAGCCAGTCTCAAATTCAGCAATTCCGATACTGAAAAACAATAAAGATATTAATAACCCTATTGATAATTTTATTAATGATAAATTATACAAAGAAGGATTAACACCAAATAAGAAAGCTTCAAAAAATGTTTTGATCAGACGCGCTTATCTTACCTTAATAGGAATACCACCTTCTACAACTCAGTTACAAAACTTCTTAAATGACAATTCACATGATGCTTTTTCTAAAATCGTTGATAAATTACTAGATTCCAAACATTATGGAGAACGATGGGCTAGGCATTGGTTAGATGTAGCAAGATATAGTGATGGACATGGTGGGTTTGGAGATAACAAAGCATTACCTAATGCTTGGCGTTACAGAGATTGGGTAATCAAAGCTCTTAACGAGGATTTGCCTTATGACAAATTTGTGACCCAACAAATTGCAGGCGACCTTATTGAAGGAAACAAGAATTCAATTGCTACAGGTTTTTTTGTAGTAGGACCTACCTATACATCAGATGGAGGCGACCCCGAGGCTAAAGCACAAGCGTTAGCTGAAACATTATCAGATCGTGTAGATACATTTTCCAGAGCTTTCTTGGGCCTAACAGCAGCATGCGCAAGGTGTCATGACCATAAATTCGACCCGATCACAACGCAAGACTACTATGCTATTGCAGGAATATTTAAAAATTCAAGAAACTCGGACATTCAAGTCGGTGATCAACAAATTATAGATACCCATAACTCATGGAAAAAAGCCATCGATGACATTAATAAAAATATTAATACGTTTTTGGACCAAGAAGCTAAAAGATTGAAAATTAATCGTAAGGAAGTTGAAAAATCAATTGACGAATCAGCAAAAAATAAAATTTCTAATTTAAGAAATGAATTAGAAACATTAAAGAAAAGTGAGCCCGAAAAACCTGGCAATGCTCATGTTCTTAATGACAGTGGCAGTTCAGATATGAACATTGCTCTTCGCGGAGACCTTCGGAAGAAAGGTGAGATTGCTCCGCGTAAATTTATTGAGATAATTGGAGGTAAGTCTAGACCTAAATACACAATTGGGAGCGGTCGCCTAGAGTTAGCAAAGTCCGTTGTTGATAAAAACAACCCCCTTACAAGTAGAGTCATTGTTAATCGCATATGGGGATGGCATTTTGGAAACGGCCTAGTTAGAACACCAAGTAACTTTGGTGTAATTGGTGAGATGCCTACTCATACAGAATTATTAGATTGGCTTTCCTACAAATTTATCAGTGATGGATGGTCACTGAAAAAATTACATAAACAAATTATGATGTCAGCAGCATGGCAACAAAGCAGCCAATTTGATCAAGAGAAATTTGATGTAGATGGTGATAATAAATTTTTATGGCGCTTTCAACCAAAAAAACTCGAAGTCGAATCGTGGAGAGATTCGTTATTATCAGTAACGGGTGAGCTAGATCTTAAATTTGGAGGATCACCTGACGGGGAGATTATTAATAGTAAAAGAAGAACTATATATGCAACCATAAGCAGAACTGGTGATAGATTTAAGTCAGACAATTTTCTTAGACTTTTTGATTTTCCTGCAGCCGTGTCAACAAGCCCAAAAAGGGCATCCAGTATAGTTCCTCAACAATATTTATTTATGTTAAATAGTAATTTTATGAATGAACGTGCTGTAGCATTAGGTAAAAGTTTATTTGAATCAAAAACTGATAAAAATCATACAATCATAAACGTTTATAAAAAACTTTATTCAAGAATTCCTGAGCCAAGGGAGATCAAACTTGCGCAAAGTTGGTTAGGGAAAGATCCTAATATAAATAAATGGAATCAGTATGCTCAAGTTCTTTTAAGTGCTCATGAATTGATTCAACTAAGATAAGATTTAGATATATGAAATTTTTAGAACACGAAATCGCCTATCGTAAGGCAACTTTGAATCACTTAAGCAGAAGAGAAGCCTTAATGAAAATGGGTAGTGGATTTGGTTCATTGGGATTAGCTTCTCTAATTGGAAATACAAATGCCTCCTCGAATAATAAATCACCATTAGAGCCTAAAGATCCGCATTTTGAGCCACGAGCAAAACGCATTATTCAATTATTCATGCCTGGAGGCCCCTCTCAAGTTGACACTTTCGATTATAAACCAATGATTGCCAAACACGCCGGTCAGCGTCCGGATAGTGTAAATAGAAAAACTTTAAGAAATACTAAGATGGGCTTAATGCCCTCACCATTTAAATTTAAACAATATGGAGAATCAGGTAAATGGGTTAGTGATATCTTCCCTCACGTTGCTGAATGCGTTGATGATATTTGCTTTGTTCACTCCATGCATACTGATATTCCTGAACACGCAGGTGGAATATTGATGTCTAATCTTGGCGCACTCCAACCTAACAGGCCAAGTATGGGCTCTTGGTTGCTTTATGGCCTCGGTGCAGAGACTCAAAATCTTCCTGGTTTTGTCGCGATGTCACCTAGAGCTCAACCCAGAGGCAAGCTTGCCAACTGGGGAAATGCCTTTCTACCAGGCGCTTACGCAGGTTCTTACGTAAACATTCAAAGCATGAAACCTGATGCTGTAATTAGTGATCTTAAAAACCCAAATCTTGATAGGGCTACTCAGAGAAAACAGGCAGATCTATTAGGAGAATTGAACAAGATTCAGCTTCAACGGATGGAAAGAGACCAATCACTTGAATCTAGCATTCAAGCAATGGAAATGGCCTTTAGAATGCAATTCTCTGTTCCAGATGTGTTTGATATTCAAAGCGAAAGTGAGGAAACAAAAAAACTATATGGAGATAGTGAATTTGCTAAAGGCTGCCTCATTGCTAGACGCTTAGTTGAACAGGGAGTTAGAGTTGTACAATTAAATCATTCTATTGATGGTTATGATATCGCATGGGATACAGGCCATGGTGACATTAAAGGAGGCCACAGCCGATTAGCGCATGCTTGCGATCAAGGAATTGCTGCATTGTTAAAAGACCTTAAAGGAAGAGGTCTACTAGAAGACACTTTAGTTGTTTGGGGAGGTGAATTTGGTCGAGCACCAACCTCCGAAGGGGCTAAAGGGCGTGACCACGATCACTATGGATATACGATATGGATGGCTGGAGGAGGCGTAAAATCAGGTTATAGCTATGGAGCGACTGATGAATTCGGTTTAACTGCAGTACATAACAGGATGCATGTTCATGATCTTCATGCAACAATTCTGCATCTTATGGGATTGGATCATGAAAAGCTAACTTATCGTTATTCTGGTCGTGATTACAGATTAACTGATGTACATGGTCGAGTTATTCATGACCTGTTTGCTTAGGAAAGTTTTAATTTGCCGGTGCTGTCCCCCAGTTGATTAACATTAACGCCCATTGCGTTGACCATTGATAGCCACAAATTAGCTATAGGAGTACCTTTTGATGCTTTAATATGACTGCCTGGCTGAATGGCTCCACCGGCTCGGCCTGCAACAAGTGTAGGTAGGTCAGTATAAATGTGAAGCGAACCATCACTTATACCAGAACCAAGTGTAAACATCATATTATCAAGAAGAGTCCCCTCACCCTCTTTTATATTTTTCATCTTCATAACGAGTGATGTGAATTGCTGTATATGAAAATGGTCCAAAGACTCAAGTTTGGATCTTACGTGCTGATTTCCTTGACCATGAGTCATCCCGTGATGATCAACAGGCTTATCGAAGAGGCCATGCACCTTAAGAGGAGACCCCCAACGCTCAGGAGAGCTCATGACAGTTGCTACACGTGTAAGGTCAGTTCTAAAGGCTAGAATCATTAAGTCGCCCATTAACTGAATAAATTCATCACGAGTCATGGCCTGCCACGATTTGACCGGTGCAGAAATGTTCAATTTATTTATATCCTTTTGTCTTTTTGTTACACGCTCGATCTGCTGCTCGACGGTTCGAACTGAGTCCATATATTCACCGAGTTTGCCTTTGTCGGTTCTCCCGAGACTATGATTGAGAGATTTTGCATCATCCATAACAAGATCCAATACGCTTCCTGATTCAAGGTGTTGCTTTACTCCAAAGAGTCTATTGAAAACAGCTTTGGGATCTCGAAGAGATCGAGCTACATGTCCATGTCCATACCAGGAAATATTGTCAAAATAAACAGACTCTCGATTATCCTCATATGGATTACAGCTAAGTTCCAGAGAACGAAATGCGGTTTCTTTCCCAGTAGTATCGGCCATGATTTGATCGATCGTCTTTTTCAGTGGATAGCCCGCAGGAGACAACTCATCAGGTGATGCGCTACTCAACCAACAAGCTCCCGCTTGCGCATGACCGTCAGTGCCAGCGACTTTAACTCTGTCCAATTTAGTGAAAAGTGTAACTTCATCTTTAATTGCCTTAATTGGTTCTAGTGTAGGACTCAAATCGTAACCATTCCCAGTGTCCTTAGGATGCCAAGCAGTTTGAACAACTCCGTTGGGAATATAAAAGAAACCGGCCCGCACAGGAGGCTTTACCTTTTCATTGGTATTGGAAAATGAATTGACCTGCATGGCCTCCAGTAAAGGTAAAGCTAATGTTGCACCAGCCCCTCTTAGAACCTTTCGTCTAGATAGTGATGTTCGTTTTAAAATCATAATTATCTTTCTGACTGATTTGTTTTATTCATGAAAGGATAGCTCTTGGCAATCTCTGTGACAATTGTAGAAAATTTCCCTTTCTCAAGCATTACTTTTGATAGAATTTTATCGACATGCGGCTTGTCATTTATATCAAGTTCACGGCCCAGTGAATAAGAAAGCATATGCTCTATGAATGATCTCATAAACCATTGTGGATTTCGAAGAATCGTATCCTTAAGCCCAACAATATCTTTAAATTTATTTTCACCAAATATTTCACCACTTGAATCTATGTCTAGTCCCGTTCTGTAATTATCACGCCATCTTCCGATGGCATCAAAGTTTTCCAGAGCAAAGCCCAGAGGGTCAATTTTTTTATGGCATGAGGCACAACTTTCATTTTCTTGATGAGCTACTAATCTTTCTCTAAGTGTTATGCCTTTCTTTTCAATCTCGACATCATCCTGTTCAATTTCAGGAATTATATCTGGTGGTGGCGGTGGAGGTTTATTGAAAATCACTGTGGCCACCCAAGCGCCTCGTCTAATTGGACTAGTCCTTAGTGGCTCAGAGGTCATTGTCAATGTAGCGGCCGAAGTGATAACACCACCTTCCCGCCTCGAAGGGAGTGTTCTTCTGGTGAAGGTTTGACTATTAGTATTAAAGCGGTTCCTATTCTGGCGCCTTCCAAAAGGAATCTCGTCATTATACCAAGATTGCATTTCATCAGTGCGGTAAGAGTAATTACTATCGACAAGAAGCATAATTGATCGATCCTCAACCATAATGCTTTCAAAAAGAAGCAGAGGTTCAATCATTGTCTGTAATCCGAACTTCCACTGTTCACATCCAATTCTTGAATAGTATATCTTAAACCTATCAAAGTCAGGTACTGCTGTTATTAATTGATCAAGCCTTAACCATTGGCGAGCAAAGTTCTCAGCAATTGATTTACTTTTAGGGCTTTCTAATAATCGCAGTACCTGAGATTCGTAAACATTCGATTCAAGGATAGTGCCATTACGAGCTAGACTTAATAGTTCATCATCAGGAATACTACTCCACAGGAAAAACGAAAGCCTCGTTGCCAATTCATAGGCAGTGAGTGGTTCGGTTTTAAGGTCGCCTTTTTTTTGCTCGCTAATATAAAAAAACCTTGGTGACGAAATTACAGCAGTTATTAATTTTTTCATCGAATCATCAAAAAGTTTCCCATTCTTGAGCTCACTATCTAAATAGTTTGAGTACCTACCCATGACATCAGGAGATACAGGTTTTCTGAATGCCTTCTCAAGGAAAATTGATAAATGATCTTCGAGATGATCTCTAGTTAACGGCACTTCCTCAGGCAAAGTAAAGAGACCACTGTTAGTTAAATTACTGTAGTCATCAAACTCAGGTGCATTGACAATTGAACGCCCAAGATTCAAGAAAGATTCAACCATTATAGGTGAGACGCTCAGTTCATCACCCCTATTATTAAATCCGTGTTCTGACTGCAAATCAATTGCAAAAGGGCTAACTCCGGTAAGGATGTGTTGTTCAATTTGATTCTTCCCTAACGCTCGATTAGATAATCGAATTGAATTTGGAAAACTTCCAGACGACGGGTTAAAGTAAGAGCTGCTCCTGATAACTTTTTCTGGTAACGGGTAGACATCACCCTTGAGTTGCAAAAGATCACGAACTGCATTGTTATACTCATACCGATTCATTCTTCTCATTACGATAGACTTCAATGAGCCCGATTCTTCAATGTACGTTTCCAGATATGAACCGAACAGGCTTGACATCATTTGGTGTTCCTTATCCGTTAATTGTTTCTCATTCTCAGGCGGCATCTCCTTAAAGTTTAAAGCGTCAGCGATTTTCTGTGTAAGCTCAATATCCTGGAGAAACCCCTCCTTAGTCTGTACATCCTTCAAATTTATATCCCCTTTGACCTTTCCATTATCTCCATGACACCCATAACAACGCGAAACAAGTATTGGTTTTATATCGCTAAAAGTGACGTCTAATCGTGCGTCGCCGGGTGACTCTTGATCAACAATATGTTGGTTTGGTTTTTTTCGGGAATCCTGTTTATTAGAAAGAATCTCATTAGGATCTACGTCTCTTTGATCCATATCAACAATCTTTAGGTAATCTACTCCGAGTAGATACCGGTTATTTCGATACTGATTGGCTTTTTCGTTACTACCTATGAGCTTGAATCTGATTTTGCGTTGCCCTTTTTCTAACTTCAATCCACTCACGTTAATGAGATCTGATAAAACGACACTCTCCGCGTAAAGATCGATCTTAGATACGATTAACTTGTCATCTAAATATATATCAAATTGACCATAATCAGGCGCCTTAGTGAGTTGTAATCGTAAATTGTAAACACTACTCTTATCGATAAGTATTGAAGTCTCCATAGAATCACCAAGCGCTCCATCCCAAAGCATATGTGCATCGTCACTCCACAGTTTGCCAAAATTTTGCATGCCCTGAGATCTGGATTGACCTTTCATCGGAAGCAACTCACCCTCTATCAAGTTCTCACCGAAGATATGAACTGAAAGATTTGAAACATTGACGTACTCACGATCTTTTAAATCATTGTCTTTATCAGTCGTAACTCTTACGGTAATTTGTTTCATAGGCCCGTTATCACCATTCCCTGCAACATCATTAATGCGGATTCTGTCAAGGGAGTGATCACCAGGAGCAAGTTCAAGAAATGTTTTTTGAGGATAAGCCGTGGTTCCAGATGAAGTGCTAAATGTAAATGTCTCAAGATTACCATCGAATGCATTTATAAATGGATTATCAGAGGACCTCATAGAACCAGGTAAAATTTTTCCTGAAACAATGTCAATTCTTGATCCGAAGTTTGAATAGGCCTCAATCTCACGAACTGTCCAGTGTTTATACGGGCCATCGTTAATCCATTCGAATTCGATTCCCGTTGCACCATTAATCGCGTCAAAAGTTATTGAATAAAAACCATCACGGTTAGCATCTCGGTGTTCGACTGTATTGCCTTTAACGATAACCTGATCAAGCGCAAGATTGGAAGCTTTGGATAGACGTCCACGGACATCGTGAAAGTCATACGCATCATCGGCTATTACCTTTAACTCAAGGCCTAGCCACGAAAGAATCACGAGAATAAATCTCATGTAGCGGACATCTATCATGATATATAAACATAATCAGAAGATAACTAAACGTAAAGAATACATATGTTTAAAAATTACTAATTTTCTAGATATAATTCAAAATAGCCTTGATAACTTTTCTTTCTTGGACAGTTTTTAAAGCATCGGAAATATCATTAATATCAAATCTGTGAGAAGTGAATTCTGATCCATTTAATTTCCCTTCTTCAATCCATTTACAAAGAATTGGCTGTGACTCTTTCTCATATAGTCGCGTTGGCCATTGGTGGACGAATATATTATAATTAAAGTCAGCAAGGGAATTGTGAACAACAAATTCTTTCAAGCCTGCATAAAATCCGTAAACACACACTGAACCACCTCTTTTAATCAAAGGTAATGATTGTTTAATTATTTCAGGTTTCCCAACAGCATCAATCACAGCATCAAGTTTTCCATCGGTAGGTTTGTCAGCTAGGGCATTTAAACCTTCATCCTCTCGGTCAAAAGTTTCATTTGCACCAAATTGAATAGCCAAATCCTTCTTTGCATTGTGTCTATCGACGAGGCCTATCCAACCAAGACCAAAAAGTCTTCCAAGTTTTACGAAACTTAATCCAACAGGTCCTCCTCCATAAATAAGAACATTATCTCCAGGCTTAAGATGAAAGTCTCTAAATGCGCCTAAAACCTCCCTCCATGTACAAAGCAAAACTCCATCGTGAGCGGATATACTATCTGACACTGTTGTTTGAATCTCAAAAACTTCGACCCAACCGTTTTTTTCATCATTAACAGAATCATCAACCATTGACTCGTGGTCATTTATCAAAACATATTCACAAAACCCACCCCAACCTGATTGAAGCCCATCAGTATTAAGTTCATCATCAAAGACAAGACCGCTTATAGCTCTTTGTCCAACTTTGAAATTCTTAGCTTTTTCACCAACTTCAACGACTTTTCCAATACTTTCATGACCAAGTGCAAAAGGAAAGGCATTCTCCATTCCTGGAAAGTGCCCAGAAACTAATTCGCTATCTGTATTATTACAAATGCAGGCTATTTCAGTCTTAACAAGAGCTTGATAGGGTTTTGGTTGTGGAATTGGAGTATCGATAATCTCTAAATCTCCTGGTTTCGTAACACAAATTGTCTTCATATGGTAAATATAGATAAGAAACTTTTTTATGTTAAATCTTTTCTAAAAGAAATGTAGCGAACCCTTTACCTCTATTAATGCATACACTTATGCTGTGTATAATTAAGTAATTAACATTTAAAAAGGTGTAAGTTGTTACTGTGTTACCCAGATAACTGGGAAAGTTTATATCTATAAACACATTGAGATACAAAGGCCCCATCTTAGGTAACCCGAGACCAAAAGTCTTAATATATATCCAACTATCTGTATATTGAAGTTGGTGAATAGAAGCGAAAGTCGGTAAATTTTGAATTCTCTGCCCCCTACTCCAAGTCGTTGAAGTTAAACCAGCAGATTCATTTTCTTTACTTGTGAATATTCTTGCATAAGACTCTGCCTTGTCAGTCATCCATGATTACTTAACTGAGGCTCGACCATTAAAAATGATATGGAATTAAAAGAGAGATTAAAATTATAAGCACCTTCATTATTTTTCTACTTAGCCCTGCATTATTAAGAAATGATTAGATTGCAAAATTAATAATCTGATTAAATGGAATTTTTAAATGTCACAATTACAAAAAACTGATTCTGAAAATAGGTTAAAGGTACGACATCACGACCTCGATGCATTAAGGTCATTTGCAATGCTCTTAGGCATAGCTATTCATGGGATAATGTCATTTAATGGAATGGATTTTTGGCCAGGGCAAGACATAAACCAAAATCCCAAATATGGAGTGATATTTGAATTTATTCACGGATTTAGAATGCAACTATTCTTTCTTGTTAGCGGTTTCTTTACGGCAATGATGCTAATAAAGAGAGGCTCGTATTCTGTATCAATTCACAGAGTGAAGAGGATT
>Ga0163111_10003541_pt1 | contig 10107 bp, 11 predicted proteins | sample CRUFie1St18metaG_FD_109645 | JGI IMG/M metagenome (GOLD analysis project Ga0163111, IMG submission 109645) | Marine microbial communities from the Costa Rica Dome - CRUD Field 142mm St18 metaG | ecosystem: Environmental > Aquatic > Marine > Oceanic > Photic zone | place: Costa Rica: the Eastern... | reverse complement strand
TGCTTACCCATTTGAATTAATTCCATTGAATTTCCAATACAATGTCCACTTGTTGCACAAGCTGAACTCATTGTATAATTTGTTCCTTTTATTTTAAACGGAACTGCTAGTGTAGCTGAAGCAGTACTTGCCATTGTTCTTGGAACAATAAAAGGTCCCATTAATTTTGGGGTTTTGGCTCTAGTTTTGTCAGCGGCTAAAATTACATTTTCTATGGAGGGTCCACCTGAACCCATAACTATTCCAGTTTTAAAATTGCTAACTTCACTTTCTTCAAGTCCCGAGTCTGCGATAGCTTCCTTCATAGCTATATAATTATAAGCTGAGCCGGATCCCATAAATCTAATTGTTTTTCTATCAACATGATCTTCAAGTTTTATATTGGGTTTTCCATGGACATGACTTTTAAGATTGTGCTCTTTGTACTCTTCTGAAAATGAAATCCCTGATTTTGAATTAAGTAATGATTGATAAACTTCATCTTGATTATTTCCTAAACATGAAACAATACCCAAACCTGTAATTACTACTCTTCTCATTATTTAAACAATCCTACTTTTAAACTATCAGCTGAATATATTTTTTTATCATCTGCTAAGACTATACCATTTGCAAGGCCTACTGTTGTTCCTCCTGGTGACATAATTTTCTTCATATCAATTTCGTATCTTACTAATTTAACATTCTGTAAAACTTCACCGGTGAATTTTACATTTCCTACACCTAAAGCTCTTCCTTTACCAGGATTCCCAATCCAACCCAAATAAAATCCTACTAGCTGCCACATAGCATCAAGACCAAGACAGCCAGGCATTACAGGGTCCTTTTTAAAATGACAATCAAAAAACCAAAGATCTTTTTTAATATCTAATTCAGCCTTAAGGGATCCTTTTTTGAAGGCACCATTATTATCACTAATGTCAGTAATTCTATCAAACATTAGCATTGGTGGAAGTGGTAATTTTGCGTTACCTTTACCGAATAATTCTCCATTTCCACAATTAATAAGCTCATCATAAGTGTATGAATTTTTTTTCATAAAATTGTGTACTCTTATTTACTTGATTTTATCTACATATAATATACTTTTAATAACAGTTTAGAACAATTATAACTAACAGTATATTAATAGTGAAATACATTGAAAAACTAAGAAATTCTGGATTACGACCCACCAAACAAAGGCTTCAAATATGTGAAGTTTTGTTTGAAACTGAAAAAACATTCCATTTCACTATTAATGATTTAGCAAATAAAATAAAAAAGCAATTAAATAACAAAATCTCTTTAGCTACAATTTACAACACTGTTCATGCTTTTGAAAAAAAAGGATATTTAAAACAAATTCCAATTAATTCAAATCAAACTTATTTTGATACAAATGTTTCAGATCACCATCATTTTTATGATCTGAAAGAGGAAAAATTAATCGATTTAAAAAATTCTGATATTGGCCCAATTAATATTAAAAAAAAAATTGAGGGAAAAAAAATTAAATCTGTAGAAGTTCTAGTCAAACTAGAAGATTAATATTTCAAAAATTAGCGGCACTTTTATATAATTGACACTTTTTTAGAATCATTATAAAGTAGATTTAAAGCTTTATTATTAAGGAGATATCTATGAGTACTGAAAATTTTAAAAGTAAATCTTTTAAAGCTAGTGAACTTGGCAAATGTCCATTTACTGGAGCAGGAACTCCAGCAAAATTTTCTGCAGGAAGAGGTCAAACAAACAGAGATTTCTGGCCGAATAGTTTGAATCTTAAAATCCTAAGTCAACACTCAAGTCTATCGAATCCAATGGACAAAAAATTTAAGTACTCTAAAGAGTTTAAAAAGCTAAATTTTAAAGCTCTTAAAAAAGATTTAAATAAATTAATGACTAATTCCCAAGATTGGTGGCCAGCAGATTATGGACATTATGGTCCATTATTTATCAGACTTGCATGGCACGCAGCTGGAACTTATAGAACAGGTGATGGCAGAGGCGGAGCTGGAACAGGTAACCAACGTTTTGCGCCATTAAATTCTTGGCCAGATAACGTTAACTTAGATAAAGCAAGATTACTTTTATGGCCTATTAAACAAAAGTATGGAAAAAAAATATCTTGGGCAGATCTATTTATTTTGGTTGGTAACGTTGCATTAGATTCAATGGGTTTTAAAACATTTGGTTTTGGTGCTGGCAGAGTAGATATTTGGGAACCCGAAGATGATATCTATTGGGGTTCAGAAAAAGAAATGTTAGATGTAAAAAGATATAGTGGAGACAGAGATTTAGAACAGCCCTTAGGTGCTTCTCATATGGGTTTAATTTATGTAAATCCTCAAGGACCCGATGCAAACCCAGATCCATTACTTGCAGCTCATGATATTAGAGAAACATTTGGTAGAATGGCAATGAACGATTATGAAACAGCTGCTTTGGTAGCAGGAGGGCACACTTTTGGTAAATCACATGGTGCTGCTTCTGAGTCTCATAAGGGTCCAGATCCAGAAGCTTCAAAAATTCAAGATCAAGCAACTGGATGGAACAGTAAGTACAAATCTGGAAAAGGTGCAGACACAATTAGTAGCGGTATAGAAGGAGCATGGACCCAAAATCCAATTAAATGGGATATGGGATATCTTGATTGTCTATATGGTCATGAATGGGAACTTACTAAAAGCCCAGCTGGAGCACATCAGTGGACGCCAAAGAAAAATGGACAAGAAATTAAAATGGTTCCAGACGCACATAACAAAAATGAGTTTCATCCTCCAATGATGCAAACAACAGACATTTCCCTTAAAGTGGACCCAAGCTATGGCCCTATTACAAAGCATTTTCATGAAAACCCAAAAGAGTTCCATGATGCATTTGCACGAGCTTGGTTCAAACTAACCCATAGAGACATGGGTCCTAAGGCTTGCTATTTAGGGGGCGATGTTCCAAAAGAAGAATTAATTTGGCAGGATCCAATAGATAAACCAAAGTACAAATTAAAAACTAAAGATATTAAATATCTAAAATCTAAAATTTTAAGATCAAAATTATCAATTTCAGAGATGGTTTCAACTGCTTGGGCTTCTGCATCTACTTTCAGAGGATCTGACAAGAGAGGTGGAGCAAATGGTGCTCGGATTTTATTAGAACCGCAAAAAAATTGGAGAGTTAATAATCCTTTAAAACTCTCAAAAGTTACTTCTGTTCTTATGAAGATTAAAAATAGTTTTGATAACAAAAAGAAAAGTGTTTCTATGGCTGATCTTATTGTCTTAGCTGGTGGTGTTGGAATAGAAATGGCTGCTAAAAAAGCAGGTCATAGAATTGATGTTCCTTTCTCACCAGGGAGAGGGGATGCTAGACAAAATCAAACAGATATCCATTCATTTGGATTGCTAGAACCGCAAGCTGATGGTTTTAGAAACTATTTAAATGGGGGAATTTCAAATGTATCTGCAGAGGAAAAATTAGTTGATAAAGCACAATTGATGGGCCTTACAGCACCTGAGATGACTGTTTTGGTAGGTGGGATGCGTGTTTTAGATACTAACTTTGATAATTCAAAATTTGGTGTTTTTACAAAAAAACCCGGAGTGCTAACAACTGATTATTTTAAAAACTTATTAGATATGAATACGACGTGGAAAGAGACTGATAAATCTGAACAAGAATTTGTTGGGAGTGATAGAAAAACAAAAAAAGCTAAATGGAAAGGTACGCGTGTTGATCTAATTTTTGGCTCAAACTCGCAATTAAGAGCTTTAGCAGAAGTTTATGCATGCGAGGACTCGCAAGATAAATTTGTTAAAGATTTTGTTGCAGCATGGGTTAAAGTGATGAATGCCGACAGGTTTGATTTAAAACTAAATTAATCAATTAAAAAGAATATATTTATGACAACAGTAAGTTTCGAGGACTTTTATGAAGTCCCAAATCTTAAGTTTAACATTACTAAATTAAAAAATGATCTAAATAAAGTTTTAGAAAATAAAAGATTTAATTCACCAGGTGTTACTCATTTTGGAGCTATTCCGATTAATCAAGTACCAAATGATGAAAGTTCTATTACAGGAAGTAATATAAGGGGTAAATATTGGACTATAGCAGACGATAGTGGAAAAGAAGTTTCAAGAGATATTGATATAGATGAGTCAAAATATACTCAATTAGTTCCTGAATTTGAAAAAACGTATTTTAAAGAAGTCTACGAGACATTAAGTAAAAAATTTAAATTAGGAAGGGTCAGATTATTATTAAAAGAACCAAGGTCTACACTGAGTTGGCATAAAGATCCAGAATGCAGACTTCATGTGCCAATAATTACAAATAAGGGCTGCTCAATGGTCATTGAAAATGTGGCTAAACATTTGCCCGCAGATGGAAAAGTGTGGATAACTAATAATACAAAATACCATAATTTTTTTAATGGAGGAGAGCAATCTCGAATTCATTTAGTAGCATGTGTTTTAGAAAGTCCATTTAAGAAGTAATGGAAATCACAAATGGAATTTTTAGAGCCAGTAGACAAATTTATAAAAATAATAAAGGCTCAATTTTTAGAACAATAGTTTATACAATTGGCCATTTCATTATTGCAATTACAGTTCTAATGTTGGTTGCAGATGTCTCTTTCATAATAGCATTAACTGATGCTATCGTAGAACCACTTGCTAATTCAATTTGGTATTTTATTTTAGATAAGTGGTGGGCGAGCAGGTAAATTTCTAAACAATTAAATTTATATAAAATATATTTTAATTTAATTGATTAAACCCCAAATATTATCAGTTTTTAACCAACCTTTAAATTTTTCAGTTTTTATTTTACACCAATTATTCTCACACCTTTGTAATATTAAGATCCTACCTTTTTTAATTTTAGCAATTGGCTTTGAAAAATTTGAAGGTTTTTTAAATAAAATTCTATCTTCGAGGAGAATTATAGAATTTACTTTTTTTAATTGAGATTGATGTATCCATCCACTATTATTTTTTAAATCTATTATTCTTCTCCAGTTTTCTTTTTTATCAATTTGTTTAATAGGCAAATTGATTTTTTTATAAATGAATTTTATAGGAGAATCAAAACTGGGACCATATCTTACATTTACTTTATTTTTTTTTAACGAAAAGAAAATTTCCTCTGAAAAAGCATTCAATGTCAAAAAAAGCCAAATAAATATCAAAAAATAAAATCTTTTCATTATTTGAATTTATTAAATTTTACTTTTCTAAAATTTAGATTTAATAAATCTATAATCAATATTTGATTTTTTAAGTTTTGACCAATTTCCATTATCATTTTTAAAGCTTCATTTGCTTGAACTGCACCAACTATTGATGCAGTTGTTCCAAGAACACCCTCAAACTCACAACTTAAAATATCATCTGAAATTTCATTTTCTTGATAAAAATTTTTCAAAGAAGCTGTTTTTTTATCTTTGAAATTAAATGTAAATATATGGCCATCAAATTTACTTATTGCTCCTGTGACTAACTTTTTTTTTAATTTTAAACAATAATCATTTATTAAAAATTTTGTTTTAAAATTGTCAGAACCGTCAATAATAATTTCATAATTTTTCATTATATTTTTTATATTATTGTGATTAAGTCTTGATTTATAAGTTTTAATTTTTGTTAGTGGATTTATTTCTTTAAGTTTTTTTGCCGCGACACTTACTTTTGGTTTTTTTATATCCTTAGAACTAAATAAGCTTTGTCTATGAATATTAGAAAGATTGACAATATCATTGTCTACAAGACCAATAGTACCAATTCCTGCCCTTACTAAATTTTCTGCAGCTGGGCAACCTAAACCACCGACACCGACTATTAAAATCTTAGAAGATAAAATTTTTTTTTGTCCTTTAGCACCTATGTTTTTTAGAACTAATTGTCTTGAAAATCTTTCTATTTGAGATTTTTTTAAACTTGTTTTCATTTTCCAGTTGAGCCAAAACCTCCCTCACCTCTTATCGTTTCTGGAAGTTCATCAGTTTCCTCAAGCTCCATTTTTATGATTGGAGTTAAAACCATTTGTGCAATTCTATCTTTATTTCTAATTATAAAATTTTCATTACCATGATTAAATAATATAATCTTAATTTCTCCTCTATAATCACTATCTATTGTGCCAGGTGTATTTAAAACAGTTATATTATTTTTTGCCGCTAAACCAGACCTTGGCCTGATCTGAATTTCAAATTCATCTGGAAATGCTAATGATAATCCAGTTGGGACAAGACAAGATTTGCCAGGTTCTAAATTAATTGATTTCTCTATACATGCCATCAAATCCATGCCAGATGCACCTTTAGTTTTATATGAAGGCAACTGGGCATATGTGTTTAATTTTTTGATTAAAACTTTAACCATTAGTTTAAATGATCAATAATTTTATCTACTAGTTCATCTGAAATTTCAGATTTAGCTTTATATCCAATTTTTTCAAATTTTTTATTTTTATAATAAATTGAAATCTCGTTAAAGTCTGAGCCAAAACCAATTTTTTTATTTGAGACATCATTTGCAATTATCCAGTCACATTTTTTTTCATTAAGTTTTTGATTTGCATACTTTTCTAAATTATTAGTTTCTGCGGCAAAACCTACAATGAGCTTAGGTCTTAGAGAATTATGATTAGAGACATAGTTGAGAATATCCACATTTCGTTCTAATTCCAATTTTAGTTTATCTACTTTTTTTATTTTTATTTTAGAAGGCTCTTTGACTTTAAAATCACCTACAGCCGCTGTAAATATTGCTACATCTGCAGGTAAATTCCTTAGTGTCGCCTTAAACATTTCTTCAGCAGTTTCAACTTTAATCAAATTAATATCCTTATTTATCTCTAAATTTGTTGGGCCTGAGATTAAGGTAGTTTCAAATCCTTTTTTAGATAATGACTTTGCTATTTCATATCCTTGTTTACCACTTGATTTATTAGTAATAAATCTTATTGGATCAATGTATTCATTAGTTGGTCCCGCAGTTACAATTGCTTTTAATTTATTACTTATTTTTAGATTTTTAAAAAATTTTTTTATTTGCTTTATAATATCTTTTGGCTCTGTCATTTTTCCTTCACCATATTCACCACAGGCCATATCTCCAATTTCAGGACCAATTAATTCATAATTATAAGTTTTTAGTTTAGCTATATTTTGTTTTGTAGATTGATGATCCCACATTCTCACATTCATTGAAGGAGCTATAAAAATTTTTTTGTTTGATGCAAGAGCAACAGTAGATGCTAAATCATCAGAATTTCCATTTGCTAGCTTAGATATTGTATTAGCAGTTGCGGGTGCAATTAATATTAGATCTGCCCATCTTGATAGGCTGATATGATCCATTTCTGCTTCATTTTCTAAATTAAAAAGGTCTTGATAAACTTTTGATTGAGATAATGATGTTATTGAAAGAGGTGTCACAAATTCAGCACCATTTTTTGTAAGAATTGTTTTTATAATCACTCCACTTTTTTTTAAAAGTCTTATCAACTCAAGGCTTTTGTAGGCAGCTATCCCACCACATATTATTAATAAAATTTTTTTATTGTTTAAATTATTCATCGAGCGAATTAAAATACCAATAGACCAAAAATTACAAGAACTAATAAACCAATAATAGATTGATTTCTAAAAGCCGTCATCTCTGATTTTTGAGTATTTAAAGCTGTGTAAGAGTTCGAATTTTGAGGTATTTGCCCACTAGCTAAATAAGTAAGAGCTTGGTTTGCTTTGTCCATTATTTCTGGAAATTCTGGTAATCTTTTAATTACTTCTGATGTATTTTGAAGAGTTTCATTTATCTTTGTCATCGGATCTTTTGTTTCCTTAAGCCAACTTTCAAGAACAGGCTTTGATGTTGTCCAAATGTTAGTATTGGGATTTAATTTTCTCGCCACACCTTCAACAACAACCATTGTTTTTTGTAACATAAGAAGTTGAGGTTGAGTTTGCATATTAAACTTTTCGGTAACATCAAATAATTGTTTTAATAGTTTTCCACCAGAAATATCTTTAACAGCTTGCCCAAAAATTGGTTCTCCAATAGATCTTAGTGCTTGTGCTAGATCGTCTATAGGAACTTCTTTTGGAACAAGACCAGCAATTAAATGTACTTCTGCGACCTTGCGATAATCTCTTTGAATAAACCCAAATAAAATTTCTGCTAAGAATCTTTTACTCATTTTGTCCAATCTTCCCATTATACCAAAATCAATAGGTACAATTTGACCATCATTGTCTATAAATATGTTACCTTGATGCATATCAGCATGAAAAAATCCATCCCTAACTGCATGTCTCAAAAAATTTTGAATTATATCTTCAGCAATTTTTTCAGTATTAAAATTTTTATCCTTTAGTTTTTGAGTCTCTCTGATTGATACTCCATCTATCCAATCTAAAGTCATTACATTTTCACTTGTATAATTCCAATAAATTTTGGGGACTCTAAATCCAATATCATTTTTTGTATTTTCAGCATATTCATTCGCTGCTGCAGCCTCAAATCTTAAGTCCATTTCAAGATTTGTAATTTCTTTAAGTAAAAAAACAACTTCTATTAATTTTAATCTTTTAGTTTTTTTTATTAATGACTCTACTAAAAATGCAAAAAGCATAATAGCATCAATTTCTTCATTGAAGATTTTTTTAATATCTGGTCTAAGAATTTTAATTGCAACATCTTTTATAATTCCATTATCATTAATTTGAGCTTTATGAACTTGAGCTATTGAAGCTGCTGCAACTGGTTCTCCCAAATCAATTATTGAATTATAAGTTTCTTCACCTAAATCATTTTTAATTATTTCTTTTGCTTTAAGCAAAGAAAAAGGTGGTAATTTATCTTGAAGATTTTCTAGTTTTCTTGAAAGCTCCTCACCAATAATATCTGGTCTAGTTGCTAAGAATTGACCAAGTTTAATAAATGTTGTCCCCATTGATTCTAATGAACTTGATAATCTTTCACCTTCATCTTCATTAATTTCTATTTGTCTTTTTTGAGAAAAGGAAAAGGACAGAACTTTAAAGAGTAGTTTAATAGCTAAAGGCGGTTCTTTAAATTTTGATACTATATTTAAAATATCAGATCTAGCTACTTTCCTTCCAAGTTTAAATAATACAATTAATTTTTTTATCATCAAATTTTCCAACCACTATGTAACGAAACTATTCCACCAGAAAGATTTCTGTATTTGCATTTTTTGAAATTTTGATCAATTATTAAGTCTAACAGTTCATCCTGATTTACAAAGCTTTCTATGCTTTTAACAAGATATTCATATGGTTGCTTATCACCTACAACAAGTTTTCCAATAGAAGGTATTAATTTTGAATAATTTTTGTATATAAAATCTAAATTCGAATTTTGTATTTTTGAAAATTCAAGACATAAAAATCTACCGCCAGGCTTTAAAACACGGTAAGCTTCAGCAAGTGACACTGTTAAATCTTTAGTGTTTCTTAAACCAAAGCTTATAGTGTAGAAATCAAAAGAATTGTCTTTTACAGGTAACTTTTCGGCCGGTGCAATAACCCAATTCAAATTTTTATATCCTCTTAATTTTTCCTTACCTTTACTGATCATTCCTTTATTAGGATCAACGCAAGTAATTTCAGATAGTTTATTGACATTTTTCAAAAAAAGTTTTGCTATATCCCCTGTCCCGCATGCCACATCTATCAAATTTTGATTAGGCGATGGATTCATCATATTAAGCATACTTTTTTTCCATAATCGATGTACTCCAAATGACATAAAATCATTCATAAGATCGTATTGATCATAAACTTGATCAAAAACATTTTGCACAAGCCCTTTTTTATTTTGTAGATATTGTTCCATAAAAAAAAATATATTATCAATATAGTATTAAATGCCAGAATTACCAGAAGTAGAAATAGTAAGACGGTAAATAGATGAAAAAATTAAACAAAAAAAGGTAAAAAAAGTAATAGTAAGAAATAGAAACTTACGGTTTAAAATTCCTTTGAATTTTGTAAGATTTTTAAAAAATAAAAAGATAATCAAAGTTGAAAGATTTTCAAAATACCTAATTTTATGTTTATCTAATGGCAGTTATTGTTTGTTTCATCTTGGAATGTCA
>Ga0163111_10003540_pt1 | contig 10109 bp, 1 predicted proteins | sample CRUFie1St18metaG_FD_109645 | JGI IMG/M metagenome (GOLD analysis project Ga0163111, IMG submission 109645) | Marine microbial communities from the Costa Rica Dome - CRUD Field 142mm St18 metaG | ecosystem: Environmental > Aquatic > Marine > Oceanic > Photic zone | place: Costa Rica: the Eastern... | reverse complement strand
GAGGACTCCTCGTCCTCGGAGGGGGGGGGGGGGGGCGGGCCCAAGGCCCCCCCCCCCCCCCCCCGGGGGGGGGCCCGGGGGGGGGGGGGGGGGGCGCCCCTCAGGCGAGGAGGCGGGGGGCCTGGTCGCGCAGGAGGGCCTCGAGCTGCGCGCCGGCCGCCTCCGACCGGCTGAGCACCGCGGCGTGGGCGAACGGGGGCTCCGGCGGGCGCGGGGCGCGGCGGGGCGCCGCCCCGGGTGGCGGCAGCAGCGGGGGCGCCGCCACCAGCCGGAGCGCCACGAGCCGGGCCCCGCGGCGGCGGACGTCGACCAGGTCCCGAAGGGGCACCGCGAAGGCCAGCCTCGCGCGGGCGGCCCCGGTGCCGGCACCCTCGAACGGCTCCTGGAAGCAGAGGAAGTGCTCCTCGGTGAGGACGGCGAAGCTCCCGGGCGCGCGCAGTTCCTGGCAGAAGACGTACGTCTCGTGCGCGAAGCGCCCCCCGGCCGCCAGCTGCAGCAGGTTCTGGCCCGCGGCCTCGACGCGGTCGTAGGGGCGGAGGAGGCCCCCGGAGACCACGTACCGCGGCGGGCGCGCCCGAGCCGCCGCGCCCCTGCCCCGGGCCGCCAGCTCGCGGAGGCTCTTAGCGTACTGCGCGGTGAGCCCGAGCAGCACCACGGCCGGCTGCGCCACGGCGCCCACAACGCCCTGGGCCACGCCCTGAACGAGCCCCCGGACGCCCCCGCGCTCCGCGCCGCGCACAGGCGCGGCCACGAGCCCGACCATCCCGCGCGCCAGCGCGCTGAGGAGGCTGCCGTCCTGGGGCCCCCCGCCTGCCCCGGGCGGCAGCGCAGGGCCGCCGGGCCCCCCCGGCCCCGAGCCCCCCCGGGGCCCCGGCCGCGGCCCCGGGCCCGCTCCTGGCCCCACGCCCGCCCCCGCGCCCGACCTCGCTTCCGGGCCGGCGCCCGACCCTGCCCCGGGCCCAGGGCTGGGCGCCCCCGCGCCCTCCAGGGCGACCACCCCGTCGCACTGGTCCCGCACGGCCACGGCCGACTTCTCCGCGGCGGCAGACATCTGGTAGGCCGCGTTGCTCAGGGCGAAGAGCGTGTGGCTCACCAGGCTGCGCGTGCCAGAGAGGACGGCGCCCGTGAACTGCTGCGGGCCCCGCAGGCCCCCGCCACGGTCCCCGCCACTACGAAGGCCAGTGATGGGGATGTGCAGGAAGTCCCACACTCCGGCGCCCAGGTTGCGGGCCAGGCCGAGCGGGTCGCCCAGGACGCTCACCGAGGCCAGCACCTTGTAGGTCTCCTGGAGGAGGCCCCGCACGTAGTGCCGGCCCACGAAACTGGCCGCAGCGTCGTGGTCCATCAGGGCGTGCCGCAGCTGCAGGCCGCGGAGGTAGAGGGGAGCCTCTTCCATGTCGGCCAGCAGCAGCACCCGCCCGCCCCACTTGCCCAGGGGCCCCGCCAGGGTGCCGCCGCCGCCCTCCCCAGGACCCCCGGGGGCCCCTTTCTGCCCGCGAAGCCACCCCGTGGTGGAGAAGCTCAGGTGCAGGACCAACGGCGAGATGGAGAGGTTCTCAAGGTAGACCTTCTCGGCCCCGCTGGCGTGCCCGGCCGGCGTGACAGCGACAGAGTCGCCGCGGCTCCTGCCGGGGGTGTCTTGCTGGCCGCCCCGCCTCGCGAGGCTCTCGCCCGCGGGGAGGGGCAGGGCGGGCCGCACCTGGCAAACGTCCCCGAAGTGGGCCGCGAGCGACACCAGGGCTTCCAGGTGGCCCATGTCGAGGGCCACGTCGATTGGGGCGACGTCGACCACGGCGTTGGATACGCACGTCAGGCCCGGCTGCGTGTCCTTCCACGCGGCGATGTCCAGGACGAGCGCGGGGCGGCGCTGCGAGGGCGAGCGGGTCTCAAGCTTCTGCTGGCCGGACAGCGCCGGCACGGACAGCAGGACGGGGTAGCAGGTGCCGTGCAGCGTATTGTCCACCTGCAGGCGCCCCACGCTGGCCCGGAACTGGACCTTGGACGCCGTCACTGCGGCCTCAAGCTGGGCCCCCACGACAGAAACGTACAGCACCTCCCGCCGTTCGCTGACTATCGACAGACCGGCCCTGTTGAGCTCCACAGAGACGGACGAGAGCAGGGCAAACAGGGGCTGGTCCTTCGAGGGCCGCGCGGCACGGGGAGGCGCGCTCCCGAGAGCCTCGACCTCCGCAGACGTGTCGTGCACGTCACTGTCGGACACCGTCAGCACGCGCGTCGGACCTTCGGCGCTGACGGCGAGATCCAGGTTGTATTCCGCCAGCATGTTCCCCGGAATTCGGGGGTCTTCGCGGCTTGGCACCGTGATCTTCCGCCTGTAGTCAACGTCGTCCAGCAGGACCGTTGCCAGCACCCCGTGGCCCGGCAGTTTCACCACGAGCTGGTGCGACAGCGTCGGCTCATCCCAGGTGTAGACAGTTGACCCGTACGGACGCAGGAACTCCTCCTCCGTTTCGCAGTTCTTCTGGTAGTACCCGATGAGGCTGCGAGTGCAATTGTCCACGCGGTACGGCGCAAACACGTTGCGATATTCTTGCAGGGTCACCCGGAACGTGTCCATGATTCGCTCCTCGATGTGGGCCTCCACGAGCCCGGACGGGCCCCCGCGACGGTTCCGCAGCTTCAGCAGAGTTCGACCCGGGGTCCGAGGCGAGAAACTGCCCGACCAGTCCCACCCCACTTCTTTCGGTCTGAAGTTGACGAGCATGGGGAGCTCACCGCTCTGCTGGTGGATAGCGCAGCTATGGCCCGGCAGCAGGAAGTTCTGCAGCGCCTCGGGAGTCGCGGCCTGCCGGAAGAAGACAGGGTACGGGAGGCAGTTCACCAGCATAAACTGAGGATGGACGTGGATGGCTCCCTCCTCAACGTGCACCGCGAGGAGGACTCTGTCCGGCAGCGGCGCCGAGGCGGCGCGCTGGGGGTCGGGGCTGAGACGGCCGACATCCTCCTCCACGTTCCTTCTTGCCGTGGTGCCGAGCTCCACCGCCTTCGTGTGGCGCGGAACATCCATAAGGATGGGCCGGGACGGCCCGCTTTGCCCCAGCGCCATCCGGAACACCAGAGCCGTTGAGTCGGGCAGATCAGAACCGGTGAGCTCCTCATTGTCGTGGGTCGGATTGAAGAGCACCGGCCAGCAGGACTCGGGCGCGGACTTGAGGGCGTGGAGTGGCGCTACGGGGCTGGGCTCGTCCAGGGCGTCGATGAGGGAGTGCCTCATGTGGCTCGCAGCGATTTCGGGCGTACCAATTTTGCCCAAATTTTTCACAGCGGTGGGAGACAGAGGTTCCTCGACCGCGCTCGCGAAGACGCCCACGTCAGGGGAATCCTTCGAGAAGAGGGGCGGGACCGACTGCCAGTACGCGCTGCCCCCCTTCTCGGAAGAGTCGGTGGCTTCCAGGGGCACTCCACTGTGGTTGTGCAGGGCAAGCGCCCCCACCACGCGCACGTTGCGGGCGCCTGCAACTCCGCCTGAAAGGAGGCGCAGTCGCACTTTTTCCCCGCCCCCCTCCTCGCGGTCCAGCCATACCTCGCCCATGGCCTCTTCTCCCTCTGCGTCCAGACGGCGGACCGGAAGCGCCACGGGCGAACTCCAGAAGTAACCTTTGAGGTAGATCCTGCAGTGCAGGTCGTGCGCGGGGTCCAAGTCCGAAGGCAGGGCCCTCTGCTCCCCAGGAGCCACGTCGAGCTCGTGCAGCAGCCGCAGAGGCCGCGGGGGCTCCTTGTAGGTGCTTGGCTCCACCCGGATCTCGAAGCGAACCGGGACAGGGAGGCCGTTCGCGACCTCGACGGAGGGCCGAAGAACTATCTCAGTGTCACTGGCCACACCGGCAGCCGCCTCGGCAGCGGCGCAGCAGCCCCACCCAGCCTGAGACTTCCCAGAGTTGTCCAGGCGGCATCGAATGGTCCAATTATCCCCGACCCGCGGCCCTCCCGAACCCAGCCGGATAGGATTGCTCCAGCGCGCGTGGAACCTTTCCTTACCCGGGGCCGGGCGAAAGAAAATGGTGCCGCCCCTTCCAGCGGCAGCTGGGAGCCACACGGCCTTCCCAGATTCTAACCTCACGCGAAAGACGCCCCCATCTTCCACGTCGCCGGGAAAGGGCGACCGGATATCGACGCTGGACGAGGTGCAGTTGCGGACGCCGATTGCGGAGCGCACTCTCACCTCCCTGCCTCCACCTGCCCGCCGCAGGACTTCACACACAAACTTCATGGAGCCGCCATCTGAACTGTCCACAGCATACGAGCAACGTGCCGAAGCTTCAAGAGGAACTGGCGTGGACCAGCACGCGCCGGCAAGCCTCGCCGGCCTCAGCTGCAGGGTCTGGAAACTTCGCTGCAGGTCTTGTAGGCTCGGCTGGCGGTGCAGGGCGGCGGGGTTGCTGGCACGCCCGGATCCCAGGCCTGCAGTCACACAGTGGCGGCCTTGTTCGCTGGGCGACCCAGAGCGCACCACGAGGGGGGCAGAGCTTCCCGAGGACACTTCCAGGCAGTGCGGCGCGCCACACCCTCCGGACGAGCTCCCGGCCAGCCGCACCTCCAGAGTTTCTCCAGAGAAGTTACTCAGCCAGTATGGCACAAACTGCTCATCCATGACACTCGACTCAGGGGAGCTCTCAGGGTCCACCTTCGACACAGGACTTTCCCTCCCGACGCTCCGCTGCGCTGCTGGCTCGTCGCGGCACTCACGGAGGCCCCCGGGTATAACAGAGCCGATGAGCTCTGAGGCCAGCGCCGCCGCTTCGACCCCTGCTGCAGACAGCGTGAGCTCCAGCGGGGAACAAGATTTCACACCCACACGGTTCGACGCAGCCTCAATTTCTACCTGGAAGGACCAGGGCTCCAGGACAGGCTCCCAGCCAACTTTGTTGAAGCTGTACGCGTCCAGCAGCAGCTCGCCGGTCAAAAACCCGGTGAACTGAGCAGCCGCACCCACCGTAGCGACCCCTTCCCCCACCAGCCCTGAGAGGGCAGCTTCCAGCAGCGGCGCAGCAGGGCCGTACCGGTCATCGCACAGGAGCAAGGCAACCTTTCCCACGTTTGCGCGCATTTGGATGGACGTCTCTTCGGATGGTTCGCCAACCCCGATATTGTCGACGTCGCGGAAAGATGCACCCGTATCCTCCGATTTTCGGAGAGCCTGGTCGATGAAGGCGCTAAGAGGCAGCAGCTGCGAGTGAGATGCCCACATATTCATACTCGAGACGGAGGCGTCGAGGCAAGATGTCGCGAGCACGTCCCCGCTCGAACGGCGAATTTCAACACCAGAAATTTCAGCCAGGGGTCGCCTAACTCCTCTACTTGCACCCGCAAGGCTGGGCATTTCTAAACGCAGCTGCTCAAGAGACACGGAGATATCCGGATCACAGTTTTCTCTTGGCAGAATTTTGATGAGGCACGGCCGAGAGAGAACGATCGTTGGGCCTGTTGAGGCAGATTGACCTGCAAGCAGCGATGCCTGGCAGTCCTGGACTGATACTTCGAGAGCCGTGCTGGAAGGCGGCCCTGGCCCCTGCCCCCTGGGAAGGCAGCCAGCCACATTCTCTGCAAACTCCGCCGCCTCGGCCCAGCCGTCGCATCCCACGGTACAATCCAAGCCTTCCACGGCGACAGCTCTAGGTTTTCCTGGAATCGACATCAGGCGCAAAGTGCTTTTGGTGCCTTTCTTCGGTCTCACGCTGGCGAGAAGATGACCGAACCTCTTCACGCCCGCATTGTTTCCGAACTCATCGCTTCGGGGTTGCAGAGTGAGGGAGACGACTTCCCAGGAGACATCCGTGAGCTTAGTGCATCCCTCCGCGCCGACCTGTAGCCCCCCCTCGAGTCTGACGATGCCTAGAGTCATCCCCGAGCTCTTTTCTTCCATGAGGAATGAGAGGTCGGCATGGCTCAGGGCAAAGTTTATGTGAACCAATGGGCCTGCAGCGGGAACTGCAGCCCTCTGAGATTTTTGAGGAGTGCGGTACCCGGGCTCTTCTCGCACGCTGGTTGAGTTGATCTGTTCCACGACGCCGAGGATCTGTGGCAACATTCTCTGGGTCAAATCAGTGTGGATGGATGGGACTTCCACTGAGAAATCCAATGAAAGCGGGTCCCCTCCGTGAATTGTGGCACTTCCTTCTCCACACTCTTTGATGACAATGTTTGGAACTTCGAGCAAGCATGTCGAGACATCATCAGCATCATTCAGGAAGCAGACCACGAGGCCGCTGCACCGCGCTTCCATGCCCTGCGGGCCCCGGGATGCGCAAGGGAGAAGAAATCTCAGAGCAGGGACTCGAAGTTCGAGTGCGACGGACTCTTTGACGCCAAGACATCCAGAAGTGCTTACTACCGTGTCCTTCAGAGTTGCAGACAGCGACACGATCCCAGGGGGTGGTTGGGGTTCAGGAGGTCTCTGAGGCATGTTGAGGGGACGGAAGCGCTGCGCAAGACCAAGCAGGGGAAGCGCAAAATTCACGCCAGCGAAGCCCACTTTCAATGCGGTCGAGTCTATCGAGTCCCGGAAGGACACCGTACAGCACGGCGGCTGCTGCGGTTTGCCGTCCGGCGCAGATCGTGGTGGCCAGTCAAGCTCGTCGATGAAGTCGCGAAACCCCTCCAACTTGTACCCAGCCCTTGCAGGGCTCGAGCTGCATGGTAGACTCCTGAGGAGGACACTCTCAGCGCTGGATGACGAAGCATGAATAGCCTCGATTCCGCCCAACGAGACGTTGCCGGCGAGGTCAAATGATGTGCCTTGCCATTTTTCGAGGTCGATTTGAAGAACCTCGGCGTTGATCTGGGCCCTTTCCTCCTCGCATGTCTTGAAGAGCAGAGCGTCGCCGAGGTTGAGGCTTATCTCTCCGAGGCGAATCGATATCCCAAAAATGCAACGAGATGTGAGCGGCGGCAGCGGGACCTCCTCCGAGTCTGGCGCGATTGGGAAACCTATCCTCGCGATGGCCTCCACGACCTCGAAAACAACCCCCGCCGAGCTGCTCAACTGAGGGAGTTCCAGCAGCACGAGAAGACCAGGCTGAGAGAGGTCCACGCCCAGCTTTGGCATGTACAGCGACCCGCTGATCGTTCCAGACACCACAGGGCTGGGCCCCGCGCCTTGATCCATCTGGTGTGGCGTTAGAACTTGAATCCCCGTAGAAGTCTCGACTTTGAAGTGGTACTGGAGGATATTGCGGGACACTTCTCGGTTGATCTGCGACAATTCTGACCCACTCACAGGTTGCTTTCCCAAGCGACCGTTGAGCCCGTCTAGGGATTTTTTTGCAGCGTAGACCTCGTTCTCGAACGTCCCTGCCCCGAAAGCTCGCTCTCTCCACACGAGAACATTTCGAGTGAAGAACTGCAAGCGCCTCTCAGAAGAAGAGTTCTCGACGAAGGAAAATTTCAAGGTATTGATGTGGACCTGGGCGTCGGCGAGAACCATCACAGACTGGGCCAGTTCTGACTTGCAGATCAGGGCCGCCACCCCGCCTAGGGCTTGCGCGGTATCGGCGCACGTCTTCAGATGCCACTCTACGTCGCTCTCCAGCAAATCACCAACCAGGCCCAGACGCACGATGTCCTGGAAAATTTCCACGGACCTCACGTCTGCCTCGATGGAGGCCCGCAGCTTCGCGTCCCGATCCAAGAACAGCGTGGCATCAACGGCGAGGCAGGGCTCGTCGTTGGCAACCCCCTCGGCGGCTTCGTTGGACAGTTCCAACATCAGCCTCTCTCGAGATTCAAGCCGCAGCCCGCCCGCAGTGAGGGACACATGGGTCGTTCCTGGCCGGAACTGGAAGTCGCAGACCAAGCCACCCAGCTCCGCCAGCAGCAGAGGCTTCGCATCCAGGTGGTGGCCCAGCCCAATCGATCCTCCCGACACGATCACGGTGAATTGGCACTGCGGGGAACCCGCAGTGCCCATTTGCTGAGTCTCTTCCTCGCTGGCCAGCGGGAGGTTGAAGGAAGAGAGCAGGTCATCCTTGCTCATGTACGACGGTGCTGGTGGGAATGCCATGGCATGTGCGGCGTCCACGGTTGAGACGTAGCCCTTCATCGATGATAGGCCCCACTTTAGCCACCCCTTCCAGCTCTGGGAGCCTGAATCACTCGTCCCTTCCTCGGAGGCCTCCTCTCGGGCAGGAGCACTATGCTCGTACCGCATCTGTGCAATGCTCCTGAAAATTCGAACGTCCTCCAGCACCATGCTCCGCTCCATCCTCTGCAGCCTCTCCTCCTCCACGTGCAGTATGGCGGGGGCCATTTGGTTCGCGAAGTAGTTCCCCGAAGCCTCCGTCCCCTCCACCAGCATGCGGAGCCGGTTCTCGTACAGCCCAATGTACTCTCGCGCCTCCATCCAGTCTGCCCGCTGAAGGTAGTAGAAAGGGTTCGTCTTGCGCTTCTTCTCCCTCACGTCGAGAAGCGCCGACTTGATAGCGTAACGCCAGCCCTCGGCCGCCCAGCCGCTCCCACGAGTACTCCTCTGGTTCTGTTCCGAAATCTGATCAAGCCCTGAGCGCCAGCCAGGCGAGCGGGAGTGGGCGTAGCGGGCTCTCAAGCCCCACGCGACCGCCTTCTCGCCCATGCGGTCGATGAGTGCCAACACGCGCTCGTCTAGTTCAGCCTTGAGCTCTTCGATGTCGGTCTCGACAACGAACTTGGCCCCCCCCTGGCCAAAGATGCCCGAGATGCCCACCTCGCTGTCAAATGGGGGCACTGCATACTCCCGCGCGACGCCCAAAGAGTCTGCGTCGGGGGCCTCATCTGCGTTGAAGTACAGGCCAAGCTCGGACACCGCGAGGTCGAGCGAGAGGACTGGAACCTCAGACTGCTGTAGCTCTTCCTGGAGGCTCTCGCTCTCCGCCAGCGTGTGCATCTTTTTAAGGGTCACCCCGCCCACAGTCCGGAACAGCGCCTCGCCAGCAGACGCGTCAGAAACCAGCTCCTGGAAGCTGATGTGCGCGTCGGAAATGGAGACCTGAATGCGGCCCATCAGCAGCTTCCAGAGCTGCGCGTAGAAGCCGGACAGCGAGCTGCCCCCGCCCGGCGAGCCCAGACGCCGGCCGACATACTGCAGCTCCTCAGCAATGAGAGCAGCGACCTTCCGAGCCTGCTCCCGGGCCGAGGCAGCCTCCCCCTCCCACTGCCCCTCCTCCCGCTCGCGCAGCTGCAGCGTGATTCCCGCGGCTTCAAGGACCACCGGCTGCTTCAGGAGCTGCTTCCAGGGCACGCGCAGGTGCAGCCGCTGCACGGTGCCCCGGACCACCTCGCAGGGCAGCCCGGCATCCTGGAACAACTCAGGGCGCAACTCCACATCTTCAAGTTTCACGCCTATGATTTGCAAGCAGCGGGAAGGGGCACGCGGAGGCCTGCCAGTCAGCGCCACAGCGGACTGTTCGGTCCCCGAAAATCACCGCGAGTGGGGGGGCGGGGCAGGCGTGCGGGGGGGGGTCGGGGGAACTGCGTCCGGCAAATGGAGGGGGGCAGCCAGTCAACTGTGGGCTCCGGAAGGGGTCCGGAAGCTCTGAAAGCGGGGCGGCAGGGGCTGGGGCGGGGCGGGAGCTCGAGGACGCACCACTCCAGAGCCCCACGCGCAGGCGCTCGGGCTGCACCTGCAGGACTCGTCCCAGCGCGCCCGCGAGGAGCTCCCCCACCCATGCCTCCGCCCACCCGGCCAGCATCCTCCCCTCCCCCCGGCCTCCGGCCCCGGCCCCGGCCCCGGCCCCGGCCCGGCCCGCGCCCCCGCGCCCCCCTCTCCCGCCCCGCCCCGCCTGCGCCCCCCCCCCTTCCCCCCCCGTCCGCCCGTCCCCGCCCGCCGCCGGGCCCCGCCCCTCACCGCCCCACTCCCGCCGCGCGCCGCTCCGCCTACGAGCTTCCCATCGCCGCCCCGGGGCCGCTCTGTCGGGGCCGGTCCAGAGGCGGTCCGCGCAGTGGGGGGGCGAGGCGGGGCGGGAGGCGGGCGGGGGGGGGCGAGGCGGGGGGGCTGGGGGGGGGGGGGGGGGGCGGCGGCGGGCGGGGCGGGGGGCGCGGCGGCTGTGGGGGGGGGGGCGCCCGCGGGGGCGGGGCGTGCGGGGGGGGGGGGCCTCAGCGCTGCCCCTGGGGGGGTG
>Ga0163111_10003536_pt1 | contig 10115 bp, 7 predicted proteins | sample CRUFie1St18metaG_FD_109645 | JGI IMG/M metagenome (GOLD analysis project Ga0163111, IMG submission 109645) | Marine microbial communities from the Costa Rica Dome - CRUD Field 142mm St18 metaG | ecosystem: Environmental > Aquatic > Marine > Oceanic > Photic zone | place: Costa Rica: the Eastern... | reverse complement strand
TTTTTTGAGGATTTTATTTAAAAATTAAAGCGCTCGAAAAGCAATGTCTTTGCGATAATGAGAGCCTTGTAATTCTATGTTTTCAAGAATTGCATAAGCTTGTTTACACGCATCCTCGAGTGAAGGCCCAAGAGCACTACAGGACAGGACCCTACCTCCTGTTGAGATTAAATTTCCATCTGAATCGAGGCTCGTTCCAGCATGATTTACCCATACAGAACACCCATCAACGGATTGAACATTCTTTGGGACGCCAAATATAGGTCGGCCTTTAACAGGCGATTGAGGATAACCTTCTGCAGCCAAAACGATTGTCACAGCATTGAGATTATGGAACTCAAAACTTCGTTCTGAGAGAGTATCGGTAGAAGCCGAATATAGAAGTTCAAAAACATCGGACTTAATCAATGGTAATGTAATTTGACACTCGGGGTCTCCAAAACGCACATTGAATTCAACGACGCTCGGGATTCCAGATTTAGGAATCATTAAACCGACATAGAGAACACCTCTGTAAGGTGTATCTAAGGAACAAAGGTAGGAATGCATTGGTTGAACTATGGTATCAATTGCCTTTTGGCGAATGTGTTCAGTCACTACAGGAGCAGGACAATATGCCCCCATGCCACCGGTGTTTGGTCCTTTATCTCCATCATAGGCTCGCTTGTGATCTTGGCTTGCAGGCAAGCATACAAAACCAGAGCCATCCATGACAACCAGCATGCTTGCCTCTTCACCAGGAAGGAATTGCTCCAACAGAACTTGCCCATCTTTTTCGATAGAAGAGAGTATGAAATCCCTTGCTTCAGAACGATTTTCTGTGACAACTACACCTTTACCACCGGCGAGTACATCTCTCTTGACAACCCATGGTTGGTCTGAAAAATCATCCAATGCTGCGTCGATATCGCTTTCAAAATCAAGTACATGGAAATCTGCTGTAGGTATGTTCGCACTCCTCATCACATGCTTTGCATGTAACTTTGAACCTTCAAGATGCGCAAGAGACGCTACTGGACCAAAGCATGGGATACCCAAAATTGTGAGTTGGTCAGCAAGACCATTGCACAACGGGGCTTCAGGTCCTGCGACCACCAGGTCAGCATCAATATGTTGAGCTAGAGAAAGTATACCTTCAATGTCGGTTGCTGAAACAGGATGGTTCGTGGAAAGAGTAGCAGTGCCAGCATTTCCTGGAGCACAATGTATTGCCTCAACATGTCTGGATTGTGACAAACTCAAACAGAGTGCATGCTCTCTACCTCCGCCACCAACGACAAGAACAACCTTTTCGCCCATAGAATCACTCCAGTGACGCCGACACATAATCTCATCGCGTGACGAAGATGAAGAAGTTTGTCAGTATGAACAAGGGGATGATTCAAAGACCGCCCAATCCGACAATAGAACACTGGAGTTTCCGTTGGTGGGCGATATGAATTTTTTCGGGATATGTGTTTTGACCCTTTGGCTTTATCTTCCCGGATTTTTAGCCAATACTTTTGCTATGCTATGGGGTAAATGGTTGCCGAAAACTGGTTACGGGCCTTGGCCGATTGATGGTGGAAGAACCCTAAGTGACGGAAATCGTATTTTGGGAGATGGGAAAACCTGGAACGGCTTGATTGGAGGTTCGCTAACATCGGGATTGCTTTGTGTGTTGATTGTTGCGCTCATGGGCGACATCCCCTCGCAGAACGCTACTGTAGGAGAAAACGGCATCTTCACACATCCTCTTCAAGGTGCTGAAACTGCCTGGTTCTCGGTCGGAGGGGACCTATTAACAGCGTTCATACTCGGTACTTTCTTGGGATTCTTCTGCCTTGTTGGAGACAGTACAGGCTCATTTGTGAAACGTCGTCGAGGTTTGAAGAGGGAAGGGGAAATTTCATCCAAAGCACCGCTCTTGGATACGCTTCCGTTTGCAATAATGGTATTCCTTGCAGGACAACTGTTTTTGGGAACCTCAATCTTAGCAGATGCCGAACTGCGCCTACCTATGATAGCGTTGATTGCGTTCACTCCAATTCTGCACCGTAGTTTCAATCTTTTAGGATATAAGATTGGCTGGAAAGATGTTCCTTACTAATCCTGAGAGAAACCTATAACTGAGGGTGATTTACACGAATTATGCGAACCGCTTTCTACATGACAGTTTTACTCTTGCTTACATCTCTCTCAGGAGTTCTTCACACTCAAGCCGGGCCACCTTCAGACGGCTCAACTGTGGAAATTACTGAAGATGAAACATGGAATGAATCTGCATCAATGATGGGCGAATTGTTCGTAACGAACGGTTCGACATTGACCATTACAGATGTTCTTACTGTTGCGACTGGAAATGTAATCAATATTGAATCTGGTTCTACCTTAACCGTATCGGGTTCGATTCTGGGTGAAGAGGTTGATTCGGGACTCTCGGTTTTTAATTCCACACAATTGCAATTGAATTTCGGAGATCTTGCAGAAACCGGTCAACTGAGGTTTGATTTTGACCACACAATTCCCGAGACAGCTATGTTTAATCTTACTATTGGAGACCAAACTGTGGATGCCGCTGGCCATGACCACATTTTCATCGATGTGTCGCTCAACGGTACAGATTTGCTTGCCGATTTTGACATTTACTATGTATTTCCAGTTCAAATCTTATCGATTCAAACACTTCATTCAGGCAGCGGAAACTTCCCCACTTTGAGTGCGCACGAAATCAACCACACGAACGGTAGTCTCGTGTGGAACAGTGCTTCATTTACACTCAATGTTCAAGGAACTCTGATTTTGAATAATGCATCGATATACGGAGCAGATATTCAATGCATGGGAATGTGTATGTTTGAGGAAAGTGTTCTTATCGGCAGTGCTCCAATCCATGTGGAGAATGCTACGACCATACTGGTGAATTCCAGTTTAATCCAAGGCAGTAGAACGGACGAAGACATTATTGTGCATGACCTTGGACAAATCACTTACACGAACAATCAAGGTACAGGAGGCACGACCGATCAATGGATTCGCTTGCTTTCTGAACGTCGAATTCAAACCAATTCCCCGAATATCACGGTTCACCAAACTGGAATAGGATACGGAGGTTCGGAACGTGATGATTTCACGGATTCTTCCGGTGTAGTCGACATTGGGGGAAGCGAATGGAAGCGAATTGTCGAATGGGTTGACCCGAACGGACAATACCATTCTGAAAACGGTGAACTCACACTGACCTTGAGTTCTGGTTGGGGAGATTTCGTAACAACTGTACCCGCTCCGCAAATTCCACAAGCAGTCATTGACATCCCACTACCTTACATCGAAATTGTATCCATCGATGCTGAAGATACGACGGCCGAAGTTGATAAGAAAATCGGGGCAATGGTTTCGGTTCGAAATACAGGAACTGCATCTGCAACAGTGAATATTTGGTGTTACGTTGACGGAAATCTTACTGACACAACCTCGCTTACAACCTCTCTTGCACCTGGGGAAGAAAAAGAATTGCCAGTCTCTTGGTGGGCGAACACCGATGGTAGCCAAGTGCTCAATTGCAAAGCCCTCATTCCCGATAAGTTGCAGAGTATTGCTCAAGACATCACCAACATCGAAGGTGGATTCTCTCAAGAAGTAGGATGGTACATCGGCGAAGAAACAGAGGACCAGCCATTGATTGTCTACGGTCTTTTAGCACTGATAATTATCGCCGGTAGTGCTCTCTTTTCCCTTCGAGCATCGACCAAAGACAACTCATATGGAGATTTTAAAGAATATTCAACAACAAATGAGAACACTACGGCAGATGCTGATGTCGACGCAAATGCATCAAGCGATTACCAAGAAACCAGTGAAGAAGTTGAAGATTAACAAACTTCCATCGTTCTTTGTTCACTGTTACCGTCGAAGTTAAGATCCCATGAGTTTTCACTTACGGTAATTCCAGTTGCTGAGGATTCCGAATCGGTCATTCCTGTATAGAATTCATTTGTAACTACAATCTCGAATGTGTAGCATCCAGAACCTTGGTAAAAAGAATCTCTTTGAAGATACTCAGTGTTGAGAGCGTCTGTTGCAGTTCCCGGGAGTCCCAACCAACCGTTGGTCTTGCCACTCTTGGAGCCGGCGATGGTGCTGGTCCATGTAGCATCAAGGCCATCTACCGAAATGATTGGCGAGGAGTACTCGGTTGAGCCTTGATATTTGACTCGAAGTTGCATAGTGTAATCCGATGCGATAGGAATGAGCTTCAGATTGGTCATCGTATGCTCACCGTTGTCTTGTGTACGCTCATCAGGAGAGAACAATCCCATGATGGATTCAACTTTAACACCATCAACAGTGGTCGTAGACGAACTCCCAGATGTTTGTGTCTTCAAAACCTCACTAATTCGAGCACCTGAATCAAGAACTTCTCGATTCATAAGTTCAGGTGTAATTTCTGTAGAAGTGGTTTGATCGTCACTCGAGGTAACCTCAATCATGTACGATTTCATCGAAGATAATTGATAGTTTTGGGCATTTCCATCGAAGAACGCAGTCAATGGAGCTTTGAATTTTGCTCGGTCATTCGTGAGGGAAAGTGTATCAGACCATACTGATTCTCCTGATAGTGTAATGGTAGCTGTTGCTGATGAAAATGATCCACGAACAAAAAATGTAAGTTCATCAGAATCCTCATTGACTTGGATTTCGGTCAGAGCAAGCGATGAATCCGATGGGATGAGGACCAAAGCGGCATATGGACCAGCAGCAACGATCACCGCTAAGAAGATGGAAATGCCGAGTTTGACCATATTCAGATCACCCTCAGCAAGTCGTTCTGACTGGACCAGAAGGCCGATGCCGACGACTAAGACTGCTGAAACAACAAGAAGACCCATACTTCCACCTTGAAGTGCAAGAATACCTCCAAGTAAAATCCCAGCCCATCCGGCGATGTTGAGATTGCGGGCTAATTCAGGATTCTGTGTAGGGGTTGCGACTGCTGCGACAAGTGTATCCTTGGATGAATTGACTTTTTCGGGGGTAATGGCCACTTCCTTAGGAGAAGTTGCTGCATCTTCGTCGGTTTTGCTGGCTTTTGCTTTGTCGAGTAGTCCGCTCATATCAATCCCTTGTAATGGGTCCTTTTGCCTAGGGGATTATCAAGGCGACCCCTGTATGTGTACATCACATCCCAATTTAGGGAGTCTAATGAAAAAGCCGTTACAGGCCAGGAGCAGATTCATACCAGACAAATTCTTCATCTTCGTCTTCACGTGATTCAATCATTCGACGCCCTGCTACAGCTGCAGCGAGAGCAATCATCGAGACTGCTGGGACGATTTCGAAACCTGGCAAGTATACGCCACGAACATATACGGTAATCATTTGAGATTCTCGGATACATCCGCCGTTGTTACAGGCAAACTCCGACTCAGCAAAGAAGTCGAGAACGTGGTATGCATCGCTCCAACCTTGTGTCTTTGGCGTTCTTGCCATAACACGCACCTTGGTTGCAGTAGGAATTGCATCAATTTGAACTTTCACAGCTGGCAAGTTGATGGTAAATCCAGCTTCTTCAAGAGACTCACGGCTGGATTCGGTAATTCCAACTTTCATGAAGTCAATCTGGTTGCCAAGATTATACACCTTAAATTCGAAGTTCTTGTCCTTCTTCGGCATAAGTTGGACGAATGGTTCAACCGCTTCAACCTGCACCAAAGAGTATTGCATAATGTTGACAATCATGTTGTTTTGAGATGATGCTGAGTTGATCGGTGGGAGGGAGTTAATTTCCTGAACTTGGGCAGAAACGGAGAGAGTACGACTTTGCATAACCATGTATGGTGTTGCCCGAACCGAAACCTGGAAGTCGACTTCGGAGTTGGCTCCAATGTACATATCACCGGGAGCAGCGGTGGCAAGACCATCACTGGTAACCAAGATGCTGATTTTCTCTTGGTATGTGGTTGGGTTGTTTGCGGTACAGGTTGTGAATCCGTTGTATGTGGAACCGGGCTTAACCTCAATATTGATTGAAATCGGGGCGCAGGACAGTGAAATTGCTGCTGTCGGAGTTTGGGCTGAAGCCGGGACGGCTACAATCATAACGGAGCAGAGGTAAAGGGCAAGCAAGAACAGAGCACGCTTCATCATACAGGTTCCACCTATGCCCTACCCAGTAACGAGACCCTCATAACCGTTGCGCCATAGTGGCTCAAAAAAACGGCATGGATGAACTTTTTCCAAGTGGGCCCGAAGGGACTTGAACCCCTGACCCCCCGGTTATGAGCCGGGTGCTCCAACCAACTAAGCTACGGGCCCCTGTGTCAAGGGAACGAACGCATGCCATGAACTTAACCCAGTGTCATTCAAACTGTACAAGCGATGATTGAGAAGGCTTTACCCATTCACGCACACTTGTCTCTATTTCATCGCGAATCGCATCTGGGACAAAAATAAGTGCACGTTCATTTGGTTGTGTGAGTGAGCGAACCAATGGAGAGTGGTCAGCAGCATCCCGACCATCCTCGATGAGAATTCCTTGTTCATATGGCATGTAACCTCTCTTCGAAATTCGAGCTGTGATGACATTGATGCTCGGGTCGTAACCCGCTTGTTCAACCAACTTTTCCAACCGAGGTAGAACGACCGAAACCATCTCAGTTGTAAGACCTTCAATGCGCAATGACTTGTGAAAGTCTCTTCGTGAGAGAAGTCGCATCGCATAATGAGACAATATTGAGTCCTCGTGTTCGGCCCAATCGGGTAAGGCAACTCGCACATGTGCATCGTTGAGAGCCGCATATCCTGAAGCATCGAGAGATTCATTGAGAAGCATATCGTGAAGAGAAGACGATAGCGAGAGTTGTCCTTGTTGTGCCAAGACTCGGGCACGTGCAAGCATTCGAACAAGATAGTTTTGCGTGAGCATGTTGACTTTGTGAAAATAAACTTGGTGATACATATGATAGCGAGTGACAAGATACGCCTCAATCGCCGGCAAACCCCAAGATTTGACATAGAAATGCCCAGAGTCATTGACACGTAGGGCGCGAATCACTCGAGCGATGTCAAAGCCTCCTATTTGTGCACCTGTATTCGCTTGATCACGAACCATGTAGTCCATTCGATCTACATCCAATTGGCTTGCAACTATCTCTTTCATGAAGGGAGGTATAGGTTCCCCATCAAATTCTGACATTCCGTCAAGAAGGGCAAAAAGTCTGTTCCTTCGACGGATTCCGAGTACCTCAAGAAGTGCTGCGCCGACTTCGGTATCTTCGGATTCAAGGAGAACTCTACCCCAGTGTTCATGAGAATGGTAAGTTGCGAACACTTCTGGAGTCTCAAGAAGATGAGAAAATGGAGGATGTCCTATGTCATGCAGAAGGGCTGCGAGTTGGATGAGTTCCCCGTCCCCAGATGAAACAAGCCCTGGTTGTACATCGTTGAGTGAATCCACCACGCAGCCTGCAAGGTAGTAAGCGCCGAGCGAATGGGAAAAGCGATTGTGATTAGCAGCCGGAAAAACATACTCACAAGTTGAGAGTTGTTGTATCAGACGAAGCCTTTGGAATTCCTTCGTATCAATTATCTTGGCATGGTCTGCGGGAACCAAGATGTCTTTGTGAATTTCATCTCGAATCACGCGGTCTCGCATGTCATCCCCAAGGCGCGGTCTACTTTTCCATTAAAAAGAACCCGCTAAACCGTGATGCTTTGAGAGGTCATTTCGGCCAAAGTTTAGGATAACAATGCCTAAGCATGGGGGACTTTTGATTCAACCATGGCGGATGCTCTTAAGGACATTATGCTGCGAATAACCGATGACAATCCTGCTACTCGTGGGCAAAAACTCTGGGTAATGTTCGCGCTTTCCTTGTTCTTAGTAGCAACTTTGAACTGGTATGCAATGGTTCGTGAGCCTCAAGTTGTTGAGATAAAAGACCTCGTCCAGTACAAAAATGAAGTTGTACTTGTCGAAGGCACTGTCATATCATGGATTGAAGACAGATATGGAAGCGGAGAGGATCGAGTCGACTTGGTCATCGAAGACGACACTGGCGTCATTCAAGTCCGTTGGTATTCCACCGGAACTATTCCGCCTATCGGTACCAACGTAACTGCGATGGGTGATGTTGTTGACTACAACGGGCGATTCTACATGCAGGCAACTGGTTCTGGGGCTTTGTATTGGGAACCTGAAGACCTTCCTACTCTTGAACGTGTGTCACTTTCAGATCTTGCTGTCGACCCAGAAAGTTATCTTGAGAAAATCGTCACTGTAAACGGATTTATCAGCGAGTCTGTGAGTCCTGATGCAGTTTACACTTCAGCATATTTGACCGACGGGCAAATGGGGCATCAAATGCAATTGTTGATTCAATCTGCTACCGGAAAATGGATTGAATCGGACTCTAAAATTGAGGTAAGTGGTATGCTTTCATATCAAGAAACAAGTCTTCGATGGGCACTTCTCACTCAGGGCCCAGACATTCTTATCGACGGAAGCCATGTTCCTACAGTGCACCGATTGGATTGGGCAACTGAAGCCACTTGGAGTTACCAATCAGGAAGTAAAGTCGTATTGGCTGGAACGCTTCACATAGAGGATGGAGTTTGGGATTTGGTTGGTCCAAGTGGCAACAGTATCTGTGTAATTCCAACTCTAGAGGATGTTTCAGCAGCTGAGGAAGGAAATTACAACAACAGTATTTTTGACGCCGAAGGCCGACTCATGTGGAGCGATGACCGAAGCACATGGTGTATCGATGCGAATCAAGGAATGGGGCAAAATCTCGTCGACCCAATGTCTGCTTTAACCATGCAAGCGATGCTTTCAGCAGACCCATCCTCGTTACTGGAATCTCCAAATACACACTACACGATTAATACATTCATGAAGTACGCATTCGAACCACTCGACACGGAAGGATACTTTGTTGACAGCCAAACATATACCTACGGCCAGACTACCATCGCAATGACATTCCCTGGACCTCGCACTGAATGGATAGAATCCGGACAAGGTATCGTTGCAGATGTTACAGTGGCATGGGATGACGAAGATATGCGAATTCGCCTCATGGTGAATTCGTACAATTTGACTGGAAATCCTCCTCCTCCTTCTACACTTCTTTGGGATGATGGCGCCACTCAATGGGGTTACTCAAAAAACCAATTTGTGCTGCTGGATGGCAAAGCAAAACTTCAAGATGATGGATGGTACCTTGAACGCCCTGGTTCTAATCAATCGATCAAACTCAACGTCAAACTCAATGCGATTGGAACCGATTCCTTGCATGAAAATCAATCCCTCACTTGGTTGGGTCGTTTGCGACAAATCGAACACCCATCTCAAATCTCTCTCACGTATTCACTCGATGAGGCGGATGCACTGGACACCGATGAAGACAGACTTGCCGACACATACGAGGAAGCAACCGGATTAAATCCATTCAATGAAGACAGCGATGGAGACGGCGTTTCCGACCGCGAAGAAGCAGAGAATTCTTCTAATTCGAGCAACGGTAATTCTTGAGGTGTTCACATGATGGAAGCCTACTGGTATGAATTGTATTGGATGCTTGCTGCTCTATTCTTTGGTGTAGGCATGGGCACACTTACCGGAATTATTCCAGGATTTCACGTCAACAATGTTGCTCTTATCCTCCTTGCCTTAGCACCCGGACTACTCAGCTTAGGAATACCTCTGTCTGCGGTTGCGGGTATTATTGTTTCAACAGGTACAGTTCACACATTCTTGAATTATATCCCATCAGCACTTATGGGGGCACCTGATGCCGACCAAGCGCTGTCATTACTTCCTGGGCATCGAATGTTGCTGTCAGGTAACGCTGCTCGGGGAGTTGCTTGGTCTGCCCGTGGCTCTCAACTCGGATTGTTCCTTTCACTACCGCTGATCATTCTTGCAAGAATCGCGTTTGGCCCTGAACTGGGATGGTACTCCCAACTTCGAACAATGCTGCCGTTTATTTTACTCATCATATCGACGCTTCTGCTCATGACAGAAACCACACGACTCGATTGGCCGAAATGGCTTCAATCGTTCACTGGAGGCAGACTCGGAAATGACTCAAGGCTTGCTGGTTTTTTCTCTGCTACCGCTTTTTTCCTGCTTA
>Ga0163111_10003535_pt1 | contig 10115 bp, 4 predicted proteins | sample CRUFie1St18metaG_FD_109645 | JGI IMG/M metagenome (GOLD analysis project Ga0163111, IMG submission 109645) | Marine microbial communities from the Costa Rica Dome - CRUD Field 142mm St18 metaG | ecosystem: Environmental > Aquatic > Marine > Oceanic > Photic zone | place: Costa Rica: the Eastern... | reverse complement strand
TAATGAAACTAATTAATCCTTTAATATCATCTTCATTATCATTTTGAATAGATGTTCTGCTATCTCCTGAGTTACTACACCTTGCAGTTCCAATGTTGTTTGAACTGGTTGGTGTATCATTATGATAATCTCCTACCTCTAACCCTAAACTTTCAAATTGCTCGTTAATTAATATTGAATTTGCTTCGGTAAAATTATTTAAATCATCTCTATAATCCTTGGCTGGAAGGACTGTCCAAATTTTTCTACTTCTTGGAAGTGGCATTTGTCTTGCTGCCTCCCACGTAATATCATTTGCAAGCTCACCTTGATCTGTCATAGATGTTGCTGATAAAGATCCTAGCCATTCTTTCTTTTGCCTATATTGGAATTGTGCTTGATATAGAAATCCACCTTCACCTACTTTTGCTGTAATGGCTGGTGCAGTAAACGCTAATTTATCAGCTTGAATATTTCTAATAATTTCAGTTAATCTTGCTTTTAACGCCGCAGGATTGGCTGCAATAATTGCATTACCTGTTCCACCTCTTCTTGCTAAATCGTTAAACTGAGATAAACCACTAGCACTTATCCCTGTTCCATAAGCTATTGGAATTGTTTTTACAGGAGAGTTTTGTCTATTTGCTAGTTGCTCAATTTTGTTGAAACCTATAGTTCTACCAGATGTAAATTCTCCATCTCCAATTACGATAATATAGTTACCTTGGCAATCTGAGTTGGGATCAATGGGACTAAATCTTGGATGGTCATAATACTCTTCAGCGAGAGTTGCAAAAAAGTTTGCATTTGTTCCATACTTGGGTTCAGCAGACATTACTCTTGAATTAATTTTAGCAGCCCCATCTCTATTAACTTGAACTTCAATACATCCCACATTACTGCAAGGAAATCCTCGATCTCTACCATTTTGCCACATTTCAAATCCAGGAAATCTATCAGGTCCTATGTTGTTAACATTTCCATAAAGCACAACTTGTCTCATATACGAATACCTACTTAACCAATCCAATCCATATCTATTAATGGCTGTGCTTCTAGGTACAGATCGAATACCAAAGTAAGTAAATGGCCTACTACTTTGAGAATACCAAACTCTATAATCAGACCATAATCCATAACCAAAATTTACACTTGAAATTAAAGAACTATCAGTAACAATTGATTGTATAGCTTCTTGTGCGCCTCGCATTCTTGACATTCTCGTTGAAATACCGGTAACGTTTTTAAAATTTAGATCATAATCAAAGCTTTGTACTGCTCGATTACGCTCATCTGCAACATAAATCCTTGATGAACTGGCCTCTATTGCAATATGATAGGGAGTTTGAAACCTTATACCATTTTGATTGCTTGTTGGACTGTAGTTTGCGTTAATCGATCCTGACCTTCCAACAGAAGCATCAACTGTAATTGCTGTTCCTGAAACTGAAATTTTTATAAGTTTATGGTTAATAGTATCTGTCAAAAAAAATTGATTTTCATCAGTTGGATGCCCAACGACAGATGAAGGTGTATTAATAGGGGTAAGAGTTGTTGTGTAAGTATTACTTGGCTCAGACTCAAAGCAAGTTCCTGTAGATGCAAATTTATATAACTGAACCTGTGTTCTTCTATCGAGTGAGCCTACAGCAATTAGATTTCCTGATGCATCTACATTAAAAGCAAAATGTGGATGTTCCCAAGATTGACCTAATCTTAAAATTCTATCTAGTATTGAATTACGGCTTGGCGAACATCTTGTTGCATTAACGTTAATTGCCGTTAAATCTTTGACATAGTAGTTTGCACCTCTATGGTTCATTAAAACCAATTGATCACCATTTAAAAACATCTGAGAGAGTGTTTCTCCAATTCTTTCAAGTCCAGTTGAAGTATTATTGGTATAATTATACTGGAATAACCTTCTCTCGTTATTGTCATAGGTAAAAATTCGATCATTATAATAGACAACTTTTTTTGCGTTATTTCGCAACATAAATCTATTCCAGTCATTAGTTAACGTAGGTCTATTAGTATTTATATTCTCTAGAGAATTCGTTGCTTGGTTAACTTGCCTCATATTGTTTTGTGTATAAACTAATACCGAACCTGTATTTGTTATTGGAGCTACTGCTCTAACATTATTGTTATAATTGATCCCAACTGTTGTTCTATTACTCATACTCCCAGATGCATCTAATAGAATTAAAACATTTGCAGGAACATCAGCTTCCCCACCTGTTCCAGGAGGCAATGTTTTTGAATTGATAGGATTAATGATTAAAAAATTTATGATTAAAACGTTTAATAAAATTTTATAATATTTTTTCATTAATTATTCTCTTTATATTCTTGAGGCTGTATCCCATCAGAATTTTTTGCTTGGTTTAAAATTTCTGCAAAATTATAATTTGAAATTTCTAATTCTTCTCTCCATAAATCTTTATCAACAAACATTCTTAGATAAATTGCATAGTTTTTTCTTTTTAAATCCCATACATGGTAACCATTATAAAATTTTGGATTTCCCCCAGTTTCAAAATTTCCAAATCTAGATTTTGCAAAATTCATTAAAACTAATTTTTCAGTTGTTTTATTTTGCTTTGGTTGATTTTCAACAAACATTAATATTGAAAGAAGTTTTTTATTAACAAAAGAATATTTTACAGTAATATTTTCAAATCCTATTCCACCACAAATATCACTTGCTTGTAAAAAAAATTCTGCATACTTAGTTCTTTCATCAAAAATTAAAGGTCCAAATTTTTTTTCATGTTTTTTTAGAAATTTTTTTCCAACCTCGATTTCAAAGTCACAACTTGCTTCTGCATTAGAAAATTGAAACAAAGCTAAGCTTAGAAATATGACCGAAATTTTAAATAATTTTATCATTAATAAATTAAATTTTCTCTGATTTTAGAACTATCATCATCTTGAATAATTACAAAAATTACAGATTAATTCAAATTTATTAGATAGATTTAACCCAAAATGGAGTTAAAGGTTAAGTAAAAATAGACTTAAAAACTTACATAATAAAAATTAAAAGTTTTCTCTCCAAGCACTTCTAAAACTATCTACATCACCCATACCAGAGTCTATTACAACTAAGTCAGTTTTAGATTGAGTTGATTTACCTGCAATATTTGCAAATAGTTTATCACCAAAAACCACCAATCTTGAAAGAACCCCTTGTCCAACCGCTTTACAAGTTTTTCCAGCATACTCTTTTCCATCAACTGTTTGGCTCTCTAATGAATTATTGCCGTTTAATTGAGTAGAAACATTTGTTCCACATTCATCATCAACCGCACAAATCATAGCAAGTCCAACGCTACATCTGTTAATAGATTCCGATGGTTCAAAAATTGGATAATAAACTAAACCTCTTGAAAGGGTAGGTTCTGCAGAAATTTTTTGACTGTTAGGTAATTTTATATACCAACCCTTGTTTTTTTTTGGAGATGAATTTGTTGTAAGTGGACATTTTGCACCTGTTGCGTCATTTGTAGTATCACTGCATTTGCTTAGCTGACCAAATAAAGTCTCATTATAATCTTTTTCTTTATATAATGGGAAATCTTCATCTCTAAATCCATACATGATATTATCTACACTACTATCTCTATAGTTTATTCTTTCATAATCACCCGTTCCTGAAAATAACCATAAATGATTTGAAGTTGTTCCAATACCAGCATCCATTGCGTGATACTGATATCTTCCATTTTCTTTAGATGCTCCAATTGATAATAAGGTTGTATGATCATACAGGTTTATAGTTCCTCCAGATCCATCGTTATCCATGTTGGTTAAATTGTATTTAGTAACTTTTCCTTCAAAGTCATTTGTATAAACTAAGGCACCTTTAAATTTAGCTTCCGATGTTGTATCTGATGTAACAACAACAGGGGTTCCAGTTATAGAATTTATAATATTGAGATTTTTATCATCTGCTACTTGAATAACTTTTTCAACTTTTCCTGGTGTTGCGCTGTCTTCTAAATTAATTACAAATAATGCGGATCCAACTCCCTCATTTCTTCCACCATATCCACCACCCATTACGGCAACGTAAATATCATCTTCAATATTACTGTCACCTGCGCCTGTATTTGGTAATCTAAATATTCTAGGAGCAGACCAAGTTTCACCTAATTCTTTATAATCATATTCTGCTGGTACACCTGAGCTAAAAGTTCCTTTTAATTTAACAACTAGTGTATCTACTGAATTAATACCATTAGGGTTTGCTTGAAAGAATAGTTTTTGTGGGAAAGTAATTTCGGATCCTCCTGAGCTTCCAGTTTGAACTGTAAAGTCAGTAATATTTTTATTATTAATATTTACCTCTAAGTCAGCCTTTGTTACGCCTGAAACTGGGAAAGTCCAAGTTCTACTTTCATAACAAGATGTTGTTGTATCTGCCTTACATTGGATATCAATTCCATTATTATTGTTATAATTATCCGTCACAATAATTGCTTCCTCCATATCAATAATTGAGTAAGTATCATCGATATATTGGTACTGAGATACCATATCTAAATGATTCATTACAAAAACTTTGTTTTTAATATGATCGTTATAAACGCTATATAAATGAAGTGGTTTATCAGGGTCTGTAATATCTAATACTGTAAATCCATTTCCACCTCTTCCATAAGGCACCATTAAAATAGTATGCCATTTTTCTGAACTATCTAGAGCACTTTTAAAGTACATATCATGTACAACGGGTGATCCATCTACCCCAAAAATTGCATTTGACCCACCTTTAACATTTGCAAGTTCATTATTTAAATTTGTATTCACCATTAATGGCATTTTCGACATTATAAATGGAGGTATGAACGCCCATTTTTCTTGTCCTGTTTTACTATCAAATGAGTGAAGCATACCATCGTTACCTCCAACATAAATTCTCTCAGATCTTCCAGATAAAGATTTAGCCCAAGTATCATAGCCTTTAATTGATCTCCAATAAGCTTCTTGAGTTGTTGAAGAGTAAGTTGTTTCGGCTGATGGGGCACCTACCACAACCATTTCAGAATGGTACACATCTCCTAAATAAGCTTTTCTAGTTTCATTTAAATTACAATCACCATCATAATCAAAATAATCTTCTCCTCTTGAAAAACTAATTAAACCTTTAATATCATCATCAATTCCATCTGCAATAGTTGAACTGCTATCTCCTAAAGAACTACAACGTGTGTTACCTGTTACTCCTGAAACTTTAGGTGAATCTCTGTGATAGTCTCCAACTCTATTACCAAATAATTCAAATTGAGAATTAATTAATATAGAATTAGATTCTGTAAAGTTGTTATAGTCTGTTTTATAATCTGCACCCGGAATAATTCCCCAAATTTTTCTTGCATAAGGCTCAGGCATCATTTGAGATGCATCCCAGTTTCCACTATCATTTTCATCTATTTCACCATCTTTTGATATGGCAGTTCTTGTTAAAACACCTTCCCACTCCATGTTTTGTTTATAATTAAATTGTGCTTGTAATATTGATCCACTTTGTTCTAAAGTTGCAGTGATTGCAGGAGCTGAAAAAGATAATTTTTGTGAAATTACAGCTCTAACGGCAGCATTTAATTGTGCCTTTAACTCATCAGGTGTTTTTGCTATAATTGTCCTATCTGTACCACCTGCTTTTGCAAGTTGATCAAATGACCTTAAACCATTGGTGGTAATATATCCTCCATAAGCAACCGTAAATGTTTTTACTTTTTTCTGGTTTAAAAGATTTTTAACTATCGTTTCTGTTTCAGACACATTAAGCATATCTCCATCACCAATTACGACAACATATGAGCTTTCGCATGGACTGTTTATATCTATGGGGCTATCTGTTGGGTGTCTATAATAATCATCAGCCATTTTCCCCCAAATGAGTGCATCGGTACCTCCTCTTGGGCTAACACCATCTTTCATTAATTTATTTATCTCTGAAGCACCATTTGTATCCACCCTTACTTTTAAACAGTTATTATCATCACAAGGTTTTGCTTCATTGCCTGCCCATTCTGCATAACCAAGTTTACTATAATCAGGAAATTCATAATGACACCACCATTTATCTTGGTAAAGTCCTCTACCAGGCCAAGTCATTTGATAATAACCATGTGGAGCTGGATTAAAATTACTAAAGTGGAAACATGGCTTAAATTGTTTGTCTTTGAATTGTGTTTGCATTGATATCAGAGACCCAGTAATTGTATAACCACCCGTAGAAGACCAGTAACCAAAACCAAAATTTACAGAGGACACTAAACTACTATCCGTTACTAGAGATCGAATGGCCTCAATAGCTCCATCCATTTTAGTTAGACCATCTGATTTTCTAAAACCTGAACTATTGACATAATTTAAATCAAGATCAAATGACTCAACCTTTTTAAACGAAAGACTATTATCTGAAACAAATATTCTATTTAAAACTGGATCTATTTTGATTTCGTGTGCTCGGTCGAAAAATACATATCCCGTTTTGTGTGGATTACTACTAAAACTATAATTATAATAACTAGATAGTCCTGCTTGCCCAGTAGTTTTCGAGGTTGTAGAATCTCTAGTCCCTAAAGTGATCTTGACAACCTGACTGGATCTTAAAAGATAAATTATTTTATCATTAGTTGGATGAGCTACCATTGATCTTTGACCATCTAATTGGACTTTATCTTTTAAATCAACCTGATATGAAGGGGAATTGCTTGGACAACTCATTCCGTTTAGACGAAATTTATAAATATGAGTATAAGAAGGTCTTGGATATTTAGGTGCAAAAACTAAATTCCCTGATGCATCAATTGCAAACACTACTTTATTTCCATGATCAGCTGCATTCCCTAGAACTTGCCTAAGTATTCCACTAGGGGAACAGGTTACAGTATTGTTTGTTGCTGAATTGTGTAAATAAATTTTTCTGGTAGTTTTATTAGCTAAGATAATAATATCATTATGTTTTTTTAAACCCTTCATACTAACGGGTTGAATATTTTCTATTACACTAGTTGTAGTACCAGTCGTAGTATTTACTTTGCACAAGGTAGCAGGTTGATACTGCCCACCAGGCATGCCATCAAAATAAATATGATTATTGTGATATAAAATATTTGAAGAATCACTCAAAGTTGAACAGGAATTATTTCTAAATTCATATTTAGAATTTCCCTGAACAATTGGTGCTAGCTCAAGTGCTGAATCGTTATAACCACCAAGTCCCCATCCAGTATGATAAATATAATTTCCAGTACCTGGGATAGGTTCTAATCCATAAATTCCATCTGCAGGAATTTCTTCACCGTAAAAATCGTAAGCATTCATACTTCCAGATTTATCTAACAAAATTAAAATGTTAGCAGGAACATCACCATCTCCTGAACCTGGAGGTAAAGCTTTTGAAAATGAATTAGAAATAATTAAACATGCAAATAATAAAATCTGAATAATAAATAATTTAATTTTTTTCATTTAATTTTCTACTGGAAACATACGTGATTCTATTAGGTTATTCCATTCAGCTAGTTTTTCACTGTTCTTATTGTTGGAAATATAAATTTCTTCTTGCCAAACATCTTTATTTAGTTGTCTGTTATAAATGATAAATTTTTTATCTTTTTCCCAAATATGATAATTATTATAATTTTTTGGATTTCCACCTGTATCAAAATTACCATAAATTCTTTTTGCATAATTCATTAACTTCATACTTTCAGTTGCTGAATTATCTACAAAGTTATTTGCAAAAAACTTTATAGCCATTAATTTTTTTTCTAAAAAAATATGTCTAACTATGAATTTATAATCAAAGTTATCACTTAAACAAATATCCGACGCTAAAATATCAAACTCATAATAACCAGCCGTTTCTTTTAAAGGACCATATTTTTTCTCATGAGATTTTGTATATTTTTTACCCAAGTCCATAATAAAATTACATTTTGCATTCGCAGAGCCGAAGCTAAAAATTGAGAGTAATATTATTATAAATAGACTTTTAATTGAGCTAATAAAATTCATAGCTAATTTTTCATAATCAGAAACTTGTTTATCAATGAAAACAATCTGTTTTCTTTTTAATTGATCTCTTAGAATGTTAGTAAAAGGAAGTTCCTTGGATCCATCTTCTGATTTTATTTCTTTAAATTTTTTAACGTCATAAATATTTTTATTTGAACTATCACTTTGTGAACTTTCATCGATTAAATCTAAAAAAGTAGAAGCTCCAGCACCATCGAGCACGATCCTCTGCTCTAAAGGTTCAATGAATATTTTTTGGTTTCTTTTTTCTTTAGTGGATTTTTTACTCATATTGATAGTTTAACTTAGTATGAAAAATTGAATTTTTTGGTTTGCTCATTATGGGTTCAAAAAACAATAAAAACCCATTTTGGACTTCTAGCTTTTAAAATGGGAGCACACAAATTTGAATAAGATTTAGGACATCTAAATCTAATCAATCTTAAACAGTTGTTTAACAGTAAATTTATTTAATAAATGTTTTAATATCACTCACTTACATATTGAAAGTAGATGATCGTCCATGATAATTTTTATTGTTTAAATGAAGAATAATTTTTTATCTTGGTAAAATCATTATACTTTCAAGTGGTACAATAATTTTGCCGTCATCAAAAATACCACAGCCAAATATTCGATAGGCCATTCCATCTTTTCCAGTATCGGTTGCACCAGCTTTAATACTTTCGCCGGTGCCTTTAAATGGGGCTGGACCAATTTGAGTAAGAAAATACTGATATTTAAATTTACTCAATCTATTCTGTTCTTTTGTTCTATCTGCAGAGTTGAGATCATGATTTATAATATTGTTAGATATAAAGTCTTTATAGTTACCTTGACCAAATACTACTTGTTTTGCAGTTGATGTAGGATTAGTTGGCGGGGGTCCTTTAACTGCTTTAAATGTTGCACGATCAATATCAGAATAACTATTAAAACAAGAACTAACATCTGGATGAGGAGGGTTAGTTACACTTGCATTATTTGATGGCAAACCTCTTTTAGATAAATCTCTAGTTCCATCATTTTTATAGGGTCCTTTATATTGGTTAAGCAAATATTTTTCTCCCTCAAACAAAGCAGTTTCTGCAACATAGAAAGTTTGCTGGTATTCATCACTGATATTATTACTTTGATGGTCACTTGCTGAAATTACTATTAAGGCACCTCCCATTAAAGACATCGCCATTAACAAAACTAAGGATAAAACTAATGCAAAACCTTTTTCATTTTTTTTTCTCATTATCATATTCCTAAATTTCTTGTATTCGCTGTAACTGTAATTGAGTCTCTAAAATATTTATCATCTTTTGAAATATCTCTTCCAGTTGCAATCGACGTTATAGTTCTCATTGCTTTAGATCTATAAAATGCTTTTGAGGAACGAACTACAATTGAGATATCAACTGATTTAATTTTGTAAGCATCAGAGTCTGATGGAGCAGGGGATCCTGCAAAAATTCGTCCATCTTCATCAAATGGAATAAAAACTAGATCCTGCACATAATCTAAAATCTTTTCATCTTCATAAGTGGTTTCATCACTATCTGCTGCTGGATCACTCCAAATGCTTAAGCTTGTATCCCATCTATGTTTAGATTTATAAACTGCAAATCCTTCTATAACAGTTGCTCCTCCTGGAATTGTTTCATCAATGATTGTTGATTTTTTACACTCATAAGTAATTTTATATCTTGTATAACTAAATCTATTTCCTTCGTCCGCCTCTCTATCATATTTTATTCCACCATAAACAATTTCAATTTTATCACAGCTTGAACCAATTCCAGTTCCTTTTGTAATTTTAATTGGATTGTGTGAGTTTGATGCTGGAATATCATCGTTAATATATTTGTAACCTGCCATTCTTACTTCTCTTAAAATTTGTCCTACTAAGTCTCTTCCAGCCTGACTAATTTTAGCTCTATCAGTTACTTGTCTATAAGTACTGTTGACAATTGAATAAGAGGTAAACATTGCAGCCATCATCAACGCTGAGATTACAACTGCTATTAAAATTTCAACTAAAGTTAATCCTGCAATTGAACTAAGTATTTTTTTCATTATTGAACTTGAAAATATAATTTTTTTGTTTTGTT
>Ga0163111_10003533_pt1 | contig 10117 bp, 2 predicted proteins | sample CRUFie1St18metaG_FD_109645 | JGI IMG/M metagenome (GOLD analysis project Ga0163111, IMG submission 109645) | Marine microbial communities from the Costa Rica Dome - CRUD Field 142mm St18 metaG | ecosystem: Environmental > Aquatic > Marine > Oceanic > Photic zone | place: Costa Rica: the Eastern... | reverse complement strand
GCGAACTACCTCGTCACCCTAGCTTCCGGGGATGATGTGAAACAGTTGCTCCAGGCGACGCCATCGGAATGTCGAATCAAGGGTCCCGTGTCGCGGAATCCACTACTTACTGAAGTAGATATTGATACGTTGGCATCAACAAAGGACGAAGGCGACCTGCCCGCCGACGCCGTCGTGAAGCGGTCCGTTGATACCTCAAATCGATTGGCGTTTTTGCGAAGAAGGCGCGTCGCGCGAGCACTCGTTGCCGAAGAGAGAGCGGAGGCCATCAAACGCGTGCGCGACCACGTCGCCCCGGGGCCCAAACAACGTACCGAACTACCGACCCGCTTAGCGTTGTCTGCTTCGGAGTTGGAGAGGGTGCGGCCACCTTCATTGGACCCGCCGGAGCTGGAACTCTTGGGCTACGACTCCATGCCGCCGCTACCGATCGTGGCGACGTTCACGTGTCTCCATTTAGTCTTGAACCCGGAGGCGGTCAAGACTCATGGGAGAGGATTACCGGACGCCCAGGTTTTGCAGTCGCGGCCCTTGAGGCACACGCTCTTGAAAGCACCTCGTAAATTAGCGACGCAATTGCAGGCTTTTGACGCTTCTCGAAGGCTACCAAGAGAGGTCCTGCAGCTCCTGTGGCCGGTTTTAACCGCAGAACGCTTCACGGCCGCCGAAGTGACGGCTCTGAGCGCCGCGGCCGGCGCCGTGTTTGCGTGGCTGCGAGAAGTGGTCGTGGTCCAAGGCACGAAGATCGGCGAGGAGGAGGTCCATTCACGAACCAGGGAGCAGTATGATGATCAGGTCGAGGAGGCGGTCACGGGACTCGTCGCGGACGTAGAATCTTCAAGTGATGACGATCGTATGGTAGATGACGGCAAGCTACCGCCTCGCCAGACGCGGGCTCAAAGAGCCGCCACCGTCCTATGCACGAGGACTGAAAGGAGATCAATGCCGAACATTGACCAAGGTGAAATCAAGGACACTTCTGAGGTTAGAAGTCTAGTACATAACCTCTGGACGGAAGTGGCCCAACTCCGAGATGAATTACGAGGCACGAAGCAGATGAAGCCCGTGAGTTCTTTCGTCGATCCGACGACGCGCCGGGTCAGCATGCACGACGTGCAGTCGAAAACCACAAAGGAGGAGATTTACACTGGGGACGTCATTCTAGGGGGTCGAACGGTCTCTTTACGACTCCAGAGTGTCTATGTGGACGCGACGAAGCAGGAGTACAAGCTCGGTATAAATGGCACCGAACACCTACTCATCATAGTCCAGGAGCCGACGTGCATCGAGCCCTGGCCCGTTCGGGCCCTACCGGCCGTCGATGTGGACCGATTAACGGGCAAATTACCCTCTGAATTGGTTGGCATGCCTCTGGATGATCGTAAAAAAACACTGAAGCCGTTACTCGCAGCTCTGATGGTCACGTCGGACAAAAATGTGGGCGTACCTACGGTAGACGTGCTGCACCGTTTAGAAAAAGTCCTGAACAGCGTGCAGTTAGATGTCACTGTGTCAAAACCAGAACGAGCCCATAACGACGCGACCGTAGCTCCCAAAAGTTGTAGAAACACACCAACGATCTCCCTCAAAATCACGGCGAAGCCGACGCCCTGGGAACGGGAGCAGATCGCGGCCCAGGGCCACGACCCCATCGACACGATGCACTTGACGGTCGACGATAGTGAGTTGCAACTGCTTTTGGTGCACCAAGAAGGGCTCTACGAGCGAGCGCGGCAAAAGTGGCGCGCTCTAGACTCAGTAGCGCAGTGGATCGCCAGTCGTCTGCGCTTCGAGCGGCGGCACCGCGCCGATGCGCACAACCCCGGAGACGCGCCGGACCCTTCATTAGTCTCGCATTTGTACTTGGATCGATCCGTACCCTTGCCGCCGCAAGTCGCACGGGCGCCGTCCTTACCTCAAAAGTGTATTTTTGATGCCGTCCAGCGAGAAGATGTTCTGGTTTTGCGGCTGAAGCCTACTGATAATTCTGGCGCGGCCGATGCGAGAGCTTCGGCGTTAGTCGAGCAAGATGTCACTATTGACGAGTTAAGGGCTTTAACAAAACCGCCTCGCTACGCCCCGAAGGGCGAATCGCGACTGGCCGCGCTCGCATCGTTGCGGCAGCGCGTCGCCGTCGAGTGGCTCCGAGCTCCACGATCAGAACAAGTCGGGCCGCGCAAGTCCTTCGGGGATATGCCTTCTTCCAGCGGTGAGGCCGTGCTCCATCTAGACAGAGTGGTCCACCGAGAAGTCCGAAGAATTTCTGGGGTGTCCGTCCATCTCCAAGCGCTGGTCCGAGGAACTTCCCTCTTGTTCCGCGCGTGCACCGTCGGGCCGCCACCTGTTGATGAGGGCGTGGAGCTCGCGAAGAACGATACGGAGGTGTTGTTGCCTACCGATTCCGACGCTTCGGAAGATGAAGATAAAAAATCACTGACGTCGAAGCCGCTCCAAGTCCCTTCGGTCAGTCCTTCCTTCGACCTTTCTCGACTCGTAGAAGAGAAGGAGATGCGTATGCTCGTGCAGGGTGAATTGAAGGACCGGGAAGGGTTACTGCACCCCTACTATCGCGGTGCTTTAGCGGCAGTCTTGGCGCCCAAGTTGAAATTAGTGAAGACCTCCGGAAAAAGTAGGAAACCGGGCGACGACGCTTCATTACAAGCGTCAACGTCCCAAGATAGATACACTTTAGAAACCATGCTCGTGCACGAGAAGCATACGTTATCTGTCGGAGTCGGTGGTTCCAAAAAACGCCACTTGCTCGGGTCGTTAGCGGTTGATGACTCTACGACCCTAGAAGAAGCAAGAAAGCTCATCCATCTGGAATTTGACGAAGTGGACGTCCCGGAAGACTTCAGATTCGTCTACAGAGGCGCGCCATGTCCCAGAAAACAGGAGCCGTACCGGTTTGCGGTCGAGTGCAAACCATGCCTCATTTTAGCCGTAAAACCGGTCGAAGGCAAACTCAAGGTCGGCTCGGCTGTTTTAGTGGACGGCACGCCCGGCACGATCGAGAGAATCCGGAAGAGCGGTCGGGTGGATGTCACGTTTCCTTCGAAGCCTCCGGAAAAAGATCGGAAGCTGAAGAACGTCCGAAGAGGTGATTTAACACTTCCCAACAAGCAGGAGGGCGCGGGCTACGCCTGGACGACGCAGGCGGATGATGACGCTCGAAGGCTCAGGGATGAAATCCGTAGATTAAGGGCGGTGAACGAAGGCCCGGAAGCTGTGGAAGAATTTGAGGAAGAACAGAAGAAACGACGACGACGACGACGGAAACGCAGACACGCTGTTAGGGCAGGAAAAGCTTTGCGGGTGGAGAACGAGGACGCGCGGTCCGACGCGGAGAAGCCGGCGGCGGACCCCGAGCTCATCGACGGCCCCCCTCCTGCTTTAGATGTCGTCGCCATACCTCTCGAGACCACAGCGTCTACTACACAAGGTTCCAGAAGGATCACTCTCCAAGATGACCTCGCGCTGTTTGATGTCACAAGTGCAGATGTCCTGAGAGTCGGTTCGATTGATGGCGCGTCGTACAGAATTGCGAAAACGCATGAATGGAAGCACATCCTGCCAAATGACCAAATCAAGTTCGCCTTCTGCCCGTGCGATCAAAATCCGATGACCCATCTTCGCAAAAGATTTTACCCTTTGGAGCCGGACCCGGAAGCGCCGCCTTACTTGGATAACGCCTACCATTCTACGTTGTTAGCGATGCGCGGTACGGAGGTCGTTATTGGTAGCGAGTACAACTACTTCTTGTCAGCGCCTGTTGAGGCCGAGCGCAAAATGCAGCGCGCTCGTATTTCGGCGAAGGAGGGTAGAGTATCGAGGCATTCTAGAGTGTCTTTGGATTCAGAAACAGGCTTAGAACGAGAAGAATCCGAGAAGAAGGCCGACGAACTCCCTGATGTGGATCCTGAGGACGTCGTGCCGCATGGCACTCGACTCTCAAATCTACCGGTGTACAAACTCATCCCAAGAGCTTTGGACTTACGACCGGAGTGGCGACGAGCCTTCGATGAGGGAAGAGTAGTACCAGTCAGAGACTTCATCAACTCGACGCTAGCCGTGAACCATTTCCGCGTCCCGTTGACGTACGAACACATCGAAACGTTAGTGGTCGATGTCCGATCGAGACATGCACAGATCCACGAACAACGACTCCATTATTTTGAAGATATCGACCCGAACCACCTCGTGGATCAATTGCACTCCATGCTGTGCAGCTGGTATCCGCAAACGGAAAACGTCGACAGTCAGAAGTGGTCGAAGTTCGCCAAGGACTACGAGCTCATCCCGGGCATGCAGGACCCGATGCGCGTCGCCCAAGTGGACCTGGCCATGCGCCGACAGTTCAAGAAAAAAGACGGGACGTTCGATCGGGGTGGTAAAATGAACCGACAGCAGTTGCGGCAGGCGTTGACGGAGGTGGCCTTTACGAAGTTTCCCGTGTTTGTCGATCCTGATAAAGAAAAATTGGAGAAGCAGCAGCGCGAGGAGGCCGCGGAGGCTTCAAGATTGAAGAACCTGGCTGGAAGGGTCGACCACGAGACGCTGCGGAAGCATGAAATTGTTGTTGGAGGAAGAGGTGGTTCATTACTAGATAGGTTCAAGGAGAGTGCGGCGATGACGGGCAAGCTGGGCGCTCGCGAAGCGGCCCCCGAACAGAACATCATCGCAGCGTTTAAGTTCGTGGGCCGGGAAAACAAGGCTCTCAGGACGCCCTCGGAATCATCTTCTGAGGTAGAGGAAGAAGAGGTCACTCCGGAAGACTGGGAGTGGTTCAAGCAGGACACGCTGAAGCATTTACTCTTTGAGAGGACAGTTATGATCCCGGAAATGAACAAAAGGGCCTGGCGGGAGGCTAAAATATTAGCTATTAAGGAGGAAGGGCTGCGACAGTGCGGGGCTATTCGCATCCAAGCGCGACACCGGATGCGGTGGTATAGGGCATTGTACTTATGCAAGCTCGGGGCGGTCGTATGTGTACAAGCTTATGGTCGGAGATACATGTACCATCGGTTTTATATTGTGCGGAGGAGGCAGATGGACCTGTCTCAACTCTATCGCTATCGCATCTTGTCGTCATATCGTTTACAGTCGTGGTTGAGATACACGCAGATTTCGCGGGAGTATAAAGTACGGGTTGCGGAAGAGAGGCGAGATAAGCGAGAACGGGCCCTTGCTCGTCGTAAAGAGCAGCACGAGCGTCGACTTACACGTGATAGAGCCACGGTCTTCAGGAGGACGAAACGGATGAGTGGCATCATGGTGTGCATGCGCATCGAACGGACGGACCCGTCTCGTCAAAATGCGTGCATCGACTACGGCATGAAGCTGAAGGTCTTCGTGCCGCAGTCGCAGAAGACGTATACGTTCATCCTCGATGACTTAGAGGTGCGACTGGCGATCGAGGGCCACGTCGGTCGAGATGGCCTAAGCGGAGCGGAAATATTAAATCCGGACAACATCATGGCCATCGCCGACCGGTTGCTGGTGCGAGTCATCAACGGAAAACCAGTAGTGATTTTCTCGCGACGAGGTCGAGCCGAAAGAGGAAAACAAGTCCACAAGGTAGGAAAGTTCATCGGTATCGGCGCGCCGGGCGAGGATGGGGAAGTTAAAGATAGCGAGGACCTCGAGAAGGCGGCGGTGAAGAAGGGCACGCAGTACGTCGTTACTTGTTTTCACTCAGATGACGAGATTGTGTTCCACGCGTATAACAACCGCAATTGTGAGACTCTCAGAACCTCTATCACCACGAGGTTCATAAAAGCGTGGATCGAGCAAGATGAAGCAGCCAAACAAGCGAAAGAACGAAGCGAGTTCCTCAAAAAAGTAGCGGACGCGAGAAAAACGTTACGACTGCAAGCTACCGGTATAGAACAGGACGAGGATGATCTGAGGGAGGCCCAGAAGCTCGTCGACCAGCACAACCTCGAGCAGAAGAAGGAGGACCAAGAGGCCATTGCCGAGGGCGAGGCGCTGCCGGCGCCGGCTCCAGGCACTTCTAGACCTAATACCGTGGATGCTGTCGCGGACGAAGGTGTCGGGCGAGCTCGTACGGATGAGTCCATCAAGAGGGAAGGGGCCGTTCCTGGTGCTCCCCGATTGGTCCACCCTCTACTCATGAAGGAGAACCTCTTACTACTGTTACAGTGGTTGATCGATCGCCTACGAATAGTAGAGTACCGCCGAGCGGGTGAGGATAGAGAAAGACATCGTCTCATACTAGAATATGAATTGGAAGAAGTAGCAGTCGAGAAGGCGGCCATGTCCCTGCAAGGCCTCTGGAAGATGATGCAGTCGATCAAACGCATCCGATTGATGCTCTGCGCGAACTGGGAGAAGCGCTGGGACCGCGACTTCCAGGGCTGGTTCTACGTCAACCTCAAAACAAATGAGATGGGCTGGGACCCGCCTCGACTGTTAGGTGGAGGGGATTTACCAGATCCTCCGGACGAGTGGCGGACGATGTACGACGAGAACGGCGACGTCTTCTACATGAACCCCTACACGGGCCAGACGTCGTGGATGTCCGTGGAAGACGCGGCTCGTAACTTGCAGAAGGCCTATCGGGCGAAGCAAGCGGCCGACTTCGGCGCGCCGACGTTCGCGGACATTGTGAGGGCTTTACGCATGATCCGGGAGGTGGAGCAGAAGTACGAGGAGCATCCTGATAGATTATCGTCGATGGTGAACTACGCGTTGTTGTTAGCTACGCAAAGATTTGATTTAGTTGGTGCGAAGAAGTTGTATCGAGATGCGATGGAGATCTCGCCCGAGAACCCCGTGTTGTTAAGAGCTTATGGGCTGTTTAACCTCGCTACGCTAGAGGCACCTAGGGAACGAATATTCAGGAAAGCTCTGGACATGTTCAAAAACGCGGAGTTGCGAGATCCGGGTCGAGAGCGGTTTGAAATCGCGGAGGAGTCCATGTACCACTGGAACTGCGTGGCTCAGCGCGAGAACCCGCTGGCTTTGCTGAACTACGCGTTGTTGCAACAATATTTAGTGAAGGATATCCCAAGAGCCGAAAGGTTCTTCCACCGGGCCATCAGTGCTTTGAAGGACACGCAGGACGCGCCGGATCCGGCGCGGCCGGCGGTCATCGAGAACTTTGAATTGTTCGAGCTCGAAAGACTGCCGGGCGGGGAATTTCACACCCCTACTCCGAGCAACACCGTCGTGCGAAACTCCGAGTTAGTAGAGGAGCGACCGGAATGGGGCGAGTGGGGCCGCTACAGCCACGAGAACGTCCTGAAACCGAAGTCCGCGTTTTACTTTTGGCTCAATCCCATCACGAAGCGGGCCTCTTGGGCGGAGCCGAACTGGGAAGTCGCGTACCGCCAGCGCATCGAACGTTCAGAATTCGTAGGGGAAAAGCAAGGATGGGAGCAGTACTGGGATCCTAGGTTTGAGTGCAACTTCTTTTATAATGTCATGGATGGGCGGCTGACTTGCGTCGATCCGGTCGCGGGTGCTGGCGAAGAGGGCGAAGAAGGGGCTCCGAGGACGTTGGCCGCTATAGAAGCGGAACAGAACGCGCCGCCGCCGGAGCCCGAGCCGGAACCGGATGGGCCCATGCGCGCTTTGACGGCGGAGGAGGAGAAACTTGGTTTATCAGGTCCGATGCTCCTGAAGAACGACCCGCACCAGGCCGTCGAGAATGCGCCGGTGTACAAGGGGTAAGAAACGTTTGTGTTAGATGGTTTATCCCGGGGGCAGCTTTATACGAGCGTAGCACCCCCACGCCAATGTGACGCCGTCGACGCGAAAGTACACACTAATACTTACCCCGACCGAAACGCGACCACCGGCAGCGCGACGAATGCGGCAGGCGGCTCCGTGCCGCGATACGCGGGCCGGTAGCCGAGCGTCCAGTCCGTCTCGCCATTTGACGCGGCGTCGCAGACGGCCAAGAGAGCGGCCCGTAGCGCCGTGTCGAGCTGCTGGACGTGGGGGTACGCGTCCCGGGCCGCGTCGGCGGCCCTTCTGGCTGACGCGTCGCAGGCCGCCGCGCCGGCCCGCGCGGGGTCCGCGATGCGCAGCACGTTCGCCGTGCCGTCAAGATCGGCCCGGACGACAATCTCGTCGCCTTCGCGCGTCCAGGCCTCCTCCGCGACATAAGTAGGCGCCCCCGCGCCGCCCAGAGCTTTTCCAACGTGCAAGGCTCGAAACTCCGCGTCCGTCTGGACGGCGTTGACGGCCATGGACGCATGGGACACGCGCTGCGCGTGGGGCCCGCGCCCGGGTAGGTCGTGGAAGCGGGGCTCGTCCTCGAGATGCGTCTGCGTCGGGTGTAGCAACAAGCCGAGGTGCTGGTCGTCGCACCAGAACCGGTTCCGCACCCAGCCGCCCTTGGCGCCTGTCGCTGCGATTCCATATTGTCCTGTCGCTCGCGACGCCACGCCGAGGCCCATCGTCTCATCAAGTAACGCCAGTCCATGCGCTACTCGATGGGGAAGCACTACGGCAAAGCCGCGAGGATACGACATGCCCGGCAGCAGGGACTCGTTCGTCGCGTATCGTGCCAACGCCCACCGGCCACCATGTCGCGCCGCGTCGACGGCCCGCAGATTGGCCATCAATCTATCCGCGAAGAGGTAGACGTCGTCCTCGACCCGCACGTAATGCGTAAAATCTCTCTGAGAAAAGTAGTGCAGCGAATATAGTAATTTGGCGGTCACATTCGTCGCCGCGTCTTTCACAGGAACCATCACCAAATCTCTATGGGTTGCGTTCTCGGCGCGGATGGCGGCGTCGTGCTCCGAACTCCCCACAAAAAACGCCACAATAGCGGAATCCTGGCCGCCCGACGTCACTGACGCTTGTTTTGCGCGTTTGCACCACGTCGCGCGGATGGCGTTTCTACGTGACGTGTAGTGTGCCGCCGACGGGACCGCCACAAACAACCGCACGCGCGACCCGTAGCCCGCCGTCGGGCAGCCCTCCGTCGCCGGGGGCAGCGCCTGGCCCCAGAGCTCGACCAGCAGCGCGACGGCGCAGTTGTCCCTTTCCAGCTCCGTGCTCGCGTCGCGGCACGCTCGCGACTCGTCTTCGAGCCGCCAGCCCCGGCCCGCAACAAAGTCCGCCGCGAGCTGCCACAGGTCTTGATCGGACGTGAACTCGCCGCTCAGGGGCTGGTCGTCCAGCGAGAAGTCGAAGCGGTACACCTCTTGGGCCGCCACCAGCGCTGCGAGCAGGAGTGCGCGCATCGCTGCCCTAGCGGCTCTCAGCTTCTTGCTTGTTGTTTGTGCAATTCTTATGGGCTGCTTGTGGTTGTAAGTGCTCCCACCAGCCAATGCGACTTGGAGCCCGGACTGATGCGAGCCGGAACTGCACGATGGACGCTCAATCCCGTGCCGGCAGCCTGCTGGGGCAGCACTGCGAGCTTGGCTGCTTGGGCCGCCGCGAGAAACCTAGTGTGTCACAGGTAGCCGTGCATGGAAGTTGTTAATCGTCGACAGCCTTTTTGTTAATTGGGAGTATGATGGGGCCAGACGGAAGTATGCTTTCATGAAATACGCGGCCCGCGCCCGCCGCCGACGAATCGGCGACGCGCGGTGTCTCATGACCCACGGGCTCCGCCTAACTATTCCCACGAATATCGAAAATCAACAACCACAAAATTACCCCCCCTCCGGCAACAGCCGCTCCGGCGCCCAGTTCCACGCGTCGTCGACGGCGTCGTCGCGCGTGTTCACGACGAAGTAGGCCACGGGCCGGTGGCGCGCGCACGGGTTGCCCGCGTGTAGCACGCGGTAATCAAACGCGAGGAGCGACCCGCGGGCCACGCCCGGCGCCACCAATTCGAAGTCTGGAGGCAATTCCTCGAACCGCGCCGCGTTGAACGCCGCCGCGGCGCGCAGCTTCTCGGGCGACGCGTGGGACCCCGGCCAGAAGGCCGTGCCGTCGCCGTCTTGCGGCACGTCCACGAGCGGCACGAAGACCGTATACAATCCGACCGAGGACGGCGGCCCGTCGGCGTGGAGTTTTTGAGCGGTCGCACCCGGCTCGGAGACAACAGCTCCCGCGTACTCGACGCGCGGCGGGCGCGTGCCGGCGCGCGGCAGCTTGTAGGAAGCGTCGAGGACCGCTTCCTCCAATGTAT
>Ga0163111_10003531_pt1 | contig 10118 bp, 7 predicted proteins | sample CRUFie1St18metaG_FD_109645 | JGI IMG/M metagenome (GOLD analysis project Ga0163111, IMG submission 109645) | Marine microbial communities from the Costa Rica Dome - CRUD Field 142mm St18 metaG | ecosystem: Environmental > Aquatic > Marine > Oceanic > Photic zone | place: Costa Rica: the Eastern... | reverse complement strand
TGAGAGGCAAGTATGCTAACCACCTACATCATACCGGAGTGGTGCAGTAAAATGCGTTGTTACGCATTATAAACAATAGAAAAAAACTCGAGCAACAACAGAAATAAATTTACAGTCCGTCTTGCAACGCAGAGATTAATTTTGGTCCTGAAATAATTCGCTCCATAGCGAACTGACGAGCGGCGATTTTACGATTGCAGCAGTGAATGCAGAGAGAGCCGATAAACTTCAGCATACTCACTACGTTTACAAAACAATACCCCCACCGCCCACCCCATCACCGAAGATAAATAGTCAGCACAATGGACAAAGAGTCGGCTGCAGCAGCTATCGAAGCCACCGACATAGAGTCGGCTGCAGCAGCTATTGGAGCCCCCAACATTCGAGAAGTTATGAAGTCTCAGGGTCCGATTGTAAACACAGTTGTACTGCGATGCAGATCATCAACTCCTGATGAGAACGACGACGGGCAACATGACTCCAAACATGCAGCACTACATATTTTATCAGATCTAATTGATGAAGTGAAGATCGACACAACTCCGAGCAAATCGAAAGTTTCCGAGCTATTGGGAGGACCCTTTACCTTTTTAGGTCAATACGAAGACGAAGGTATTGTGTTAATGATACGCAAGTTCCCAGACGATCTCGAAGGTGATTTGAAAGATATATACGACAACAACGAAGAAGAGGACTCAAACGATGAAACAACAGCTTCACCAAATAAGCCGCCCTTTTCGTTTGCCGATCAGCTAACGAAGAACTTCAACGTCAAGGCACTAAAGGCGGTTTGTCTACAACGGGATATTGACACCGAGCATATGGTGGAAAAACAGGAACTTGTCCAGGCCTTGGTCAACTATCAGCAACATCTGCCACCTTACAACGAACACAAGTTACAACCGCCACTTCACAATGTTCGTGTTCGTGGAGATATTGTGATCATGAAAGTGGCCGAAACCGAGGAAGAATTAGACAGTGCAAACCTGACGGATGACAACGGTCGTTCCGCCAGCGTGGCATCAGTTCCTTCAAACGAAGAATTCTTTTTGGATTATTCGAAAGCCGCTTATATTAAGTTTGCGTCGCGTACTGACATTCCAGAACATGATATCGAAACAGAACCTTATGATGATGAAGAAAATCAAGAAGAACCCGGTGAGGGAGAACATGATGAAGGAAATCAAGAAGAACCAGGCGAGGGAGAACACGGAGAGGCTTCAAAGGTGGGGGTTGATGATGGGGATGATAGTGATGATGACGACTATGGTGATATTGATGAAAACGACAAGTCAGCAATGTTCAACTTGGTCATGAACGAAGTTTTGCGTCAGTATAGAGAAGAAAATGGAAGGGGGCCGAATACACAAGAACTGTTGGAACTTCGTGCTAACATCGCAAAGGAATTGGGTGTGGAAATTGCCAATAGGATTGACGGAGACTGGGATAAAAAGGCAAAGAAAAACTCTTCCCCTTCGGCAAGGAGAATCGCATTTACCAAAGAGGCAGACGAAGTCAGAGAATACGTTCCAGATCCAAATGAATACCCGTCGGACAACGACGATGATGACTACTATGATATTGATGACGCTGATGATATTTTAAATCCCTCAATGGGTGATTATGAAGAGGAAGATGATAGCAGCCGCGTTGACCAGCCTCCGACGAAAAGATTAAAGACTTCGGAGGATGATGCCAGTCAAAGCGAGTCGCAAGCATACGCAGCATAACGCAGCTTAAAGAAATGAATTTAAAAAAGTCAATGCTTAGTAATTATTCCTTCTTTTTGCTCTGGAATTTCTTCATAACTTCTCCAACAAATGCTAGAAATCGAAATCTTTTCGATCGCTTGAAAGGCCGTGCTTCAGGGATAGGCAGCGGCTTGCCAACTCCGTAAAAGTATCCAAAGGCACCACCTAGTCCACCAGTGTTGCCTTGCTGACGATCTGCTGTATAAAATCCAATTTCTTTTACAAGTCCCTCCTCGTTGAAATCCAAATGAAACTGTTGAGGAGGCATGATCAATTCTTTTCCAGTTGCCTCCACTCCAGCGAAGGTGTTTACATGTTTCGCAATCGATCTTCCCATGAACCAAACACGATTCGTTTGCATGGGATCAACATTCCAACCAAAGTAATTGGGTTCGATATCGAACGAATCCTCCAACTTGAAATTTCCCAATGCACCTAAATAGTCTTCCTTGGGTATCGGCCCAACAACGGCGGCGCAAAAGGAAAAGTCGTCCGCCAAACATGCCCCATCATCGGCCATACCGACTTTGATATCGGGACCCATCACCTCCTTCGCACGAACAATGAGGTCATTGGGAGCGATGGGGAAAGTAGACGCAGCATAGGCTTTTTCGACGTCGACTTCTGGAGTAAGGGTTGGTTTGGCGGTGCTACTGCTCGCACTAAAGCCTTCACACGATGAAAGCGCCAACACAAAGAGAATGGAAGTAAACTTCATCGTCAATTCTTTACACTGATTTCTGATCGACCGTTGTAGTGTTTCTGTGTATGTCGTCTGTGTTGAATAGAATGCATTCGTTTCGAGACGATCACATTTTCTCTGACTAATTCTTAAAATGTTCACGGTCTAGATATATGTACATAGCATTCATACGTATTGTTTTGACCAGCTCATTTTATTTTAATTCTGACTCGAGGATTTTATTCTGACCATTCTACTCCATTTTCAACGTCTGTTTCTAGTAGGGAGCATTACAGTAGGCCCGAGCCACCAATGTCGGCGAATTTTAATAAAAGTCGCGCGGAAGTATTTGCACATCCAGAAAAGATTGTGACAGACAGGCCTGCGCGGCGTTGACACCATTCAGTGGCTGCGGTATCTCAACCTTTCCATCAGGTTCTTGTCTATCGGTATGTATCAGAACAAGTAGTGTTCATAACAAATCCGATGCTCAACATCTAAGAACCACAGATTACATCAAACCTACCAGCTTAGAAGTATTTTGAGATTTAATTTATAATCATCGAAAAAGGAAGAGAGATGTCTTTTTGTATACGTTCAATGAATGGTATGCAATTACTTCTTGTGCTCCTCTTCACGGATATTTCACATTCTTCCCGCATACCATTTTCAAATGATGGCCACACAATATGGGGAGGAAAGGTAGCCTTAGTCCAGCGTCGACCGTTGCATTCTTCATTTCATCAAAAATATGGATTTCGCAGGACTCAAAGGCACTCGTACACAATCGCACAAGAGATTGTTGGCGACAAATATCGAGGAGGAGATCTGAATACGGACGAAAAAGTAGCCCAAAATACCCAGCCAAGTCCCGACGAAAATCCAGACAACCACAATAAAATAGTTCAGCAACCGCTGCGGGGCGGAAGTGTTAAGGAAATGGGGAAAATTCCACAAGATCGACTCGCTGAACAACAGAGCTTCAACGCGGCAGAAGAGAACGATACTGCTGTCGAAACCGCCTCAGCGTGGTCAAGAAGTAGTATGTCTTACTCTGATGGATTTGTTGAACCGATTTGTCGTCATGATGATGACGGAACTCGTTTTTCGCTGTTTCCTCTCGAACATCCAGATCTATGGAGCATGTACAAACAACACGTGGCATCTTTTTGGACAGCCGATGAAATAGATTTATCTGCAGACTTGACAGACTGGCAAGAAAATCTGACTAACAATGAAAAACATTTCATTAGCATGGTTTTAGCCTTTTTTGCAGGCGCTGATGGGATTGTGGTGGAAAATTTGGCAGAGCGTTTTTGTCGAGACATTACGGTTCCCGAGGCTCGGTGCTTTTATGGCTTTCAAATGGCAATGGAGAGCATACATCAAGAAACTTATTGCTTGTTGATAGATACTTACATCACAAATCCGAAAGATAGAGAACTGCTATTTTCAGCGCATACCCGCGTTCCTAGCGTCGAAAAGAAGGCCAAGTGGGCCCAGCGTTACATCGGATCTGATGCATCCTTCGCGGAACGGCTGGTAGCATTTGCCGCTGTTGAAGGAATTTTCTTTTCAGGTGCATTTTGCTCGATATATTGGCTAAAAAAGAGAGGCCTAATGCCTGGTTTGACGTTTTCAAACGAACTAATCAGCCGCGATGAAGGTCTGCACTGTTCTTTTGCTTGTCAGCTGTACTCCAAACTCGAAAGGAAATTGTCCGAAAACGATATTCATCGACTAATCGGAAAGGCAGTCGAAGTAGAAAAGGAATTTGTTTGTGATGCTCTTCCGGTTAGTTTGATCGGAATGAACAAGTCTCTTATGTCACAGTATATTGAGTTTGTTGCCGACCGGCTCCTTGGAGACTTGGGATACAGACCGTTGTTCGGCAGCAAAAACCCTTTCGATTGTACGTATCTTTAGTACGAGAGTTTTTGTATCAAATGTCTTTTGATTTAACTTACCTTTTCCGCTATTCATTATTACCTCTAAACTTAATTTCAAATCAGGGATGGACATGATTAGTTTGGAAGGGAAAACAAACTTTTTTGAAAAGCGAGTGGGAGAGTATCAAAAAAGCGGTGTAATGGCGTCCCTCGATCAGAGTTCCTCAGGAACGCGTGGGAATTTGAATTTTGACGCTGACTTCTAAGTGTTCCGGGAAACGACCACAAGAAAGCTCCTTGCTACGGAGATGCGACCGATACTGCAGTGATCACTGCACAAACCGATACAAATCTTAATTTTGTTTGACGGAAGTAACATGATTTATTCATTCCTTTGTTCATTTGCCGAGATGGCCTAGTATTTGATCGATGAAAGTTGCAATACTATGTAACGGATGAAGCAAAACACAAACCTTTTGAATTCGATGGAAACACATTCATGCCTATCTCCATCATTGCTTATCATTCGAATACTCTGCTTGGTTACAAAGTTGCTGTTAATTCATTTCCTGTAATAATGTTACATTCCCTCTCATACTAGTCTGGCATTATTGGCATTATTTGTAGAGATATTTTTTCGATTGTTGATGATTGATCCACGATTTTTCGTAAGCATCCGACATCCAAATTTTGCAACAATATAAATATTGTTGGCCATCGATCCTAATCACAAGATTAGTGGAGGTGAGGTCACAGAATGACAAATTGGACAGTGAGTTGTTGTTAGCCGAGAATTGTACCATCGGGGCCACACAAGAGAATGTTAGGCGTCGAAGAACGAACTTCTTCCGATGGTTCCACAAGGTGATGTTGATCACATCTTCACAAAATAGACATGTCTTTGTTGTTGATTTCTTTCAAGAAAGACATTCCAAAAGATGCAAGACGCGTTCATTGGTGCTAGCTAACTATATTTAAAATACATAGAAGAATTTCTTGAAATCTCTTTTGCTCCATGTAAGAGAATTTCTCTTTTGTTTTTTTGGCTCTCCCAATACAATAGACTTGGGACGAGAAGAAAAACTTATAGGTTTGAGATTTTTTGGTATTGAACTATCAGCGGCTGGACTTTCTGACCGCTTTCCACATGCACAAGAACGATTCATAAAGTATCATAAAATACACAGTAATATACGAAAGTGGGGTAGTAGGAACAGTCGCGTATATTATATAGAGTTTAACGGTACGACTTTTGGAATCGTGCACGGGCACTACGTCCACCGTACTTCTTGGGTTCACAACGACGGGGGTCACTGACAAGAAGAGTTCTATCGTAGTCTAGGATTGTCTTTCGGAGTTCATTTTTTGAGGATTCGTCAACATACTTGGCGTGGTAAGCAACGATGGATTTCGCGATGGCCGCTCGGATAGCATAGATTTGTGCAGTGATACCTCCACCCTTAACTCGGATACGAATATCGAGGTTGGAGAACTTGTCTTGTCCGAGGATAAGAACAGGCTCGAAAACCTTCAATCGCATAATTTCAGGCTGAATATTCTCAATGGGTTGACCATTGACTTTAATGAGACCCCTTCCCTGTTTCGCGAATGCGACAGCGGTGGCCGTCTTTTTCCTATGTAACAAGAGAATTAAAAAGTATTAGACATCGGATCCGAAAAACGACCAGAACTTAATTGCTATCAAGTTCAATAAGGTTGGAAAGATCGTTTGGAACTATGGAAACTAAGTAACACAGGCACCAACATTCCCAACGCCGACCCTCATGTTGCCGGATCCAGACGGTATGCATATCTCTAAATTCACAGACTAATCCAAGAAATCTCTCCGTCTCAACATCCTTATATTCACTATCAAACTTGCGCCAATGAGGTTGACTTACTTTCCGAATACTTGAACAGAATTTACAGGAGCCATGGTGATATTGTGTATGTATTCCTGCTGCTACTAGTGTCTGATAAACAAGAGGGCGTGTGAAGCGTCTATTTTTAGTAGTTGGTGGGGTCGAGGAGGTACTATTTTAGACTTACTTCCTTTTTTTAGTACAGTCTGTAAGAGGTAAATTCTAAGTCTATTTGTGTTAGGGTTAGGGTTCACTTAAGTACACCCACGAATGAAAGAAAAACTCTTCAACCATCACATCATTTAGTTCCTTGTGTCACGATAGCAATGAACGACAATGGATATCAACCATGGGGTCCCGACGCAGATTGAAAAGAAAATTTCAGAAGAAGACGACTGTGATACAGTTCAGCGACCAGTTTCGAACCAAATTGCAAGCAAAAACGAAGACAAGAAGAGAAAGGCAATACGACACGCGGAAAAACGCCGAACATCAACCTGTCGATTTGCGGACCGGGTAGCGCAACTTTCGGTTGACCATTATAAATCGACAGTGCCTATAGAAAAACGCCCAATACAAACTTGTATAGCAACTATTTTAGCTCATTATCGTCAAGAAGAAGAGGACCGTGACACGAATGATTACCACGACAATCAGAACCGAGAAGGGATACTCTGGATTGTGAGCATGGGTGTTGGAACAAAATTTCTTTCGGAACTTTCTCTACAAGAATTGGTTGAAAATGATAAGGAGAATGGCTACGGCTCTCGAGTTCGCGATATGCACGCTGAAGTTTTGGCGCGACGGGCCTTTCGACGACAATTGACATTAGAAATCCAAGAGGATCTCCACGGTACCATCAATACTACAACGCATTGCAAACACAAGAATCCATCCGTTCTGGTACGGTGTCCAAACACATCCTCCGAAGGACGAGATGTAATTCGATACATGTTACGACCAGGGGTGACCATACACATGTATACGAGCTCTGCTCCCTGCGGGAACGCCACTCTTAAGAAATTTTGCAAAATGTCGAAAGAGCGATTTCAAGAAAATCTTGGGCCCGACGAATGGCCCAGCGCTCCCCACGATCCTCCACCTGGCCACAGTATTAAGCTAGGGGAATTCTCATTGCTGCTAAAAAAAGATAATAGTCTTAGTAGTAGAGAAAATAAATTCGAATCCATCGGTACGGCAACTGATTTAGAAGTGAATGGCAATAGATGTAAAAAACGGACGAGAAATGAAGAACATGAATCGCAAAGCAAACAGAAATCAATGCAAGGAATTGAATCCTTACAACAGAAACAGTCGTCAAAAAGACGAGGAAAGCCTTGGCCAGCATCATTGTCCGACGACTGGGCTCCACCTGGAACGACTATTGTTGGCTTCCGCCACAAGGGATCAATACATACCTGCTCCGATAAGATATGTCGATGGAATTACTTGGGAATACAAGGATCTTTACTCGCTAGCATTTTGGAAGATCCGATATATCTCTCAACTTTAACGGTTGGCAGGAAGCTCTCGGGAGCTGTGTGTCGACGTGCTGTCTGTTGTCGACTCGACGCACGTTGTCGTCAACCAATATTACCAACATCTCAAGGAACAACACGTATTAGTGGTAACAACACTGGAATTAGAAACGAAACTAAGTACCGTGTAAATCATCCTGCTGTTATGGGGACCTCTGTGTACTTGGACATGGGAGTTGTCGATACAAGCAATGTTGATGAGCAAGGCCAAGACGTACGGTTTCATTCGCCGTATGTTTGGTCATGGTGGCCAGGATTATCTCAATGCAGAAATGACAGTAATTTTCACGCAAATAGTGGCGGAGATGGAGTTTTGGAGTGTATCGAAAGTTCAAGTGGACTGCTTGCCCAGTCTTCGGAAGAAAGCTCACTAAGTGTTGCCCCAAAAGTGAGCACAAAAGAATTGACATTATCATTTTTAGATGTTTGTCATCAAATAGGAGAGAAACGCTCCTCAAATAGTTGTGCCATTATGAAAGATGATTTGATATCGGAAGAATACGATTCTACCTCTTTCGACAACACACTCTCCGGAATACGCGAAATCAAAAAAAGATTCTCACCTCAGCACGAAACCTTCAAAGATATTTTACTGACGGAACACAAGGTTCTTTCGCAATGGCAGAGGAGAGGTGATTTCAATGTTTGCAAAAAATGCAACCAATAAAAGTAAATAGCTCTAAGATACAGAATGGTAAATATATACCAATTCAACCTTCCAAAAAGCTCAATCTTACAATTACTTGTACTGATTAATTAGTTTCTAAAGTTTATCCTGGCTAATCTCTAATGCTTATCGTATACGTGTAACGATCATGTTCTTCAGGTTCCGTTGCAGGTAGTAATTGTTTGATCGCAGGTAACATTGGAATATTGAGCGAACGGACCATTTCTACCGAACCCCTCCGATGAATTTTCGTTTGAAACTCGTTAAAATTTTGTGTTTGTTGTCTAGATTCTTCTTCCTTTCGATGTATCCATTCATCCGTAAGCGTCTTCAGCATTCGATCACGCTGTTCAATTGTCATAAACTCTTCTCTGCCATTCCAATAGTTATACGATTCGTTTGGAGTCATGTCGTATCGAGAGATGGTGTTTTGAACTCTTACCACAGGATCAAATTTGACTTTTAGTCCAGTTCTGGGTTTCAATTGATCTGATTTCGCATATGGGGGGTTGATACCAAGCGTGCGGGTTTTCGAGTACTCTGACGGAAAGTCTGTAACAGTGGATGGACTTTCCGGGGAAACTTTCGCGAGGATCTCTTGACGGATCTCTTGACGATTTTGATCTTCCAAGTACTCTCGGTAACTCATTTCGAGAAAATCGTCAAAGTCTTCGGAGTTCATTGATGAAAGTGACGAAGAATCACTATGATCGTCACCATCATCGTCGTTACTATCAAACAAATCAATGGACGATTCGGTATCGTCGTATTCATCAGCCGAATTGTTGTAGTCAGCTGTCTCGTCGGACGTACATTCAGGTGCCATTTCCATCAACAGAAGCTCTATCGGGCCATCTATGCTTTTAACTATTTCATCGAACTCGCCGTTCGATAGCGCCAACTCTGCAGCGAGTTTCAGGTTTTCTGCGGTTGTGCTCACACTGTCAAGGTCTGCGCTATTTGATGTCACGATTATGCTAACAACAATTGAAAAACATCGAATACCATCTTCAGAACCAAAATATAAATCCATTTCCTCGCAGTCAATGACTCGAACTGTTGTTGTGAGCCGTTTTTGGCTCGTCTGCATACTAGCCCTTCGTCTACTCCGTCCACTCCGTGTTTTCGTTCGTTCATCGTCATCGCTAATATTCAACACCTCTTTTGATGCGATGGTAAATAATTCATCAACCTGATCGACGTCGGGATCACCTCCTATAGCTGCATAAACTTCGAACGAAGCAGTAAAAGAGGTCGTGTTGCCTTCTTTGCTCTGAACCATTTTTGACTGCTGTAGCCTTTTCACGACAATGTGCCTCGCTTTCCAGGTATTTCGCTACTCGCTAAGCTTGAAGAGGGTTCGAAAATCGGTAAAACTTCAACGATGTGAGGTCACCTGTTGCATCTGGCAAGCTGTAAACCTGGCAACTACAAATGCGAGCACATCGCTTTTGCTTCGAAAGAGAGAATCGCTGATATCGCATAGTACCGTAGAGCGATTGTTAAATCCCCAATGAGAATTTGATTTCCAATATATATGGAGAGAAATTTCCGGACAATGCTCAGAGGCAATCTCAACGTGGAGAACTGGGTATTTTGGAAATGCTTATCAATATGCCATTATGAACGAAAAGAGAATAAGGATCATCGGTGTTCTTTCATGTTAAATAGAATTCTTGTTGGCACGCACTACCATGACTGAGCCAATCCCGTCCAAGACTGCTTATAT
>Ga0163111_10003530_pt1 | contig 10119 bp, 9 predicted proteins | sample CRUFie1St18metaG_FD_109645 | JGI IMG/M metagenome (GOLD analysis project Ga0163111, IMG submission 109645) | Marine microbial communities from the Costa Rica Dome - CRUD Field 142mm St18 metaG | ecosystem: Environmental > Aquatic > Marine > Oceanic > Photic zone | place: Costa Rica: the Eastern... | reverse complement strand
TGCCAGATTGAGGATCATCAGAATATTTATCAGCATTTTGAAGTAAATCATAAAATCCTCCGTACCAAGTATTAATAGCAACAGTTAATTGAACCTGTACCCACAGAGAAAGGACTAATATAGAGCCTCCTCCATAAGCCCAATAAAACCATCTGCGAGTATAGTAAAAACATTTGATCATAAGTTATAATTTATTTTTTCAAATATTTAGTTCTTTAGAATTGATCTTCAATAAACTCTTCTAAAGAACCTGCTTCAGTATTTATATCATTATTGCCTTCTGAATCTGATGAGCTTGAATTATCTAAGATTAATGACTCAATATTTGATGTTTCACTAACATCTATATCAGAGGACTCATCATTCATTATTTCTCCATCACCTGGTGGAGCTATCTCAAAATCAGGGGGTATCTCAAGTGCCTTTTGTTTTAAGCTTGAAAAATCATTTGGTTGATTCGAAGAACAACTCACTAAAAATGCTAATATTAATAAAATATATAATTTACTCATTTTCTTTTTTATTTTTATTTGAAAATAATTCTAAAATAATAATTAATAAACATCCTAATGTGATTGTTATATCAGCAAAATTAAATACATACCAATGGTAATTCTTGTAATGAATATCTATAAAATCTAATACTGCCTGATATAAAAAACGATCAGTTAAATTTCCAATTGCTCCACCTATTATGAGGCTGAAAGCAAAATAATAAAGTTTCTTATTAATTTTAATAGCATAGATAAATAAAAAAATAATTAGTACCAACATAATAATCATGTAAAAATTATTAATTAATTGAAGATCATTTTGAAATAAGCCAAAAGCAAATCCTTTATTCCAGATTAGATATAAATTTAGGAAATCATTTATCTTTTCCATGAATTGAGAGTTTAGGTGACTTGTATCAATATTATAAGTTTTGATGAGATATAATTTTATTGCTTGGTCAATCAAAGCAAAAAAAATAATCAAGACAGAAAAATTTCTTAGAGTTTTTAACATTTATTGAATTACATCATTACATCGATCACAAATATGATCTGTGAGTTTTGGATAGTATTTCCAACAACGCTCACATTTTTTTCCATCTACTCTTGAAACTAATACGCCAATAGACTTGTCATCGTCCAGTGAATAGCAATCATCTGGTAAATTATCTTTTTTAATTTCTATGCTTGATATGATTGCCACCTGTTCTACAGTTTCATTATTTACTATATTAAATTTTTCATCGTCATTAATGAATAAAATAACTGAAGCCTCAAGACTAGAGCCAATAGTTTTATTTCTTCTCTCAATTTCTATGGCTCCATTAATTAATCTCTTTAATTTTTTATAAAAATTCCAACTTTCATCAAGATCATTTCTTATCCATTGTTCATTAATAGCAAGAAAATTTTCAGTATGAATACTAGACTCTATTCCCATACGGCTTTGCCAAGCTTCCTCAATTGTAAAACACAAAATTGGAGCTAATAATCTTAATAATCGATGAAAAAGAATATCAAGAACAGTTTGTGTTGAAAGTCTGATTTTTGAATTCTTTGCATCACAATAAAGAGAGTCTTTTCGAATATCAAAATAAAATGATGACAATTCATTTGTGCAAAAATTAAAAATTAAAGTAAATACTTTTTGATATTCAAAAATTTCATAATTTTTGATCACATCTTTTTCTAAAGTTACCAACTGCGATAAAATATATTTATCTAAATCTGTAAGATCGCTATATTCAACTGCATTTTTATCAGAAAAATCAGATAAATTACCAAGTATAAATCTTATCGTATTTCTTAATCTTCTATAAGTATCAACATTACTTTTAATAATTTCAGGTCCTATTTTTAGATCTTCAGAAAAATCACTGTTTGCAACCCATAATCTAAGTATATCTGCTCCAGATTTTTCAATAATTTCAGCTGGCGAAACTATATTGTTTGAAGATTTGCTCATTTTTGCTCCATCTTCATGTAATACAAACCCATGTGTCAAAACTGATTCATAAGGAGCAGTATCTCTTGTGCCACAGGACTCTAAAAGCGATGAGTGAAACCACCCTCTGTGTTGATCAGTTCCTTCAAGATACAAAGATGCAGGCCATGGTTGGCTATTTTCTTCTAATACAAAAGCATGTGTACAACCGGAGTCAAACCAAACATCCAGAATATCATCAACTTTTTCATATTTTTCAGGATCTTCAATTCCATCGAGCCATTCTTCTTTAGAATATTTAAACCATGCATCAGACCCTTCTTCTCCAAATAGCTTAATAATTTTTTGATTCAGTTCACTGTTCACAAGTGGTTTGCCATTTTCTTTATTATAAAAAATTGAGAGAGGAACTCCCCATGCTCTTTGACGCGATACTACCCAATCAGGTCTATTTTCAATCATGGAGAATATTCTATTTTTTCCTTGCGCTGGAAACCATTTAACTTTTTCAATTGAGTCTAAAGCTTTTTTTCTCAGTTCATTTGCCTCCATTCCAATAAACCATTGGGGAGTATTTCTGAAGATAACAGGGGCCTTTGATCTCCATGAATGAGGATAGCTATGACGAAGGGAGCCTTTACCTACTAACGATTTTTTATTTTTTAATTCAATGATAACTGCAACATTTGCTTCAGCATCAGACCCATCATCATTGAAGATTTTCTTGCCTGCAAATATTGGAACATGATTAAAATATTTTCCATCTCCATCAACCGTTTCTGGAACTTCAATTTTATATTTAACTCCTAGATCATAATCATCTGGTCCATGACCAGGAGCAATATGAACAAGTCCTGTTCCTTGCTCAAGTGTAACATAATCAGCTGGATAAAGTTTTACATCAAAATCATAGTCATTATTTTTAAAAGGATGGGAACATATTAGACCACTAATATTTTTTACATCTTTTATTTTAGTAAATGATTTGATTCTGCAATCTGATTTTATTGCTTCCTCAAGATCAGTTGCAAAAACAAGCAAATCTCCCTCTTGTGCATGACTATCATCAGATACTTCCTCAACTTTGAATAATGAATATTTAATTTCCTCACCGTAAGCTATTGCTCTATTTCCAGGTATAGTCCAAGGTGTTGTTGTCCAGATTACAACTGAGGCATTTAACAATTCAGAGTCATCAGATTTTATGATTGGAAATTTAACATATATCCATGTGGATTTATGTTCTTTATACTCTATTTCAGCCTCGGCTAATGCGGTTTTTTCTACAGTTGACCACATTACTGGCTTTGATCCTCGAAATAAACTTCCATTTTCTAAAAATTTAAAAAATTCTTTAACAATAATGGACTCTGCCTTGAATGACATTGTTGTATATGGGTTAGACCAGTCACCAATTACTCCAAGTCTGATAAATTCTTCTCGTTGTATATCAATCCATTTAGATGCAAAATCCCTACACTCTTTTCTAAATTGAATAATATTGACTTCGTCTTTGTTCAGTCCTTTTTCTCTATATTGCTCTTCAATCTTCCATTCAATAGGTAGTCCGTGACAATCCCAACCAGGAATATATGAACTATCTTTATTAAGCATTTGTTGAGATCTAACTACAAAGTCTTTTAAAATTTTATTAAGAGCATGACCAATATGAAGATGGCCATTTGCATAAGGTGGGCCGTCATGAAGTACAAATTTTGGTTTTCCTTTAGATTGATCTCGTAAAGATTTGTAGATATTTTTTTGCGACCATTGACTGAGAATAGTTGGCTCTTGATCTGGTAAACCAGCCCTCATTGCAAAGCTTGTTTTGGGTAAAAATAAAGTTTCGCTAAAATCTAATTTTTCATCTTTAGCTGTCATTTTAGTTATCTTAAGACTTGTGTTGCTTGTAAAATATCTTTGTTAAGTTGCATTTTTAGAGAGTCGATACCTGAAAATTTTTTTTCTTTTCGTATGAAATCAATAAAAGTCACTTTTAAAGCAGAATTATAAATATTCAAATTAAAATCAAATAAATATACCTCTAACAGCGGTGTCTTTTTATTAAATGTTGGGCGTACACCAAAATTTGCTATTCCTTTATACAGCTTATATTTACTACTTTTTTTGATCATTTCTACCGTTACAGCATAAACACCATACTTTGGTTGAGAGTAGTCTTTAATTTCAATATTGGCAGTAGGAAACCCTATTAGACGACCTCTCTGATCTCCCTTAATAACTTTACCATTAATAAACCATGGCCTTCCCAGCATGCTATTTGCAATTCTGATTTTACCACTTTCAATTGCTAATCTAACATTGGATGAAGAGAATATCTTTTTATTAAAGTTTTTAGCTAGTGATAATGGAAGCTTAAAGATACTTACTGGGGAGACAGAAAAATTATTTTTTTTTCCAAAATCTTTTAAGTATTGATAGTCGCCACTTCTATTACTGCCAAACTTAAAATTTTTTCCCACAAAGATATGTTTCATTTGAATTCCTTCAAGAAGAATTTTTTTACAAAAATGATTAGGAGTCATTTTTGCAACTGAGCTCGAAAATTTGAGTACTATTACATAATCTAATCCGTAGCTTTTAAGGATTTCACATCTAGAATTAATTTGAGTAAGTAAAAAGTTTCTTTTTTCTTTCTTAAAAAAAATTTTTGGATGAGGATCAAATAATAATACTCCAACTTTTTTATTTTCTTTTGACTGAATTTTTTTAGCTGACTCAATTATTTTCTGATGACCTCGATGAATGCCATCAAAATTCCCTAATAGCAGTATTGAGTCTTTAGTATATTTTTTTAATGATTTATAACTAGTAAAAACTTTCATAATTTGAGTGACTCAATAATATTAACCTGTTCAGTATCTTGATCCAAATAAGAATTGAAAAATTTTTTAATATCAGCTGTTTCTTGAATATCACTTTTGTGAATTCCTGACTCAACAAAAACAGAATTGATACCAAAATTATTGGCTCCTATTATATCTGTCCTTATACTATCACCTATAGCAATCATTTGGGATTTATCCTCAACTAACCCCTCAGATAAAACACTCTCAAAAACATGATTATATATTTCTTGATATGGTTTTCCATAATATTTCACTTGACCACCTAAATCAGAATAAAGTACTGCAATACTTCCGGCACAAAATATCTTTTTATTACCTCTTATTACAATCAAATCTGGATTTGCACATACCATTTGTAAATTCAATTTTTTCATTGCCGCCAATAAATCTTCATAATCTGTCGGAGTTTGCTGTTCATCATCATCAAATCCTGTACACAAAACAAAATCAGCCTCTTCCAATGTTTCAGTTTTTTGAATTTGAATATTTTCTAGAAGATCATAATCCTTACTCGGGCCTAAATGAAAATATTTATGACCATGATTAAATTTATTAATCATTATTTGAGCAATATCTCCTGAGGAAATGATCGAATGAAATAAATCTTCTGAAAGATTGAGTTTTTTTATTAATCCCGATCGAACCACTGAATTAGGCCTTGGAGCATTTGAAATAAATATAACTTTTACTTCATTACTTTTCATTCGATGGAGAAAATCTATACTGCTTGGAAAAACTTGCTTACCATTGTGAATGACACCCCATAAATCACAAAGAATGACTTTGTAGTCACTAACAAACTTATTTAAATCTTTAATTTGATTAATTAACATAAATTTTATTATTGCATTTTTTGAATTTAATAACTTATAATAAAGGAATAACTTCTATACCTATTTATGTCATCTCTTTTTGATCTTACTGGAAAAAATGCAATAATTACTGGTTCTTCTAGAGGTATTGGTAGAGCAATAGCTCATAGAATGGCTCAACATGGAGCAAAAGTTGTAATTACAAGTCGAAAACTTGACGCATGTAAGGAAGTGTCTTCTGAAATAAATAGAGAGTTTGGTGAAGATACATCGATTGCTATTTCATGTAATATTTCTGACAAAGAACAATTAAAAAACTTATATACTCAGTCAAAAAAGTGGTGTGGTGAAATAAGTACACTGGTTTGTAACGCTGCAGTTAATCCGTATTTTGGTCCTTCAATTAATACTCCTGATGAAGCTTTTGAAAAAATAATGAAATCAAATGTTCAAAGTAACTTCTGGCTTTGTAATGAAGTGTTGCCTGATATGACATCAAGAAAAACTGGGTCGATTATTATAATTTCATCAATAGCTGGTCTTCAAGGAACTCCTGTTTTAGGAGCATACGCAATTTCTAAAGCTGCTGACTCTCAACTTGCAAGAAACATATCTGTGGAATATGGAGCGAGCAATATAAGAGCTAATTGTATATCACCTGGATTAATCAAGACTGATTTTGCTAGAGCTTTATGGGAAAACGAGAGTATTTTAAAAGCCGCTACCTCTCATTCAGCTCTAAAAAGAATTGGTATGCCAGATGAAATAGCTGGTGCAGCAGTTTTTTTAGCCTCAGAGGCTGGAGCTTTTGTTACTGGGCAAAATCTGATTATTAATGGCGGTGAAGCACCAGGTATATAAAAGCTTATAATTTCTAAAAAAGCCTAATTTCTATTAAAATCTAGCAAATATCCGCCCCTTGACAGTTTAGCTCACAATCACTATATGCCTTGGTAGTTAGCGCTAATTGCTAATTTAATTTTAAATATTAGGAGACAAAAACAATGGATTTTCGCCCTTTACACGATAGAGTTTTAGTTAGAAGACTTGATAGCGAGGAAAAAACTGCTGGAGGCATTATTATTCCTGATACAGCTCAAGAAAAACCCCAAGAAGGTGAGATTATTGCCGTTGGTTCAGGTAATAAAAGTGAAGATGGTAAAATAACTCCATTAGATCTATCTGTTGGTGATAAGGTATTATTTGGCAAGTGGTCAGGTACTGAAGTAAAGATCAACGGTGAAGAACTCTGCATTATGAAAGAGTCAGACATCATGGGGATCATCACTACAAAATCAAAAGCTAAATCAAAAAAGAAAAAATAAAATTTCAATAAGGAGAATAAAAAATGGCTGGAAAAGAAATTCATTTTGGTACCGAAGCAAGAAACAGAATGCTAAAGGGTGTAAATGTCCTTGCTGATGCTGTAGCTGTTACACTTGGACCAAAAGGCAGAAATGTTGTTATGGACAAATCTTTTGGTGCTCCAAAGAGTACTAAAGATGGTGTTTCTGTAGCTAAAGAAATAGAATTAAAAGACAAGTTTGAGAACATGGGTGCTCAAATGGTTCGTGAAGCTGCAAGTAAAACAAATGATGTTGCGGGTGATGGAACAACTACTGCTACAGTTTTAACAAGAGCAATCGTAACAGAGGGCTTAAAATTTGTTGCAGCAGGAATGAATCCTATGGATTTAAGACGTGGTGTTGATAGTGCAATTGATGCCGCTAGTGAGTCAATTAAATCAAGCTCAAAAAAAGTAAAAACAAGTGCTGAAGTTTCGCAGGTTGGATCTATTTCAGCAAATGGTGAAACAGAGGTTGGTGATATGATTGCTAAAGCCATGGACAAGGTTGGCAATGAAGGTGTAATAACTGTTGAAGAAGCCAAAGGCCTTGAGACTGAGCTTGATGTTGTTGAAGGTATGCAGTTCGATCGCGGTTATTTGTCACCATACTTTGTGACTAATGCTGAAAAAATGACAGCTGACTTAGATAACGCACTTATCTTATTGCACGAAAAAAAACTTACTAATTTACAGCCAATGCTTCCTTTACTGGAAGCAGTTGTTCAAGCTGGACGTCCACTTTTAATTATTGCTGAAGATGTTGAAGGTGAAGCACTTGCAACATTAGTGGTTAACAAATTAAGAGGTGGATTAAAAATTGCCGCAGTTAAGGCTCCAGGGTTTGGAGATAGAAGAAAAGCAATGCTTGAGGACATTTCTATTTTGACAGGTGGTCAAGTGATATCTGAAGATTTAGGTATTAAATTAGAAAATGTAACAATTAATGATCTTGGAAGTGCCAAAAGAGTAACGATTGATAAAGAAAATACTACAATCGTTAATGGAAATGGAACAAAAGCTGACATACAAGGAAGGTGTTCTCAAATCAGAAAGCAAATTGAAGAGACAACATCTGATTATGACAGAGAAAAACTTCAAGAAAGACTTGCTAAATTAGCGGGCGGTGTTGCTGTTATTAAAGTTGGCGGTGCAACTGAGGTTGAAGTTAAAGAAAGAAAAGATCGTGTTGACGATGCTTTAAATGCTACACGTGCTGCAGTTGAAGAAGGTATTGTAGCTGGTGGAGGATTATCTCTTCTTAAAGCTGCTTCCTCACTTGATAAAATTAAAACATCTAATGCTGATCAAAAAGCTGGTGTTGATATTGTAAGAAGAGCATTAGAAATGCCGATTCGAACAATTGCAAATAATGCCGGTGTTGATGGCTCGGTGATTGTTGGAAAGTTGAAAGAAAATAAATCAGCTTCTGAAGGTTATGACGCTCAATCTGATAAATATGTTGATATGTTTAAAGCTGGTATCATCGATCCAACTAAAGTTGTTAGAACTAGTTTACAAAATGCTGGTTCCATTGCTGGTGTATTAATTACAACAGAAGCTATGGTTGCTGATGCGCCAGAAGATAAGTCTGCTGCAGCTCCCGCTATGCCTGATATGGGCGGCATGGGCGGCATGGGCGGCATGGGCGGCATGATGTAGTCTTAAAAAAATAAGAATAAAAGAGGTCGCCATTATGGCGGCCTTTTTTATTTCTTAATTATAAATTTGATAAAAGTTTTTCCCAAGATTCATCATTACTTTTATAAATAAAATCAGGTTTATTTATTTTAATTGTGCCAAACCCTTTCGAAATCAAGAATTCTGAACAAACAGCAACCTGATCATTTGGAGTTATTAAAGATACATCATTTCCAAGCGTAAAAGATTGATTCAAAAAGAAACTTTTAAAATTTCTATATAACTCAATATCTAAATTATCAATTCTTTGATCGTAATTAAAGGTTATTTCGGTATGAGAAATAGCATTAGATTTTGCTGATAAGATTCTTAATAGTTTCTTAATATTATCCAGATCAACACTTTTCCAATTCATTCCAAAGGAACCAAATATACATGCTTCACTTTTTAAAATAATCCCGTCATCTAGTACTTTTAAATTATTTTCTTCAAGAGTAACTCCGCTTTCTGTTATATCTGTAATCATTTCTGCACTACCTGCGGATGGAGCTCCTTCAGTTGCCCCTGTACTTTCAACAATCCGATAACTATTGATATTATTTTTTAGAAAAAAATTTCTTGTTAAATTTTCAAATTTTGTAGCCACCCTTAATCTTCTATCATGTAGCTTAATAAAATCTTTAGATACTTCAGCAAGATCTTTCATATTAGAAACATCTATCCAAGAATTTGGAACTGCCGCGACAACATTCGCCTTACTAAATCCTAACTCTAAAAGAGATACAACTTTTTTTGTTTTTTTGCCGTCTAGTTCATTAATTAAATCCAAACCTGTTAACCCAAGATGAACAGTTCCTTTATGAAGCTCTTTTGCAATCTCGCTGGCAGACAAGAAAGTTATTTCAATATCTGTATAATTTTTAAAACCACCAACATAAGTCCTTTGACCGCCTGATTTAGTTATTTTAATACCGGCAGAAGAAAAGAACTTATTCATTTCTTCTTGAATTCTTCCTTTTGATGGTAAGGCAAATCTTATAGGGCTCATCGTAAACTCTCCAAATTAGAAAACCTTTCTACTCTTTTCATATTTAAAGCAGCTCCAACCGCAGGAATAGAAAGCTTAGAACCTAAAGATTTTATTAAACCATCATACCTTCCACCCCCGCCAATATATAAACTTTCAGAATTATTTTTTCCCACAAAATCAAAGAGAAAACCGGTGTAATATTCAACATCCCTTCCTTTTTCAGGTGAAAATATTGCTTTATTAAAATTAACACCCAAATTTTGTATTTTTTCAAATCTAGCAATTGTTTCTTCTATCTTTTCCAATAAGGATTTATCTAATGATTTACATAACTTTTTGAGTTTATCTAAAGCCTTTAGTGGTTGATCAGAAATTGATAGAAATTCTCTTATAAGTTTCTCTGTAGTGCTTGAAAGAGGATCAATAGAAAACTCTTCGCCCTTCTGCCTTAATCGATTTGTAATTTCTTCAACACTTCTTCCT
>Ga0163111_10003529_pt1 | contig 10119 bp, 14 predicted proteins | sample CRUFie1St18metaG_FD_109645 | JGI IMG/M metagenome (GOLD analysis project Ga0163111, IMG submission 109645) | Marine microbial communities from the Costa Rica Dome - CRUD Field 142mm St18 metaG | ecosystem: Environmental > Aquatic > Marine > Oceanic > Photic zone | place: Costa Rica: the Eastern... | reverse complement strand
TTAACTTTCTTACGTTCTTCAATTTGTTCTTCGCTGACAAGTCCGCTATGTTTCATAATATCAATCATACACATTACATCACCTATCTCATCTTGCAAGTTCGCAACGTCTTGTTCACTGCGATCATCTTCAAAACGTATAAGTTTACTACATGCTTGACTAAGTTCAGCACATTCTTCCATTGTTATTACTAACATTTCTTGTCTTTTATTCATTATTCTTCCTTAACAAAAATTCCATCTACCATACGACCCCTTCTATCTTTTATATCATTATATGCTACTTGTAAACACTCTTCTAATGTTGTACCTTCTCTTTTAGCAATATTAATTAGTATAACTAAGCAGTCACCAATATCATCTTTTACATCTTCTCCTTTGCAAACACTATCAGATAGTTCTCCAACTTCTTGTATTAGTTTTAATACTTGATCTTTACTTGTGGCACCATCTATAAGATTTCTATCTACATGCCATTTTTCTGTTAAATCTATAAGATCAACCAAATCCCACATTTCGTTCGTTATATTTTTTTTCATATTCCTGCAACCTCACATGCATTTTTAACTTCTGCTACTTCTTCTCTATTATTTGCAAACTGTTTCATCCAAAACGTTGCATCAATTATATGCTGTATCATTTTTACTTGTTCATCACTGAATTTTACTAATAAATCATCTCCTGATTTACAAAGATAAATCATCCAGGGAGATATTTTTGCACTCCTTATATCATGCACCGCTCTAGCAAATGATACTTCTTTAAAGTAATCTTGCCAAGGCTTATTATGCTCTTTGCCCCAAGTGTCTAAATAAATTATTGTACGTTCTAATGCTTTCATACCAGGTTCTTTTTTTACATACACTAATAAAAATTCATCATATAATTTGTCTTTACTCCAGTCCGCCAATTTTTTGCCTTCTTTTATTAACCATTCTGCAAATTGTTCTGGCTTTAAATACTCATTTGTAACACAACTTCTACCAAACTTCACAAATCCTTCATAGTATTGGCTTTTTACAAAGTCTTCATAGGACTTAGTTTTTGTTGCTGTAGTATTCATTTCATAAAACATTTGAAATACTCTATATCCTAATCTTGTATGTGTCAAATCTTTATCTGCCATACGTCTTTTCTTTACACACATATGAACACTAAGAGTTCTTTCGCTCTTGAAAGACTTTCCACACCATCTACATGTGAAATTATTTTCCAAAGATGTCTCTGATTGATTTGTCATCGTATCCATGTGCTTCTGCTAATTCTTTAAGTTCTTCTTTGCTGTTTATTTCTATTAAGTTGTTTATATCTTCTGCTTTCATATGCGGATATATATTGTAAATAAAGTCAAATACTTTATTGTTTTTCTTTCTTGCATTAGGCGGTTTTAAAAAAGGATGAAATTGCACTTTTCCTACACCACATGCTGTAAAAAGCAACCACTGTAATTCAGGGTGTTGAGGAACTTTATATTCTATCTTGTGATATCTATTCAGCAATTCATTAGTCATGTATATATAATTTGCGGCATCTCTGCCTTGTACACTACTACAATACCTCATCATCATCCAGGCACTAAAAGCCTTTTTTTGTTCAGCAGAAAGATTATTATAAAAGTTTCTATCTTTTTTATCTATAGCCGCCATTACATCTTTCAAAGGCAAAGCAGGATTCTTTTTAGGTGACATTATTCTCCTTCAAACTTAATAAGACTTTCAACATTATATCCTTCCTTCTCTATTATAGCACTTCCTCCTAAATCGGGCAAGTCTATTGCGGCCAGAATTAAAATATTTTCTCTTGGTACACTAAAACATTGTGCTATTAAACTTGCTAATGCCCTTGCTGTACCACCTGTAGCAATTAAATCATCTATAATAACAATTTTATCATGAGGTTTTAAGTCAGAATTTTGTTGTATATGTAAAGTTGCTTCTCCATATTCTAATTGATAACTTCTTTGATAGGTGGGGTTGGGTAACTTACCAGGTTTCCTTGCTAATATTAAAGGCAAATCCATATCCCTTGCTATGGGAGAGCCAAATATAAACCCTCTACTTTCTATTGCAACCACTTTAGTTGCATTAAACATCATACAACTTGCTGTCATGTCAATTAATGCTTTATTGAAGGCCTCTGGCGTTTCTAATAGGCTTGTTATATCCCTAAATTGTATTCCTTCTTTAGGAAAGTTTGGAACTGTTCTTATATTATCTTTTATATTCATAGTGTAAAATCTTCCCAAGTTATAAGACTATTGCCTGTATTTGAATCTCCAAAATGCCCATAATTAGTAGTATCAGGTAATATTACATTTTCTAATTCTAATGTTTGTATAATACCTTTTGGTGTTAAGTCTACTTCCTTTTTAATCATATTAATTAAATCTAATCTTAATTCCCCATTTGCATATATAACCAATGAAGAAGGTTGTTCAATACCAATTACATAACTTAATTGTACCAAGCAATCTTCAAGATCGTACTTATGAACTATATTTTTTGCTAACCATCTGGACATATACGCCGCTGATCTATCTACTTTTGTAAAATCTTTACCTGAAAAAGCACCGCCACCGTGAGGAGCATAACCTCCATATGTATCAACAACTATCTTTCTTCCTGTTAATCCTGTGTCGCCGTCTGGACCACCTATAACAAATCTACCTGTAGGGTTTATTTGATAATTTGTATTGTTTGTTAAAAACTCTTTTGGAATTACATCTTTTACAACTTCCCTTACTAAATCTTCTACTTGTTGTTTATTTGCATCTTTATGATGTTGAGTACTTACTACAACATTATTTACATCTATAGGGATATTAGGTGCTCCATAATTAATTGTCAATTGGCATTTGCTGTCAGGCAAAATTATATCCTTATATTTTGATTGTGATTTTCTTCTAATAGATAATTCTTGTAATATTTTATGAGAATATGCTATTGCAAATGGCATATAATGTTCAGTTTCCCTATTGGCATATCCAAACATTATACCTTGATCTCCTGCACCAAAATTATCTGTGCCTAGTGCAATATCTGAACTTTGCCCGTGTAAAAGATATTCTATTTCTAGTTTATCCCAATGAAAACCTTCTTGCTCGTAGCCTAATTGTTTAACAGTATCTATTATTATACCTCTAACAGATTCTTCTACATTTTCTTCTCTATCTGTTCTATATTCTCCAGCAACTATTACCTTATTTGTAGTAACTAATGTTTCTATTGCCGCTCTATTATGAATATTGTGATTAATTATCCAAGTTGCTATATGATCAGATATCAAATCAGCAACTTTATCAGGGTGTCCTTCCGAGACACTTTCGCTTGTAAATTGATACATTATTTCCTCACCTCATTTTTAAATTTAATATGTCGTCCCATTCTGCGTACTCTGTTTTGTTAAAATGATCCTTAGGAAACTGAGGTGGTTCTATATGCAACCATCTTTTTCTTTTATAAATTATTTTTAACCAAACTTTTTTTCCACTTATTGTTATTTTAGGAGTAAAGGCAAATATTTTTCTCCATTTAGTAGTTCTTAAATTATCTTCACTATTAATATAATCTCCTGCAATACTAACTTTATCTTTTAGATGCGGATATCTAGTGTATGCTGGATGATTATAATTTGCCATCCTCTCTCATCTTTTTCCTTATGTTGGTTGCACTTATTTTTTGTGTTTCTTCATCTAAAACTTCTTCTTCAATTTTATAACCAACACCTCTACCGTAAGTAATATTCATTATGTTAGGCACACTATATACTCTAAACTTACCAGCAAATTCTGCCAGTTCTATTTCTATATTCTTACAAATTTCGTCTACTTGCCATGGATTGTCTTGTGTAATAGGCATATCTCTCACCATCACAGCAACTTGTCCATGTTTGGCTAATGCTCGTTCAAATAGTTTTTTATGCCCATCATGAAACGGTTGAAATCTTCCTAGCATTTGTGTTACAGGAAGTTTAGGTTGAAACTCATGGTCTCTAATATCAACAGCAATTAGCCTTGCCCATTGCTCTATAGAGTCTTCTGTCCACCATTCGTCTTCTGTAATATGAGAATCAACATGATAAGATGCCTGGTCCATAGGACTTTCAAATATTTTATTTGTGTCCTCAAATCTACCTTCTTCAATAGTATCCATAAAGATTACATGATCAGGCATAAATGCTTCTTGTAATTCATGTGTTGGGCATACAAAGTCTGCAATACCATATCTACCTTTCGCACAACTTTTTCTAACATAGTCCTGCATACGTTTCATTTGACGTTGTCTACCTTCTGGTGAGAAGTCCCAATCGTTAAATTTTTCTCTTATCTCATCAGCATTGTACCAATCGGCATCGCCTAGTATTTCTACTAAACGTTTTGCTAATGTCGTTTTGCCTGAGCCTGGTAAGCCACATATTAAGATTCGTTTCATTTACACCCTATGTTCACGTTCGTATTCTGCATTATCTTCGTATTCTAACCAGTATTCTTCCATATTTTCTGAAACATTTTCCATACTGTCGTGCCACTTTATATTTAACCAACCTACTTCTGCATCATAACTTTTACCGGTTGTATCATTATAATCGTAATCACAATCTAATTCTTGCTTATCATAGTAGACTGCATCTATAAATTCTGCTAAATTTGTTTCAACTACACCGTAGCCTAATTTAAATTCATCAAAAGGTTCGTCTGTATCCACAAACCAAGCACCAAAACTACCTTTCTCTGAACTATGAAATGCTAAAACAGGAACATATTTGTTACCATCTTCATCTTCTTCATTTACAATTTCAGGTTCATCATGCCCAAAGTATCCGCCTTCTCTTCCATATACATGGATTCCGTCTCCTTCATATACTTCTTTGTCGTAATCCCAGTCATCTGAACCATCTGCTGGAACTTCATATACTGTAAATCCGCCATCTGCATAGGCACTATTGATATGTTCAAATCCATCATTTTCCCACATATAGAAATCTTCACCTGGTACTGCAGGGTGTGGTAATCCTTCAGGATCTAATAATGCATCAGACTCTTCCTCTTCATTCAGATCATCTTCTTCTGCTTCTAATACAGCATCAACAACTTCATCTTGTTTATCTGCATAATAACTAGCAAATGCAGGATTAACTTCTCCTAAAACAAGTTCACCTCCATATCTGCCGCCTTCTATTCTAAATCTTCTTTTAGCCATTATGACCAACCTCCATCAATTGTTTCCATTACTTCATTTAGATGGCCAAGTATTTCAGTTACTGGTTCATCATAGTCGCCTATCTCATAGTCAACTCTATCTTGCTCTTTTAACATAGCCTTAATCTGCTCAGCATTCTCAACTATGCTTTCAAGTTCTTGTTTCATTTCATCTGATATAGCCATTATACCTCCGTTAACGAATCTAAATGATCTGGATCATGATCACCGATCAGTTCTACGTTAAAATTACCTTTCTGATTTCTGTCTACATTAAAGGTTAAATTATATCCTTTACTTTCCAGTATATCTACTTTAGCACAGAATTCATTAAATTCACTTGTTGTCATTTCTACTTGCATTATGCCTCCTTATTTGGGTTCCAAATAGTTAAATTACTTTTCTTTAGTCTATTAGTTACAATAGTCCATCTATTCTGCTCTTCTTTCCATTCTTTTAACCATTTATGTCCATCACGTTCAGCATCAACAAAAATTGCATTAGTAAATGCTAATGGAAGTAATACAGCACAATGAATAATAATACTTGTGACTGTGTCATAATTAAAAAAGCCTAAGTAAGAGGCCGCTATAAAACCAAAGAATACACTCCATACTGTAAACAATACTAGCATAAAGTAAGTTTGTAAACTTGGGTCTGGTATATATTTTAAAGGATTATATCTCACATCCATTACTCTTCTCCAGCCATTTACAAGACCCATTACGACTCTTCTAAATAGACTAGGTTTTTTCATCATTGGTTCAATCATTTTCTTCTCCTAACTAATTAAATCCGCGACTTGTATGTCTTTAACTTTATTTGCATCTTTTACAAAAAAAGCACATTTAGGATTTTCCCCGCTCTCTAATGGTACTGATAATAAGTGCCCATTTTTAAGTTTAGGGAAAAACCATTTTACATCTTGATAAACATTCGTTATTTCTATAGATTCACTATTAGGAAGTCTGCTTGTAAGTGGATTCATCACTAATGCTCTGAATTCTCTATTGTTCAGACTTGCTAATGGTAAAGTTTCTACACTATCGAAATCTTCATCACATAATAACACACTCCAATCCATTGGCATCTGAATATTAAATTCGCCAATTTGCAAACAAATTGCAGGAGCATGAAAACTTTCTAAAAAAATTAAAGGTAAAAAGTAGAAGTCAACCCATTCAGGATCGGCTCCATCTAAAACACAATACCTAATATCATCTATTTCATCAGGTACGCAATCTATATCGTATGTATTATTTTCTACTGTTAGTATTTTCATTTATATTCCACCTTAGTTACTGAATGTCTAAAATTCTGCTCTCTATAAAAAGCCTTTCTTTTAGTCAAATGCCTTTTACTATATTTTAAATTACTAGTAATGTCTACTACATTAACGTAATCTTTGTCCTGTGCCTTTCTAATACCTCTTCCAATACTTTGTATTACTCTCACAAAACTTTTTCCTGGTTCAATTAATATTAAATTAAATATCCTAGGAATGTTTATTCCTACTGCCGCTACACCATATGTAGCAACAATAACTTTGTTGTCCATTTCTGAAACATCGTCATAATTATCTTGTCTATCTTTTTGTTTCATAGATCCTGATACAAAAACCCAATCAGGATTTTCTTCTGCTAACATTTCACCTGTTTTTATTCTATCTATAAGAACTAGTGTATTACCTGAATCTGCAAACCCATTTATTATATTAGATAATTGTTCTATTCTTTTAGGATCTGTTACAAGCCATTTTAGTTCTTGTGCATAACCGCCAAACTCTATCATACCATCTTGTAATTGTAATATGCTGATATCTAAATCTGCAAGTACACCCATATCTTGTAATTCTTTACTGCTCATCTTTCCAGTTACAGGACCTAAACTACATGTACACCCTACTGCTTCATATTCATCTTTAGGAATTGTGCCTGTTAATCCCCATCTAATAGGAACGTGAGAAAATACACCGCTAAGTAAATTTCTTAAAACATCTGCTTTGGCTTTATGTACTTCATCTACCATAATACAAGCAACATCTTTTAAAAATTCATCTATAGGAAAGTCTGCTTCATATTTTTTACTTTTCTTTTCTAATATACTCAAACTTTGCCAAGTACAAATTGTATGTGTTTTATCATATTCTTTTCTATCACCAAACAATACACCTACATCTAAACCTAAATTTTTATAGTCTTTTTCTGTTTGCACAACTAAATCTTTATTAGGAACTATTACTATTGTTCTACCATAGGGCTCACACTTATGACTTAGTACCGCAGTAATAAGTGTTTTACCAGCACCTGTGGCAATCTCTTGTAAACATTGTGTATTTTCTAAAAACCTATTAACTATATCTACTTGATAATCTCTTAATATAACTGGTTGTCCTTCTGCAGGATGTTTCTTTGGCCATGAAACATGTTCATAACTTGTTTGGCTAACCTGTTCAAAACTAAAGTCCCACTTTTTACGCATATCTTTAATTTCTATTTCATAACCTTCTTCAGTTACAATAGGAACAAGTTTATCTAATAAATGGAAATATGTTCTGCCGCCTATATCACAGTACCTTACACACCCGTCCCATCTGCCTAATTTATAGGCTGGCATATGATATGCATAGGGAAGAAAGTATTTACAGGCATCAGAAATCTTACGCCTTGCTTTTACATCAAGTCCTGTGAAACGAACATTTACTTCGTCTCTAATTTCTAAAACACATTTTGCCATAAGTTATTATACTACCAATTGTATTGTAATGTCAAGTGAATTTGTCTGCCTTGATTATTGTAAAAAGGCAATACTTCAACTTCCTCATCTGTAATATTGTCTACCATAAAGTTTAAATTCATTCCATTAATAAATCTTTTTGTAATATAGATATTAAGTTTTTTAAGATCGTCTAAAAACTCTTGCCCTTCTGAAAGTGTATCAAAAGGTCCAGGCATTCTATCAAACTGACCTGCATATTGTACTTTATAATCTATATCTTTAAATGTTTGTTCCCATGTAAGTACACCCACATACTCAGGTATCCTAGTTTGATCAGTATCGTTAAATTTAAGACTTATACTAAAAGGTCCCCATGTATTAGCAAATCTAATTCCCTGAGTATCATAAGCACCTGAATTATTATATTTTGCATTGTAATAAATCTCTTCTGTCACTTGCTCTGTTAATAAATTTCCATCTGCATCATATGTAGCAGGTGTAACTAATACAGTTTCTGAATATGGGGCAGTATATTCTATTGCTTCTTCAAACTCATATTTAAATATACTGATAGCACCAAATCCTAATTCATAACCAACTCCTTCTTCTGGAAGTAAGTCTTCGTTAGGATCTACAAAAGCATCACCAAACTTTTCATATAAATTAGGGCGTCTGTAACTTGTACCAACATTAAAAAAGAATTGATCTTTTGCTATACCTAGTCTTACTGCATTTTGTTCTTCGTTCCCATACCTTATACCAAAGTTATATTCTAGTGCAAACTTGGCATTGACACTAAGAAACACTCCGTAGTTGTCTTGTTCTTGTTCTAAATATTGATCTCTGCTACCATCTGCACCATATGTAACATCTAGTAATTTAGATAATTTTACTGTATCTCCTATTCTAAAAAAGTCTCTTGTACTTTCATTTTGATATGTACTTACTCCTTCAGTAAAATATTCTGCTTTATCTTCTGATCTACCTATAGTAAAGAATTCGTTTCTAATACTTACTGTAAATCTTTCACCGTCCTGTAAGCAATCATTACTTTGTGTGAACTCTGCTGTAAAACAATTATCATAATCATAAGCATAATCTGTTGCATTTAAATACAAAGTAAAATCACCTGCGTCTGCAATAACTTTAGCACTTTGATTTTTGTAAGTATCTTTTTCTTCATTATCGTTCCTAGCATTTTGCTTTACAGAAAAATCTGTAAATTGTAACCAATTTGTAGGTGCTAGTGAATAATATCTGTGAGACTGGCTACCAAGTCTGCCTGTTACACCTTTTTTAATTGTGTCTTTAATTAATACTGTACCACCTATACTACCTGAGCCATACATAACACTATTGGCACCACTAATAACTAATACATCTTCTCCTGATACAATATCATGTCCAAAGTCATACCATCCTGAACCAGGCGTATTTTGAGGTATTCCGTTCCTATAAACTGCTGTATGAACAGATTGTGTGCCTCGATCTCTAAATAAAACATTACCTCCATAGCCTCCTGCTATGTAAGTAACATCAGGCATAATACTACTAATTAATTTAGTATCTGTAAGTGAATCTGTTTCTTTAGCCTTAACTTCTTGTGCTATAACAATTACTTCTTCTACATCTTCAGCAAGTACAAAGGCTGTCCAAAGAGGTAAAGTAATAACTATTGCAATTTTAATTATGTTTTCATAAAGGAATCTTTCCATTTTAAATTCTCCGTGACCATTTAGTCGTAATAGTTTTAATAATAATTATACACGAAGTATATATTTTGTCAAGTGATTAAAAGAAGAAACCCCCAACTAATTGAGGGTTTCTAAAAGTGTTCAAAGTGGGAGGGTTTTGAACACTAGGGGGAACATGAGTGACTTACTTATCGATCAGTCTCCTCATGCAAGTTGACTCTGCTAATTCTTTCCACTTATCGAAATCCATCTTAGCCAAGTCAGCAATTTTAAGTACCATTCTTAAACTAAGTTCCCTAAGTCTAGCACTCTTCAAAACCATAAAGTCTATAATTTCTTTTTCAAACTCTTTACTAAAGCCATACTCTTTAAGCATACCGTCTCTAATAATTTGATTTATTCTAATAAACTTATCACTAGTAGTATCCATTCCAAGATCTATATAGTGACATCTACTCATTAATGCTTCTAAGTGATCTTGTATTTTCTTACTTCTAACATTTTCAAAGTT
>Ga0163111_10003527_pt1 | contig 10120 bp, 12 predicted proteins | sample CRUFie1St18metaG_FD_109645 | JGI IMG/M metagenome (GOLD analysis project Ga0163111, IMG submission 109645) | Marine microbial communities from the Costa Rica Dome - CRUD Field 142mm St18 metaG | ecosystem: Environmental > Aquatic > Marine > Oceanic > Photic zone | place: Costa Rica: the Eastern... | reverse complement strand
TGCTCCGCTAACAACACTACCTTCGTGTCTATGTTTGTCTACTTGTCCGCCTTCTTCCATTACATTAAACCAACTCGTTCCTAAAATGGATTCTTCAAGTCCTGCTGTTTTACAATACAAGTCAATACAGTTTTGGATATCTGCTCTTAATTTTTTAAGTTCAGGTTTGAACAAAAATTCTTCGTCGCCTTTAATGAAACTGCTTTTACCACCAATTATTAATGCATGGTCTCCAGTTTCGTGGCTATTGATTATATCAAGGCATGTGCTTATTTCTGAATGGCCTGTTAGATCAAATGCACTTACAAGGGTAGGAAATAACGATAGGTTTTCTTGATTATAAGACATTTGTAAGTTCCGTTATATTATGAAACTCTACATTATCAAGTTTCCATTTGTCAGGCATTTCCCAATCTTCTTTATTGAATACTCTAAATTTTTTGTGTGAGTAGTGTTCCATACATTTGCCTATTTGGTGTATCCAAAAACTTGGATCAATCTCTTTTGAATCTGCATCTGCATAGTGACGTGAACCTTTGTACATATTGTTTACTTTTTTATCAATACCATAAAGGTCAAAACCTAATAAGTCAATTGTGTCATCAGGTGCAGAATGCATACAAGCAATTAATACTGCATATGATCCACTGCCCCAATGAAATGGTTGATCTCTTTTTTCGTCTGTTGCATACCATAAACCAGGAACACAATTAACATTGAACTTCCCTCTAAAATGTTCTAACCAATCTAAACGTGTCCAAATACCTGACTTCAAGTTTACGAAGTTATTAACTGCTTCTTGAGCCATGCGTTGATCACAACACACAATATGAAGTACTTTTGCTTCCCTGAAAATAGCATTACAGCCTACCTTAGGAACGTCAATATGGTCTAATACAATGCCTTTACGGCTTTCTCCGTTGCCTACTACTAACATACGAATATTTAATAAATACTACTGTTAATAGGAACAATACTGGTATGCCCACAGCAATTTACGATATATTTAGATACATTAAACTTTACTCTCCTGACGGTACAACTCTGGAGCAAACACTCGAAGCAGATAGCACACAGGATAGTTTAAGTATTCGCAGAGGTGATGGAATCAGTTGGAATGTACCAACTGTAAGTCCAGGTGCGACTATAACTGTTACAGTAGGTTTTGATACAGGTGGCGGTGTGGCAATGGGTGCTTACTACCTTGACGGTGTTGAGCAGAAAGCACTTACACTTCAAAAAGGTCAAGTATATACTTTTGATCAAACTGATGCTACCAACTCATCATATGGTGGTTATCTAAGTCCAATGGTATTCAGTAACACAGCCGACGGTGCTGTAAGTGGTGCTATCAGCGGAGAAGAATACGAAACAGGCGTAACCTATTTGCTTGATGATGTAGCAGTATCTAAAACAAATTACAAACTTGGATTCACAGGTGCAACAACAAGAAAAATAAGACTTGAACTAAACGATTCAGCACCAGGAACATTTTATTACGGATCACATGACAACGTTGGTCAAGGTGGTACTATAACAACTACTGCTGGTAACGACATTATGATGATTGATGTTGATTACAATTTAGATGTACCTCCAGGAACAACAAAAATAGAATTAACAGATGTAAACGCCGAAACAACACACGTTGAATTATCAGCGGCAGGCGGTATACAACTAACAAGAAAGAGCGGAAGTGAAATTGAAATTGGTTCTTTTGCAGTAGCAGAAATAGATACATTACATACTGTATCAAAAAGAAATGCTATTACTACTAACCAACTGTATATACAAGACATTGAAGTTGGAAACATTACAAGCAGTACAACTGAAGATGGATTTGTTTCTCCAACATCAGAATTTTTAGGTAATGGTACAGTAGGCAATGCACTTAGACTTGCAGTAGATCAAAGAGAAATTACATCTAACACTGTTACGAAAACATTTACATTTAACAGTAAACCGTCTAAAGGCGTACTGCAATATACAGTAGGTTACCAATTAGACAGTGGAACATCTGCAACAGCAGTATCGGCAAGTATACAAAGATTCAACGGTGTTACTTGGACAACACTTGATACAGTTTCAGGTGTAGCAGGTGTACCATACGAGTTTTCAAACTTATACAATGAAGCAGATAACAGTGGCGGACAATACAGAGCAGTGTTTACCATCTCAGGTAACACAGGAACTATTACACTTGAACTTCAAGCATACTATGAAATAATTGAGATTACAGATAATCCTGTACTAAGAACTGAAAGCGGTACTGGTACAGTAAGAACACGTGACCTTGCTCCTTTGGGAGTAAATGACATTGGTAGAGGCAGTGAGCCATATGACAATGTATATGCTAACACATTCCACGGACACTTACAAGGAACATTTGACGGTGACATTACAGGATCTGTTTATGCTGATGATTCAACAGTATTAATAGATGGCACTGATGGTAAAATTAAATCACCAACTGTGTCAGGTAACATTGTAGTAGAAAATGGACACATTGATTTAGACGACAGTTACAAATTAAAATTAGGTACTTCTAATGATCTTGAAATATATCATGATGGAAATCATAATTGGATTGATGGAGGTCAAGGAGTAACAACTGCTAATACTTACATAAGGTTAGCCCCTGGAGCGGCAACACGTTTAATTGTTGACAACGGATCAAAGACAGCAATAGAAATTGTTCCTGATTCATTAATTAGTTTAAATTATGCAGGCTTCCAAAAATTTGTTACACAGGGCAATGGTACTGCAACAACTGGTACGCATACTGCAACTGTAAGAATGGTTGCTCCAGAGTTTGTTGGAGACGTATATGGATCAGTGTTTGGTCCAGACTCAACAACTGTAGTTGACAACAACGGAACTGTATTAGGCGAAGTTAATAACGCACAGGTAACAACAGCCAATGCCGAGATTGCAAACTTTACAGATACAGTAGGTACAATTACTGGTGGTAACATCACAGGCTTTAAGATGATGAGTGATGCATACGGAACAAACGGTACATCAAAATTAGTTGATGCTACAGCCAATCAGATAGTTGGTGAAGTAAATGCAGACACAAATAAAACAGGTGCATTAACTATTGCATCAGATACTTCAATTACCATGTCAGGTACAGGTGTCATTAAATTTAATAATGGTGTTGGTGTAGACGCAAATGGTAAACTTGCTAACGTAGCCAACGCGGCACAACCTTTCACAATAGCAAGTCCGGTAACACTTGAAAGAGAATTACGTTCAAGTCCAGGTATTCAAGAAAAAATGTTGTACACAAACGTATCAACTGGAACATATGAAATTGATACAACTGACACACAGAACGTTTATTGGAACGCACCAAGTGGCGCTCTTGTTGCAAACTTTACAGGACTTGAAACAAGTACACAAAGAGTAAGACGTGTAAGAATACATATAGTACAAGGTGGTACTGCTTATATTCCTACGATAGAAGTTAATGGTGTTACACAGACGCCAACAGATTTAGGTGCTGTTTCAAGTGCAATAAATTCTTTAAACATATATGAATACACATTCTATAGAACACATACTAATACTTGGGAAATTTATCGTCAACAGGTAGATGGATCATTAAGTTTAGTTGATACTCAGATCAATGGTGATTTAGCATTTTACAGTGATGATGGTGTCACTTTAGCAGGAACCATTACAAATAACAATAACAGATTAGAGTTTAACAACGAAGACGGCACAAGAATGATGTACTTTGATGATACTCAAAATTACGTTCAGTTTGATAGACCAGTATCTGTAAACGGTTCACATTACGTATCAACATCTAAGATACAACAGGGTGCTGGAGCGACTGGAAACATCACCATTGAACCTGGTTCTACTTCAGGAAGGCTTATGATATCTGGCGGTACTTATTTTGCCGAGTTTGTAAGTAACAGGTTAGGAACAAAAACAGGTTGGCCAGCAGGGGTTGTTTTATATGAATTTGATACTGCCGGAGGCCATTGGACACAAGCAAACATGGGCGGTAACCATACTGCTAATATTAGAGGCGTGCCTACTGATAATTTTGCTACGTATGAATTTACTATACACATTACCCAGGGAGCAACTCCTTATGTAACAAACGCGATTCAAATAGACGGTGTTGCACAAACGGTTATCTGGGAAGGTGGAAGTGCGCCTACTGGTACTGCTAATGGTTATGATCGCCAAACATTTATCTTGCAAAGAGGCAACGGTACTTGGACCGTGTTTGGTAGCACAATTTCTTACAGTTAATTTTTATTTCTTATTTTTACGGAAGTCGTCTTTAAGATCTCTGATGTCTTTCATCACTTGTTCAAAACGATTTGTTGTAGTTGTAAGTAACTTGTTAAGTTCTCTTACTGCGTAGATAACCCACCACCACCAAGTAAATGCTACTACACCAAATGCTAAAGCAATAAAACATATTACCCATTCAGTTATAGTATTAAAATCAAATACTAATATTAACATTAAGGCCAAGAGTGCAGTTAAAGGTGCAACCTTCCCTATCCAACTCCATGCCTTGACATGGCTATTAATTTTGTTATTTTTCATGGACTACCCTTCGATATTACCGAATGGTTTCCATAGTCCTGGGGTTCCTTCGCGTACACAAATCCAGCCTATCCAACCACCCGCTTCTGGTGAGTTGTTCCAAACAATGTCGCCGTTTTTCCATAATCCATCTTGTGGAGCGTCACTGCCTGTCGCAAACTTCTTACCTTCAAACTTTATTGGCCCAGCAACTTCAAAGTTCGCACTTGGATTTGCTACTCCAACACCAACCTTACCAAACATGCTAATCTTAGTTTCAGTGTTTTCCTTCTGACCTATTGTTACATGTCCGTATGCTGATATACCTATTCTTGTTGTGTTATCAGTGATAATTTTTAATTCACTTGTACTGTAAGTTCCAAGTTTTACTGTTTCATATTCTGGTTCAACAATAAACTCTGTAACTTCACTACTAATACTCAACTGTCCGTTAGGTGCTTCTGTACCAATTGACATACGCATTGCGCCACTGTCCCAGAAAACAAAGTCGTCTACATTTAAGTCTCCGTCAACTTCGAGTCCTTGTAATCTGCCTACTGATCTAAGTTTAGATCCAGTAACTGTTTCACCTAATGATGTTGCAGTGATTACTGGTACATTGTCAATTGAAAAGTTCGCTTCGCGGTGCAAGTCGATTGAATGACTACTCCAAAGTCTACCTGGATTCGTTTGTAAAATAAACGATTTAGCATTGTCGCCGTCTTGCCATACTAAGCCTTTGCCTATGGGTGAATTCCCGTTTTGTGTATCGAACGTTAATGAACTGCTTCTCTCTTGTCTAACGTCAGCAGTTAATTCGTTTACGTGTAGGCTGTTTACTTCAAGGTGTCCGTCGACCTTCATGTTGCCATTTACATCAACATCACCTTCAAGTGTCTTTACAACTAAAGTGTCTGTAGTAACGCCAGCATTATCTACAAGCAGAACAGTTTTGTTTGCTTGGTCAGTAATACCAGTACTTCTAAATTGTGTAATCTTACCACCCTGAATAGCATTACCAGTCAGTTGGCGATCTTCAATTTTCTGAACAGGTACAACTCTACCGGCAATGATTTCGATACTATTGCCAAGTTCGATCAGTCCCTGTTTGATTTTCGTAATTTCGTTATTGTCTATGTCACTATATTGCATAACAGTATTTATCTAACTGCTTTAAGAAGTATAGTATCCGGATTTATCCTACCATTAAGTTTGATATCTACTGCATTGATAGTATCTAAGAAATCAACTAATTTACGTTTACCTGTGTCTTTGAACTCTTTTAATTTCTCCTCAGGCTTACGTAAGGTCTTTTGTACGCTGGTTTCTTCATTGAACTGTGTGATTGTAGTTCCTTTAATACTAAGGCCTGTACCTTCACGTTCCTGTCCTAATGGGTCAATAGTTTTAGCAACGTATTTTCCAAGTTTACGTGTCTTAACATTAAACACCCAAAGTTCATTACAGCCTGGAATCTCAAGCGGATTAATACTTGCCAATTGAAACTTGCTGTCATTAACTGCAAACTTCAATTTTGCAATTAGTTTTTCTTTGCTAATTGAACGTTTTTTACGTGGCTTACGTGATGCCTTAGCAGTTTCAATAACTACGTCTAATGCACCCATATACGTGTTCAGTGCTTGTAGTTTCTTTTTAATATCTGTTTTACTAAAAATAGCATAACCTTCTTTTAACTGTGCCGCCCAATCCTTTTCTTGGTCTGTTGCATTTGCAGGCAGTTTAGGTGGGTCAAGTACTTCTGAAAGTTCCTTGATTTCGTCTACGTAACACTCTTTAAGTTTCCTGGCATGTGCTTGTGTTACCTTGAACTCATAAAAATGTTTCTTAAAATTAAACTCTTTAGGATTAAATGCAAGAGGATCATCAGACCAAGTATCTAACCAACCCTGTGGCTTTTCGTCCATGATACACATCTGATTCCAAATACGTTCTTGGATAGTTGGTACATGAACATTCTTCTTCTTTTCTTCTTGCTTCTTTTCTTCTTCCTGCTGTCTGTGAAATGCATCTGCTTTGAACTGTAGTTCTTCAAGCCATCTATTAATGCTTTCACTCATAGGCTTAGGTGTACCCATTGTACCTGCAAGTGATTCCCAATACCTGTTGTATGCTTCGTTAACGTCTGGCTTACCTAACAATCGCATACGACACATACCGCCAAGTGTGCTACTGTATCTATTGTCTGGAACCTTTTTAAATTTAGGAACGTGTTGGCGCCAAGCATCTTGCTTTTCCATATACTCTAATGTCCAACGTTTAAAGTCTGCTGACTTACATTCCATTCGATAATAATCTAATGCTTGTGACGAACGTCTGCCAAAGTTCTCAGGACTACAGTCTTTTAAATCTTCTTCTGTCCAAGTAACTTCACTATTCGTACTCTTTGCTCTACGAATAGGTTTCCTTTTTCTTGTTTTAATTCCCTTCAAGGCGGTCAAAGCCATCTATAATTCTCCTCAAGTTTTGTATATTATATAGTCTAATAATTAAAAGTCAAGCAAAAATGGCTTATAATTATTATTCTTCGGTGTTTACCTTACCACCTTCGGCTCTGAATAGTCTTCGCAAAAACCATTTGTGTTGTTGATAATAATCTTGTAAAGTGTAGTCAACTTGTCGTTGTTCCCATGCCATAACTTCGTCTTTGTGTTGCATCCAAATCTCTTGAATAAAGTTTTTCCAAGTGCTTTGGCGATCAAAATCCGAGAAGTCGGGCCATTCAGACTGTTCGTCTTTAGTCATACTACTCGTCTTTGATTTGAACTAACGGATCACTGTAAAAAGAGTCGTGGTAGTCACCACCCTTTTGAAACTGTCTTGTTGACGTTTCTTTAAGAAGTACACCATTTTTTACCGTGTATGTTGTGTACTCTGCTTTGATCATGCCGTCAGTATCTCTTTCAAGATGTTGCTTCATTGGACCTTCTCCGATCATTATACTATCTCCTCTACAATTCCAAGCACTTCAGCAAGGAATAACATTGCTCCTGAAAGCATCATTAGAAACCCTACTTCTGTTATAAAAAAATCTGTGTACATAATCTCTCCTGTCCACAAATTATAGCCTGCTACTGCAAGTAATCCAGATGCTATAAATCTAAATATACTTTTTACTATGCTGACCGCGAAGTGACCATCACCCGGATCTTTTGTTGCTATCTTCATACTTACTCCTATTCGTGTTCCCCACCAGGATCGTTTGGGGGCAGATATACCTTATGTACTACACCAGCCTTGTCACGATAGATGGTATACATTCTACCTCTACCATGTGAATGGTATCCTTTCCTAAACTTAAATGCTCCTGGATTCGTTTCTGCAACCTTAAATGTTGCAACTGTAATGACTATTGCTGACACAAACACCACGTGTCCAATAGCACTAACGCCAAATGCCCATACACTGTCAACAATCAATATTGCAAATACACTTGACCACATAAAGGCCAATACTTGCATTACCATATGTCTAACTTGCATGTCTGGAATGTGTCTTAAAGGATTCTTATTGTGATCCATTATACCATTCCAACTATTGTAGATAAACTCTCTCATGACTTTTCTCCTTTGTACTCACGAAATGTTTTAAATCTTGGAAAACGTAAACTATACGTTCCGTCTTGATTTTGTGTTATAGCATCTGCTCTCACTTCAACAAGTTGTCCAACAATGCTACTACGATCAGTCCAAAAACTATCACGTTGACTGTCACTAAAGCCGGAGCCACAATTAACTTTGATATCTTTACCGTCATCATTGCCGGCACAGACAAATGCTCCCAATCTTCCTTCGTTACGTCCTGTCCCAATTTCGACATCCATAACCTCCAATGTTACCTCAATAAATGGTTTTGCTTTCAACCATGCATGAGTTCGTTTACATTCATAAGGAGCCTCAACGTCCTTAATCATAACCCCTTCGTAACCACCGTCTACAGCCGTCTTATTCAGCTCTACAAAGCGTTTCTCACCTTCGGGAGTGTCTAAGTCTACATCTTCCCATTCAAGTGCTTGTACGTGCTTTAAAACGTCCTGGTTCTCTTCTACCCAATGTTTGGTAATTAGGCTTCTAAAACTTTGTGGCTTATCCCAACCACCTTGTTTGAAATCGGCTAAAGGAATAGTGTCAAACAAATGCAATACTGCATCGTCGGCATTGCCACCACTCTTTCTATGTACCTGTTTCATAAGGTCTTGGAAGTTAGCACTCATTACCTCACCATCTAATACAATGTCATATGGTGCAGGCTTTTCTTTTAATACTTCTTTTATCTCTGCGATGATGTGTTCAAAGTTATGAAACTGTTTACCATTTCTGCTAAACATCTCAACCTTGTCACCTTGTACGATTGTAATAACTCTTACACCATCAAGTTTAACTTCAATCTGTTTCTTACCAGACATCTTCTTTTCATGATTGGCTGAGTCATGTGCTAAGGCACAAGTGAATGTAGGAACTACATATTTTGTTTCGCCTTTAGCATTGAATTTTTTAGCAACTTTGTTTACAGTCTTTTCTGAAACACCACAACGTAAATCTTTAATAAGAATTCTACGATAGAAACCATTCCATTGCTCTGCGGTTGCAGTTGACATTACAAGTTCAATAGCATCTCTTGCCGCATGTCCTGTAAGTTCTCTTGCAATCAATTTGTCTGCAAGTTCTTTGAATATCTTCCACTCACACCCTTGTGCTGAAAGTACTTCGTTTTCTGATTTCTCTGGAACTTGTTTTACACCAAATGTTACAAGTGGGTCAAGTGCCATTGTTACACCTTCGAAAAACTCATCAAGTCCTTCACCCATTGCACCAAACAGAATAGACTCTTTGTCCAATCTGCTATTGTGTTGTTCAAGTTTTGTTATTACGTCCTGTGGTTGTGTTCTCATAGTTGCCTCTCTGTATGCCTAATTATGTTTATATAATACTATCATTACGCCAAAAAGTCAAGAACTTTTTTATCAAAAACCAAATAATCCCCAGCCGTGATTTGCTATTGCATTTAAGATAATAGCAAAGCAAGTAAAAATGTGCAACACCACCCAGCAACTACGTATAATTGCAACTCTGTCAGACCTATTACTATCTTCATATGCTTTTTCTCCTATCGCTTTACACCAAATTTCCCACATGTTCATACTGCTCTTGTCCATCGCATACCAATATATAGCCCTAACCCTACTACCACTACTAACAACTGATTATCAGGTTGCATAATGGCAACGGTTGTGGCTCCTATCATAGCAACCAAAAACGCAATTTTGTCATATTTGTTTTCTTCTGGAGGTAACTCGCAATATTCATCTTTCCACATAGGGGTATCCTTCAACTGTTATTATATTAATATACAGTCAAAGTGTTTTAAAGTCAACCTTATTTACGACCCATATGTTTAGGACCTGTGTCTCGAGATAACCAATCTAAAAATTTAAACCATCGTCTACGCATAAGGATCCATATCCAAATGCTTACCCCATTCTGTATAATAATGTCGCATACCTACTTCGTCATGTATAGTACCATTCTCATGTCTACCATGTAGTATG
>Ga0163111_10003526_pt1 | contig 10121 bp, 5 predicted proteins | sample CRUFie1St18metaG_FD_109645 | JGI IMG/M metagenome (GOLD analysis project Ga0163111, IMG submission 109645) | Marine microbial communities from the Costa Rica Dome - CRUD Field 142mm St18 metaG | ecosystem: Environmental > Aquatic > Marine > Oceanic > Photic zone | place: Costa Rica: the Eastern... | reverse complement strand
TTTCGTCAAACGTCAAAGCATTAAAAAAAGAACTCCTCGCGACTTTCATTTTGTATCGCACAAGACACAAAAACACACACAGCAGTACTAAACTACTTTGCCGCGCAAAGTGTATCGTTGTATAACTATAATGAGAGCGACAAGGAGCAGCTTTGCGACGACTTCGTACTATCGCTCTGGAACGACCAATATTAATAATCTCGCGGAGAAGAAGTTGATGATGCATAGTAATACCGCGAGAGGAAGTAAGAAGAACACGAAAGCCGGGGTGCGTTGCGGGGGAGCAACATCGTCAGACGACGAAACAAAAGATAAAAAGGTTGTCATTCTCGGAGGTGGTTTACAAGGCTTAGCTTCGGCGTATTTTTTGTGCTGCAAGAGAGGATGCACGAATGTGACGTTGGTGGAACGGTGCGACAAAGTCGCGCCGGCGGCTTCCGGTAAAGCTGGCGGTTTCTTAGCCGGCGGTTGGGGAGACGAAAGAACAAGAGAGCTGCACACGAAGAGTTTTCAACTCCACGAACAGTTGGCGGAAGAGTTGGACGTGACGTCTTTTCGGAAAATTCGAACTTTATCGGTACAGGCGGGCGAGAGCGGTTTAGCGGATCCGTTGGTAGAGTGGTTAGATGGCGATATTCAGCAAAACTCGGTTTTAGACGAGAACACGGCGCAAGTGACTCCGGCGGAGCTTTCGAGTAAATTGCACGAGTATGCGACGAAAAACGGTTTAAAGAGTTTATTTAGCACTAAGTGTACAGGTATTGCTTTTGAAGACGAAGCGCAGACCGTTGTGAATGGCGTACACGTGAAGAGTAAAAACGGCAACAAATCCAGAACTCTCGAATGCGATGTCGTTGTTGTCGCGATGGGTCCGTGGACGACGAGAGCTTCGAGTTGGTTTCCTGATGCCAACTTCCCCATGACGGGCATTAAATCCACCAGTATCGTTTTTGAGGCTTCAGAAGCGGTCAAAAGCGATCCCGCGGCGTTGTTTTGCGCCGAAGACCCCCGATTTCAAACACACTTGGAAGTTTACCCCAGAGTTGATGGATCGGTGTATTTATGCGGGATTGGCGGGAGCGATTACGTGGATGAGGAGAGATTAGCGCCCGGCGGCGATTGCGAATCCGCGGATCTCATCGACGCAGATCCTAGCCGCGTGCAAGCGGCATGGGATTCGTTTAAATCCATGTCACCATCCATTGGTTCCTCGCCTCCAATTTTAACACAAGCGTGTATGCGTCCGTGCGCCCCAGACGCGTTACCTCTTCTTGGTAAGTTGCCAAACGTCGAGAACGCGATCGTGGCGAGTGCACACAACTGTTGGGGAATTCTTTGGGCGCCGATTACCGGTCAAATCGTTTCTGAATTGATAATGGATGGCGAATCGAGTTGCAATCTCGAACATTTTAGCCCGGGGAGATTTGTGAGACCGGCTTCTGGAGGACGTGGCCGAAAGAAGGGCATACTCTCGGTAGGCGAGCAATGGTAACAACCATTCTCCAAATACAGTTTTACTTACAATTATTTGTTTAAATTTAAGCGTTTTGAAACATGAGATGTTCTTGTATTTCCTTCACCTTCCCATTCGTAAGCGCTTTGAACTCCATCGCAATTTCCTTATTTATTCCTTGCGAACATTTTCCAACTTCCTCATAGTGTTTCAATAAAGCGTGCGTTTCGGATACGTTAAACTTTGGAATCTCAAAATCAAAAACGTTTTCGTCCTTGCTCTTGAAAACCGGATTCGAACTTCCAACATCCGTGGTGCTGTCGCATGCGATATATCTGCCACCATTTGCCGTTGGAACACACGAACGCAACTTTAACGCCAATCGTAACCTATCGGTGTGTATATTCTTCCTCGACCGCGGGCCTTTCACTTCGTGCATATCCGAAGGCCCGTACAATGCATTCTGTTCGTCAAAAGCGAAAACGACTCGAACGTCTTTTTGCTTCACCAACTCATCGATGATGTCGATTGCAATCTGCGTGACGTGCTGATCGCCTTTCTCTAATCCTGATTTCACAACATCGAGTAAACTTTGTTTATCACCGCTCGTTTTTATCTTTCTCAAGTGCATTTCGTTCGGCTTCGCCGCGACGGCGTGTAGAAACACTCGGGCGGCATCTGGCGTATCCCAAAGATCCTCTTGCGCTCCTTCTCCGTGTTTCTGGTACGAACTTCTCGTCACCAAGTGCGATGTTCGAGGTAAATATACAACTAAAGATCCTAAAGCGCGTTCGCGCAGTACGAGTATCGCGAGAGAGACAGATTTACCACATCCTCGGTATCCTCGCAAATGCACTCGCTCGTGACGAGCTACTATTTCTCGAAGCGCATCGTCGCACTTTCTATACAGCAAACCATTCGATCCCGTAAACGCAAACTCTCTCTCGATTGCTTTACACTGATCTAAACGAAGTTGCGATTTGCTTACCGTTATGTATTTCCTGACAGAATTGCCATTTAGTTTCGCAAAATCTGTCGTTACTTCTTCTTCTTCTTCTTCTTCTTTTTGACTGCTGCTCTTCTTTTCTGAAGTCGATGTTGTCGTCGTTTCTTCTTCTTCTCCTTCTTTTTCAACTTCTACTTCATCGGAAGATTTCGCCGCAAAGCCTCGCGTCGAAATCAACGTCGTCTCTATTCTTCTCGTTCTTCGTTTGATTGCGTTGCATTCCTCCGCCTTCTTTCCCTCTTTGCTGCTAAAACTTCTTCTTCTTCTTCTTCTTCTTCTTGTATTGCTCAAATTGCGCTGCGCCGAAAAAGATGCTGATTGTGTGTGCGTCGACGTCGAGGCGAAAGGAGCATCGGCAACACCGCGCGCAAAGCTCAACAAAACCTTATCTTGGTTTCCTCTTCTCAACGCCGATGCCAACAGATTCCTCATCATCGTTTTCGTTTTCGTTTTCGTTTTCGTTCTCGACGACGCCTTTACTACGAACGTTGTTTTGTAGGGCGACGACGAGAAAAAGACGACGCACACTCAAAAAAAGGAGGTCTCACGACTGACTACTACTCTCTCCCCACTCCCTCTTTTTTGAAAAATGACAAAGGAATTCAAAAGGCAAAAAAAATGAAAAAGAGTTCTACCTTCTCTCTCTCTCTCTCTCTCTCTCGTGGTCCCTCTCGCTTTTTCTCGATTGAAGAAGTCGAAGACGCCAAAGGAAATAGCGTGTGCTTGAGCGCGCTCGGGCTTTCTCTTTCCTTCTTTTTAGATACACACGGACGCGCATAGAGAGAGAGAGAGAGAGAGAGAGAGAGAAGAGAGACGGAGAAGAAGAGGTGTTCTTTTTCTTCTCGTGGTGGTCTCCGGTGGTGTCTGTGGTGTCAAGTTCTCTCTCTCTCTCTCTCTTTTTGTGATCGAAGAAAAAGGGAGAGAGAGAGAGAGAGAGAGAGAGAGAGAGAGAGAGAGAGAGAGAGAGAGAGAAAAGAGATTAGATAGGAGGAGGAAGAGCAGACGGCAATACGAGAATAAATAATGACCTCCTCTCAATTGAACCGAAATAGTGGTACGGGCAACGGGAATGACCTCATTCAGTGTCCTTTGCCGTTCCCAGAGCGCTTCTACGCGGCTATCGCTTTTGCGACCGATCCGCCACCATCATCACGTCAAGTCTCCGAAGAAACCAGATTATTATTATACGCTTTGTACCAACAAGTGATGGTTGGACCGAATTACGAACCGAAACCGTGGGGATGGTCGAGTTTAGAGCTGGCAAAATGGAACGCGTGGTCCAGTTTAGGCGAAATGGATGCAAAGGAAGCGATGACGCTGTACGTGCACACGATGGAGGAAGAGAATGAAAACTGGTGGCAGCTTTCCACAAACGATGGGGATCCGGAAGATACGCAAGTTACGATAGAAAACGCGAGAAGATGGACGATGGAGATGGGATGGGGTGCCGATCGAAGTTTGTTGAGTCCGGCGTCGATGTCGAGTCAACGCGGAGGAGGAGGCGGAGCGGGAGGGAACGGCGCAGATATTACGCCGCCCTTATCTCCACCGATGCCGGGACGCGTCATGGGTGGTAGAAACGGATACACCACATCGAATAACAACACGAACAACATGAACACGAACGCTAATAGGGATATGGATAACAATAACGAAATTGCGATGCTTTCCGCGTCGACTTCCCAAATATTCCAACAGCAGCAGCAGCAACAGCGCGACGGAAGAAGTAGCAACGGAGGAGGAGGAGGGAGTAGCGGTTTGAACAACATACAAGAGAATAAGCAACAGTTGCAAATGTACGGAGGAGGTGGAGGTTTAGTAGTAGCAGGAGTAGATGGAGATACTTGCCCGTGGTATATGCAAACGAAAGAGGCGCACGAGAGCATATCAACCGCTCGAGAAGATGGGAATTGGACGTCTTTAGGAACTTCGACTTTAGGCTCAGCGCTAACGCCGCGGTCGTCGAGATCTCATGCGAGACACGGCCATGCGGCTTGTGCAATTGGGAATAAGATGATCGTTATCGGGGGTAATACCGCAGGTACGGTACGTTCAGACATCATAGCTTTAGACTGCAAAACCTTGCAATGGGAACAGGTGGAGTGTATTTGCGTACAGCCCGGCGCGAGCTTTACGCCTCGGCATGGGCACGCCGTGTGTGCTATCGACGAATATGGGGAGAACCAAACCGAGGTACTCGTTTGTGGAGGCTTTACGAAAAATATGCCGACGAAAGCTGCTAGGAAAAACGGAATGGTAAAACCCGCAGAGTTTGAAATGTGGATATTAGACTTATCCAACTCATTTCAAACGGGCATTTCGCAAAACCTTTCGCAAAATTCAAACTTAGGAAGATGGACGAAAATAACCACGAACGGGAAAGGACCATGCGCTAGAGGTGGACATACGGCATCGCGATGCGGTGAGAATATAGTCATTTTCGGTGGCGAAACGCCGAGCGGTCAGTGTTTGGGCGATTGTTGGCTGTATCACGTGAGCTCGCGGACATGGACGGAACTTCGATGCAAAGGGTGGACGTATCCGTCGCCCCGTCGAGGTCACTGCGCGACGGCGTATATAAACAGCGCAGGTGCGCATTTTGTGTACGTTTTTGGCGGGAGTACCTCGTCAGGTTGCGTGAACTCGGAAGTGTACGCTTTAGACGTGAAAGCCTGTCGATGGCGAAAGGCCAATCCTGAGGGTGGATTTATGCCACAACCTCGATCTGGTGCGGCGTCTGCGCGTCTTGGCGATACGTGGTACGTTGTCGGTGGCGGTAATAGCGAAGGAGGGTGTGTAGATACTGTGGCTCTTACTTTGAGAGATCCTCTTTCAGCGGAACCGGCGTGGGCGGAGACGTGTAGAGCGGCACCGGCTTCGGCGGTGGCCTCTGAGAGCGGCACGTGCATAGCTATCCCTGAAATTGCAGCTTTAGTTTCGTTTGGAGGATACGATGGTGTCCGAGATCGTGGAGACTGTAGCATTTCGAGACATCCTCAGTTTCTGATCGAAAGAAGCGGATCGAAAGACCATTTGTTGGGCACTGGCAAACCACCCGTGGTGCCTACGCGGAACGCATCGAATAACAACAACAATACAAGTAACAATTCGAATAGCAACTTGCAACATGCAGCTTCCGTGCAGCGCTTCAATCAGCTAAACGATTCGAGTCAAATGCAAACGAGAGAAAACAGTAGCAATTCGGTTATGAATGATGAACTCGCGGCGTTGAGAAGGCAATTGCAAAGAGCGAAACGAGTAGAAGAACAACTCAGAGTTGAGCTCGAAGACGAACGGTCGATGCGAATGCAGTTGGAGGATGAGTTGGAGAGGCAAAGCGCGCGTGATAGTAGAGGAATGGGTAGGCGTGGTAGCTCATTGAATTTAGGGCGCCAAGGGTCGTCTCACGGTTCGATTTGGAATTTTATAGCTCCGGATCCGTACTCGAACGATTGGCGATGATTTTGATGTGCTAAACAAAATAGAACGACGAGAATGAAAGAAGTTTCTTTGCGCTGTAATAAATAAAATGCTCACGTTAAACTTGCAAATATTCTTAACTTTCTATCTCTATCTCGCTCATGTTATATGTTATCGTTTGTATTAAATAAACTCGCATTATTTACGCTTTGCCCAATTCGACCATCATTTTATGCATCGCCTCACCCATTTTTGCTGGACTCCGAACCACATTCACAGAAGCCTGCTCCAAAGCTTCAATCTTACCAATCGCTGTTCCAGCCTTACCTTGAGTAATTGCTCCAGCGTGACCCATTCGCCGACCCGGAGGTGCTGTCAAACCGGCAATAAATCCAACCACAGGTTTATTCGTTCCAGAAGCTTTGATGAACTCCGCTGCTTCTTCCTCCGCTGTTCCGCCGATTTCTCCAATCATGATAACCCCTTCCGTTTCATCATCTTCAACGAATCGTTCCAGGCAGTCCACAAAATTCGTCCCGTTAAAAGGATCGCCACCAATTCCAACGACCGTTGATTGTCCTAATCCATACTCTGTGGTTTGAAACACCGCTTCGTAAGTAAGCGTCCCGGAACGCGAGACTATGCCGATTTTTCCCGGCTTGTGAATATATCCCGGCATGATACCAATCTTACACTCGCCCGGTTTGATAATCCCGGGACAATTCGGACCGATCAATCGCGATTTACTCTGTGACATTAACGCATCTTTTACCCGGATCATATCGTGTTGAGGCACGCCTTCTGTAATGCACACGATTAAGTCCAACTCAGCCTCTAAGGCTTCCAAAATCGCACTCGCGGCAAACGGAGGAGGGACATATATACTCGTCGCATTCGCGCCCGTTTGCTCTTTTGCCTCTCTCACCGTGTTAAATACGGGTAGATTTAAGTGCATAGTTCCACCTTTCCTCGGCGTCACGCCCCCGACTATCTTTGTTCCGTATTTAATAGCCTGTTCCGAGTGAAATGTTCCGTTTTTCCCCGTGAAGCCTTGACACACGACTTTAGTGTTTTTATCAACGAAGACTTTTGGATTTGATTTTGTTATTGTTGACATTGATTTTGCCAACAACACCGCGGTCTCACTCGCGTTGGAATAACTAGAAGAAGAAGAAGAAGAAGAAGAAGAAGAAGAAGAAGAAGCCGAGGTGGAGCACGTCGCGGCGACGCGCTGCGCCGATCTTCGTAAAAACATACTCTTCTCTTCTTTTTGAAATGTGTGTGGATTTTTGGAAATTCGGTTGGAAAAAACGAGAAAAAAAAGTCAAAAAAAGTCGGTCATCGAACGATCGATCGATCGGTCGTCCCGTCGACGGTCGATCTTTTTTCCTTTTTTTCCTTTTTTTCCCTCTCGTGTCTCGTGCTTTTGGAGTACTCGTACTTCGATCCGCGCAATTATTTTATTTCTCGTCATACTTTTGACCGAGAGAAGAGAGAGAGGGAAGAGTGAAGAGAGAAGGGAGAAGAGAGAGAAGATGGCAGCGTCAGTCTCTTGGTCGCAACGATGGCTCAGACCAGAGGTACGAAAGATTGTTTTGTTTTGAGTCTATAGTATTCATTTTGAAGAAGAGGAACGTTTTTACCCTCTCTTCTCTCGTTGTTTTATCATCTCTCACCAAATCGTTCTCTCTTTTATACATAAAATAATAATAAAACAGGTCTACCCAATCTTCGCCGCGTTAGGTTCTGCCGTCGGGTTGTGCACCTTTTTCTGCACCAGACAGTTGACCACTTCTCCGGGCTTTACCGCGAGCAAAGCGAAGAGAGCGACGGCGATTCCGGAAACCTCGCAGGACGTCAAAGAGGGTGAAAAGTTTAGAAACCACTTCATCCGTCGCACTCTTTCAGGCAGGCGACCGGAAATTATGCCCGGGTTGAACTCGAGCATGACGAAAATGAACTAGTTTTGTCCGTAACGAGGGCGACAATGTGCGCGTGTGTATATATAAAAGAACGGTATTAGAGAGAGATCTTGCAACAGAGGGGGAGAGAGAGAGAGAAGAAGGAAAGAGGGTCACAACGCGCGAAAGCGGGTATCGATCCGCTCACACTCCTCTCTCTAGTCTCTCTGCGATGATACATTCTATTTGTAATGAAACTTGCACGTTCCCCTACTCGCACTTTGTGTAAATGAGATTTCCCAACCGCTATGTTTGTATTGGTTTATATTCGCGTCTTCATCTTTCTCGTAATATTTCGAGAGTATTTTCATGTTTTTGTATCTCTTCAACAACTTAAAAAATACACGCACGCGCACCGAACAACAACATATCTCTCCCTCTCCCTCTTTTATACATTCACTGATAAAAAGAATGTTCTCATCGTCTGGCGATGCTCGTCGCTCGGTGAGCTTTGAGAGCGATTTAGAGCGTTTGCTCAGGGAGGAGGAAGATGAAGATATTGAAGAAGAAGAAAGAGAAGAAGAAAGAGAAGAAGAAAGAGAAGTCTCCGGTGCGCGAGAAACTAAGCTGACTTCACCGATAATCAAAGGACAATTTCGTCGATTGATTCCGCGAAAAAAAAGTCTCTTCGCCGCATCGGATGTCGATGATCGAAGACAGGAAGAACAAGAGGAAGAAGAGGAAGAAGAAGAAGGACGAAGAAGAGAAATGTGGGAAAGTTTGGATTACGCGAAGATTGACTCCATGTGGAGTCGCTTAAACTTTAAAAAGACTAAAACTGGTGTGCTCACTTTAGAGAGATGGTCAAACTCGACGTTCATTGGAGTCATCGTCGGATCTGTGGCATTCGCGTTGATGAGATTGATCGATATATTTTATATGTGGCGCGTCGATACGGTTCTTTCAAACGCGCCATATTCTTTCGTAGTTCGCGCCGTTCTCTTTTGCGTCATGAGCGCCTTCTTTGCTTTCTCGAGCGCTCTCGTAACTTTAATTGAACCGACGGCAGCTGGAGCGGGAGTTTCGTACGTCGTCGCCGAGTTAAATGGCGTCTCTTCTCCTAAAGCCATTTCTCTTAAAAGTGGCATCGTAAAGACTATCGGGACAATATTTTCTGTATCGAGTGGTATCGCAGTAGGACCTGAAGGTCCGTTAGTACACGTCGGTTCGATTATCGGTTCCGCTTTCGCCAGAGGTGGCTCAGGAAGACGTCAATGGAGAGTGATGGGAGACTCAGACTTTCGAGACATTGTGAGCGCGGGTGCCGCTGCAGGTTTAGCAAGCGCGTTTGGGGCTCCGATTGGTGGTGTGTTGTTTTCGAGCGAAGAAGCGAGTTCATTTTGGTCTCACGATACGACGAAAAGAGCGCTTTTATGCTCAACTTTAGCCGTTTTTGTCTTAACGACTTTAAATGGATCGATTGGGAAACCATTCGGTCTACTTCACCTCGATTTTGCCGAGGAGGAGAAACACTGGGAACTCTTCGAGCTCGGAGCTTTTCTTTTATTGGGTATCTTGTCCGGAATATTAGGCGCGATCATCACCGTGGTCGTTTCTAAACTCGCGCGGTATCGTCGCAATTCCAAGATTGGGCGCGTTGGTGAAGCGGCTTCAGTTGCGCTTATGATTGCATTGGCGCAAATACTTCTATCCATGTTACTTGGTGGATGCGTTCAATATGACGACGACTCCGTGAGTACTCGCAAAACGTTTCCCACATCCATCGGTGTTGCGTTAAGTTGCAAAACAAAAAACTCGTACAACGACTTGGCGAGTCTATTAATTGGGTCACGGGACGACAATTTAAAGTATCTCTTGTCGGGAAGAGCGAAAGATGCTACGCCCGTTTTGACTTTGATTTACTCATTCGTTTTTCAGATCATTGCTATTGTCTTTTCAGCAGAATGCGCCTTACCAGCTGGATTGTTTTTGCCGACTCTTACGTGGGGCGCAGCGATGGGGAACATCTTTTGCAAACTATCGGAAACACTTTTAAAAAGAAAGCTCTCCGCAGGTGCATATGCGCTCGTCGGAGCAACGTCCGCTTTAGCCGGGGTCTTTCGTGGTTCGATATCGCTTGTGGTTATTATCTTGGAAGGGACGGGTCAATTGAACTTTCTGCTTCCGTTACTTCTTTGCGTGTTCTTTGCGAATAAGTTCGCTTCCTTTATCGGACCATCGTTCTATGAGAGTCAGTTGGAAAGAAGTGGTATTCCATATCTGCACGCAGCGCCACCAGAAGAGGCGTGCGTGAACGCTGAAACAGAAGCGACATTAACAG
>Ga0163111_10003525_pt1 | contig 10122 bp, 8 predicted proteins | sample CRUFie1St18metaG_FD_109645 | JGI IMG/M metagenome (GOLD analysis project Ga0163111, IMG submission 109645) | Marine microbial communities from the Costa Rica Dome - CRUD Field 142mm St18 metaG | ecosystem: Environmental > Aquatic > Marine > Oceanic > Photic zone | place: Costa Rica: the Eastern... | reverse complement strand
CGACATTCGATAAAAGCGCCTTCAATAGTCTTTACAATATACCAACTACCAGTTGATTTATAAACAGTTCCTGTCATAACTAATTAACTTCCTCAAGGCAAAGAAACGAATTTCTTTTAATTATAAATTCCTATATTTAGTATCAAAAGATTTATTTTCTATGAAAAATTTAAAGTTCTTATACCTGCTATTCATTTTTTTCTGTTTTGACTTAACAGCTCAGACTGAATATAAAGTTATAACTAGTGTTGAATCAATTGTACCTAATGGCTTGGGACGTTCTCGCCTAATTAGTTCTAATGATGTCAAAAATTACAAAGAATTTACATCTACCCAAACTGAAGAAGATAATACCAGGAATAAATCAAAAAGAGATGAAATTAGAGTTAAAGGTTTTGATGAAACTAAGTTGTTAAACTTTTATAATCTTGGCGGAATTAGATTTCAAAATATCGCAGCAAATGATGCAATAATTACATCAAAAATAAACGCTATGACTGAAGAAGGCTGGGAATTGATGTTTGTCACCAGTGCAGTTGAAAGCAAAGGAGATAAATCTGATAATAATGGAATTTTTATAACTAGATATATTTTTAAACGTAATAAAAATATTAGCCCTAATTAAAGTTAATATATTACGCTTTTAAAATTTGTTTTTGATGATTTATTGATTCTTGATGAATTGCTTTAAAAAGTTTTAATATAAATTCTTCACTTAGGTTATGTAATTCTCCTTCAAGTACCATTTTACCTAAAATTTCATTCCAACGTTTGCTTTGTAATACAGCTACATTTTGTTCTTTTTTCAATTTACCAATAGCTTCAGCAACTATCATACGCTTACCAAGAGTTTCAAGAAGCTGATTATCAACTACATCAATCTGCGCCCTTAGCTTTGAGAGTTCGTCAGTATAACTAGCTTCATTGGTACTTTCATTTCTAATTTTTAAATCTTTTGTGAATTGAATTAATGTCTTAGGAGTAATTTGTTGAGCAGCATCACTCCAGGCATTATCCGGATCAATATGAGTTTCGATCATTAAACCGTCAAAATTTAGGTCTAAGGCAGTTTGACTTACATCAAAAACCATATTCCTTTTACCAGTAATATGAGAAGGGTCATTTATTAGAGGTAAATCTGGAAACCTAGTTTGTAGTTCAATTGCCAATTGCCACTCAGGATTATTTCTATATTTAGATTTTTCATAAGTTGAAAATCCTCTGTGAATTACCCCTAAATTTTTGATATTTGCTGATTTTAAACGCTCAACAGCACCTAACCATAATGCTAGATCTGGATTTACTGGATTTTTAATTAGAACTATTTTTTCAGTACCTCTAAGAGCATCTGCAATTTCCTGAACAATAAATGGACTAACAGTTGATCTTGCTCCAATCCATAATAAATCAATTTCATGATCTAAAGCTAACTCGACATGATTTCTGTTTGCAACTTCTGTAGCTGTCTTTAATCCAGTCTCTTGTTTAACTTTTTGAAGCCATTTTAAGCCAAGAGCTCCAACTCCTTCAAAATTTCCTGGTCTTGTACGGGGCTTCCATATACCAGCTCTGTAATAGCTGACATCGCTATTTTTTAATTGATGTGCAATTTTCAAAACTTGACCCTCGGTTTCCGCGCTACAAGGCCCAGCAATTACTAGTGGATGATTTAATTTTAAATCATCAAGCCACGTTCTTAATTGTTTACTATTTTCCATTATTTTTAGATTTTATGAAATTCCCTTTAATATTTTTTTTATGTAGTTAGCACTTTCCATTTGTCCTTTAATTGCGTTAAAATTATCTGACTCCATAAGATTTTTAAATTTTATTAGATTTTGGATGTACTCTTCCAAAGTTTCAATGACATTCTCTTTATTTTGCTCGAAAATTGGCGTCCATGTACTTGGTGAACTTTTTGCCAGACGAACAGTTGATTCAAAACCGCTTCCAGCCATGTCAAATATATTTTTTTCATTTTTTTCTTTATCAATTACCGTTTTCCCAAGCATAAATGAACTTATATGAGATAAATGAGAAACATAAGCGATATGTTTGTCATGATCTCTTGAATTCATATATGTAAGCTTCAAACCCATAGCCTCCATGATTTTTATTACTGGTTTGTAGAGCTTTTCGTCAGTCTTTTCTATGTCACAAATAATATTTGTTTTACCATTAAAAAGCTCAACATGTGCAGCTTTAGGGCCTGAAAATTCCGTCCCTGCAATAGGATGATTTGCCAAAAACTGAGAACGTCTTGGATGATTTTCAACTAAATTACATATAGCCTCTTTGGTAGACCCCATATCAATTACCAAAGATTTTTCACTTAAGTTATCTAAAATATATGGCAATAATTTCATTGCAGCATTTACTGGAACTGCAAGAACTACTAAGTCAGAATCTTGTATATCAATAAGAGACCCTTTTTTATCTACAAGTCCAAGTTTTATCCCTTCTTCTAAGTGGTTATTATTATTATCAATTCCAATTATATTAAAATCAGGGTATAGTAATTTTAAATTTAAAGCAAAACTACCTCCTATTAAACCCAGCCCAATTATCCCTATATTTTTCATTTAACTCTTTCTATAGCTTCATTAATAATATTTTTATTGGCACACAATGAAAAACGAATATATCCTTCACCATTTGACCCAAAAACTATTCCTGGAGTTACAAAAATTTTCTTTTCATAAAGTAGCTGATCAATAAATTTTTCTGACTTTAGTCCATTTGGTAATTTCGCCCATACAAATAATCCCGATGAATCTTGATCAAAAGAACACCCTAATTTTGATGCTAGTTTCCAAATTAACCTTCGACGTATTTGGTAGGTTTTATTTAATTCAATAAACCAATCATTCGGCGAATTTAAAGCCTCAATTGCGCCTTTTTGTATTCCATAAAACATTCCTGAGTCCATGTTACTCTTGACTTTTAAAACATTTTGAATATGACTAGATGATCCTAAAAGCATGCCTACACGCCAGCCAGCCATATTGAAACTTTTACTTAATGAATTTAATTCAAGACAATTCGTTTTTGATCCTTCAAAATTGAAAATACTTAAAGGATTTTCATTCAAAATAAAACTATATGGATTGTCATTAACTAATAATATGTCTCTCTCATTAGCAAAATTAATTAGTTTTTGTAGAGACTTTTTACAACCAGAGACGCCTGTAGGCATGTTAGGATAATTTATCCACATAAGTTTAACATTTGAAAGATCAAGTTTATACAATTCATTTAAATCTGGCTGCCAATTATTTTGTGATTTAAGGTTATAATAAATAGATTTTGCTCCAACCAATTTAGTTACAGAACTATAAGTAGGATACCCAGGATTTGGAATTAAAACAGAATCGTTTTCATTAAGATATGCCATTGAAATATGCATAATACCTTCTTTACTTCCCATCAAGGGAAGTATTTCATTTTTAGGATTAAAATTAACATCATATTTATTTTTGTAAAAAGTAGCCAAAGCTTCCCTTAGTTCATTTATTCCTTGATAACTTTGATATTTGTGAGCTTCGAGATCTTCTAAACTATCCTTCAAAGCTTCAATTACCCTAGGAGTTGGGGTTAAATCTGGGCTTCCAATTCCTAAGTTGATTACAGGTACACCTTTTGAAATTAATGAACTAACTTCCTTTAATTTTTTAGAAAAATAATATTCTTCAACAGTATTTAATCTTTTAGAAACCTCAATCATATTTTCGCATTTTTATAAGTTCCTAACTCTTTAAATTCTTCTGCCATAATTTTCATCACAGATTTAGCTTTTTCATAATCTTTAAAAGATTCAAAAGTTACATCAACAAAAAAAGCATATTTCCAAGGTGTTTCAATTTTTGGTAAAGATTGTATTTTAGTTAAATTTAGTTTACAATCACTCATGACATTTAACATAGCTGCTAAACTACCACGTTTATGGTCCAACATAAATTTTATTGAAGCTTTATTATTGTCTTTATTAGTATTAGGCAATCGCTCTAAAATTACAAAGCGAGTTTCGTTTTGGTTAATAGTTTGAATATTACTCGCCAATATATTTAGATCATATATTTTTGCCGCATTAATACTCGCAATAGCTGCAACTCCATTTAATTTTTGCTCTTTAATTCTTTTTGCCACCTCAGCTGTATCCTTATCTTCAACCAATTTAATATGTGGATATTTTTCAAAGAATAATTGACATTGTAATAACGCCATTGGATGAGAACAGACTTCTTTTATATCTTCAATGGTCAGTCCGTTTAAAGCCATTAAATGATGTTCAACCTCTAAATAATATTCTCCTGTGATATGTAGTGAGTTAGAATCAATTAATGCATAATTGGGAATTATAGAGCCTGCTATTGAATTTTCAAGAGCAATAACTCCAATTTCAGCCTCTCCAGAGCATAATAGGTTTACAACATCTGAAAAACTCAACAATGGAATAATATCAATAGGTTCAGAAAAATAATTTAATGAAACCTGATGATGAAATGATCCTTTAATGCCTTGTATAGCGACTCTTTTTATCATAAAAAAAAATCTCGATTTTACATCGAGACTAAAATTTAAATACAAATTAAAATATACAAATTAGGCCTCGTTCTTTTTATCAAAAAAGAAATAATACCAGTTATAAAAAGTATAATTTAAGATTAGCATAATAATTGTTATTCAATGCTAAAGTAGATATTTTTTATTCAAAATAAAATTCAATCTAATATTTTTTTTGAAGCTTAAATTATTTTAATAAAATAAATTTAAAAAAAACTTAAGATTTAATAATTATCTAATTTTTGACAATCCTATATTTAATAATATCAAATCCAATTATACTCAGTAATGTATTAATTTAATTAAATATCCATTTTTAATTTTAAATTTCTACATTTGTATTTTAATCTTGAGGATAGATTTGATCTGATTGCAACCTCAGAAAAAAAAGCTAAAGCAGTAATATTCCTTAGCTTTTACACTAATTTTTCTTCATAATTTATAGCTATGAGTTATTTATTTACATCTGAAAGTGTGTCAGAGGGACACCCCGATAAAGTTGCCGACCAAATTAGCGATGCAATTATTGATAATTTTCTCGCATTTGATCCAGAATCTAAAGTTGCCTGTGAAACTCTTGTAACAACTGGACAAGTTGTTTTAGCTGGAGAGGTAAAATCAAAAACATATCTTGATGTTCAACGGATTGCACGCGATACTATAAATAAAATTGGTTACACCAAAGGAGAATATATGTTTGATGGAAATTCTTGTGGGGTTTTATCAGCTATACACGAACAATCAGATGACATTAATAGAGGTGTAGATAAAAATGAATTAGAAGAACAAGGCGCTGGAGATCAAGGTATGATGTTTGGATATGCTACCAATGAAACTGAGAATTTTATGCCTTTGGCTTTGGAGCTTTCTAATAGAATCCTAAAAGAACTTTCACGTTTACGTCGTGAAAACAAAGAAATTAATTATTTACGCCCTGATTCAAAAAGTCAAGTAACTATTGAATATTCAGATAAAAATATTCCTTTAAGAATACATTCTATAGTATTGTCAACCCAACATGACCCATTTTTGTCAGATGACAAAGAAATGTTAGAGAAGATCAAAAAAGATGTCAAAAATATTTTAATCCCTAGAGTAATCTCCAAATTACCCAGTTCTATTCAATCACTTTTTGATAAAAAAATAAAATATCATATTAATCCAACAGGAAAATTTGTTATTGGAGGTCCTCATGGAGATACAGGTTTAACTGGTCGCAAGATAATTGTTGATACTTATGGCGGAAAAGGAGCTCACGGAGGTGGTGCTTTTTCTGGTAAAGATCCTAGTAAAGTTGATAGATCTGGAGCTTATGCTATGCGATACATAGCTAAAAATATGGTTGCAGCTGGAATTTGTGATGAAATCTTAGTTCAAGTTAGTTATGCGATTGGTTTAGCAGAACCAACTGGTTTGTATGTTAATACCTATGGCACATCTAATTTAAAAATTTGTGATGGAGAAATAGCAAAAAAAATACTTGCTATGATTGATCTTCGTCCGGCTGCTATCGAAAAACGTTTTAAGTTAAGATCTCCGATTTACAGTGAAACTTCCGCCTTTGGGCATATGGGTAGGACAAATAAATTTGTTGAAAAAACCTTCAAAAATCCTAATGGAGAACAAATAAAACTTAATGTAGAACTTTTTACCTGGGAAAAATTAGACTTAGTTTCAGAAATAAAATCTTCCTTTAATTTATAATTTAACTTTAAATTTTACAACTCAAATCGAATTCTAAAAGTAATATAACGAGGCTGAATAAAATATTCTGTAGCGCTTACAGAAATGTTTCCTGCATTGCTTTGATTTTGAGACCTAGTGTCTAATAAGTTTGTTGCTCTTAATTCATATTCAAATTTAGAATCCTCGTCTTTGCGATAAGATAATGAAGCATTCCAAAACTCAAATGTATTAATGGTGCCCTGCTCATCGCTAAAATCGTTGAACGAGTAATCAGTTTTAAAATTAAATGACTTCAAAAACAAAGCATCAAATTCTATCGATGGACTTTTAGTAAAAAACTTAGTGCTATTCCTGCCTATATTATTATCTTGTATAGAGTAACGATAACTTAAATCAAGATTAGGTGCAGTTCTAAAATTTGTTCGGATTTGAGCTCTATAAGTCTGAGAAAAAGTTTCATTTTCTGATCTTATATTTTGAATAAATTGATTGAAAATTGAATAATTAAAATTTGCTCTTAAAGTTCCTCTAATTTTTCCAAATGTTCGTTGAAATCGACCACTTGCATTCATACTCTCATCTGCAAATGGAGAGTTAAATGGTGTTGACACTCTAATTACACTTCCGGGTTGAAATACAGATTGTGTACGAATATTATCAATACTTTTATTATAATTAAGACTCGCAAAAACATTAGTGTAATTAAACATGTTAAAGCTATAATAAAACAGGCTAACATTGTGTGATAATGCATTTTCTAAGTATGGGTTTCCAGAAAATAAAGAATTGTAATTATTTAATACTAAACCACTTGCAAAATTTGAAACATCTGTGAACTGTGTTTGCATTCTGTAATTTAGATTAAGAGTCTCACTCTTTTTAAGTTGTACAATCACGTTTAAATCAGGTAAAAACCTAAAAAAATTATCAGTGGCCTTTTGACCAAATTGGGTGTTATTAACATTATATGCATGCCCAGAAATTCCGGGTGTAATCGTAAAGATTCCTGTCTTTAATCTATAATGAAGACCTAAATATAAATCGATAAATCTGTAGTCAATTGAATTCACATCAGAAACATCAGTTGGTGATGAATCATACAGAGATCCATCATCTAAGAATTGAAATATATTTGAGTCAAACTTTTGGTGACTAAAAATTGTTCCTAATGTAAAATTCAAATTACTTTTTTTATTTAATATCCTCCAATAGTCAAGCTTAGCATCTAGCTGATTAGATTGTACGCGTTTTTCTTGATTTAAATTATAATTACTTTGAAGTTGATCTAACCCAAGATTTTGGGCAGTGTCATCATAGCTAAATTTATCCTCTAATATGGCATTATATAAAGGGTCTTCATCTTTTAATACATGCTGAGCTTCTAGAGCAAAAATATTTTTATCGTCAAGGGTATAATAGTAATTTAAGTTTTGACTTACATTATATGGAGTAACTTCTTCTATTTGATCAATTGATTGGTTAATAGAAGAAAAAAAGCGTTGATCTTGTTCACTTTGAGATAACTGCCCAAAAATCTCATACTCGAGTTGATTATTCGCATCGGGCTGATATTTTGTTGATAATTTAAGCATTCCTAAATTATTTTCTTGAAAAGTATTACTTTGAGTCTCCTCATTTGGAATGCCAATTCCTGCATCAGTGTACTGAATCGATCTATTTTCTTGAAGCTCATTTCTGCTATTTGAAAATATGGCAAAACCTCCTAAATCGAGAGAGCTCTTTGGAGACCAACTGAAATTTGCAGCTCCAAATTTTGTATTTATGTCTTTGGCACGATTATTTTGGAGTGTCAAAAAACCAATATCATTATTTCCTAGATTTATACTAGTTCCACTAGTTGCACTTGGTCTTTTAAACCCGCCTGTGAAATTAAAATAGTCTCTTCTAGTGAATGCTACTTCACCAATATTGTTTAAGTCTCCAATAAAGTTCAAACTATATTCTGGGCTATAATAAAATAATTTTGGTTGGATTAAATACAAATTATCTGTCTTAGGATGAACTTCAGGCTCTCCACCACCACCTAATATATTACCAAACCAAAAATTCTTTTTACCTTCTTTGAGCTTAATGTTCAAAGCAACATTGTTTTGGTTGTTTGTAACACCACTTAACTGTCCAACTTCTGCATAATTTTTTAAAACCTGGACCTTATCAACGGCATTTGAAGGAATATTTTTTGTTGCTAATTTACTATCTCCATCAAAAAAATCTTTACCCTCAACCATAACCTTTGTAACTACTTTACCCTCAACTTCAACCTGCCCGTCGTCGTTAATTTCAACTCCTGGTAAGTTTTCTAAAACATCTTCCAGTTTACGTTCTGTTCCTTTATTGAAAGAATCTGCATTATATGTCAAAGTATCACCACTCACAGTTACTGGCATTTCATATGTTAACTCAACTTCCTCTAATAAGTTATCTTCTTGAAGGATAAAATCTTTTGTCAAATCAGATGTTAATGTCTCCAATCTTTCAGCAACTGATTTCATACCAATGTAACTGACTTGAATTGAGTAGATTGTATTCTTTTTAAGATTAAGCTTATAGCGACCATTCTCATTTGTTATTCCGTAGGAGTCTAAAGCGCTTGTTGCTTTGTTAATTGCGATAACGTTAGCTAACTCTAATCCATTACCAAGAGAATCTTTTACATATCCCTCAAGTTTAATTTGTGAATACGAAAAATAAAAAATTAATAGAAATATTGTACTTAAATAAATTTTCATATAGATGTAATTTGATAAATTGGATAATTATTTTCTACTGCCTCGACCTCTGTACATTTCTCGCATCTCGATCATTTTTTGTTTCACAGTTGAATTATAGTCATCTCTAGATATAACTCGCCCTTTTTCTGGAGCTTTAATTTTGATTTTGTCTTGTGGATTTAAAGTGATTTTACTACACAAAATTGTAGTTCGATCAGCATTGACTTCAAGGATTAAGCCTGGTAATCCCCAAAACTCGCCTGGTCCTTGACTAATTGGAATTTGAGGTGTATACCATGCAACAACATTAATAGTCTTTGGTATTTCAATATCCTCTGTTATAGATTTTGTCTTTTCAGATTTATTTTGTGATTCCGTTTTATTTTTTCTGGATTTACCGCGCATACTTCTCCAATCAAACTCATCAACAGTTTTTATAGCTGTTGCCTTAATACACAAATATTTACCAATCTGTTTTGTCTCATTTCCAATTTTCCAATCTAGTTTTTCTAGTGAGTCTGTAATTAAAAACTGTCTTCCATAGAAATCTTGATCTTGAACAAATTGGTTATCATTGATGTTTTTGTATTGAGGCCCAGCAGTAAAACTACTCCACCAATTAAATCCACCTTTTCCAGGTGCTGACAACACCTCCTCCTCTTCGTATATTGAAGAAATTTTATCAAATGTAAGTACGTAGCTTTTTTCAAACATACCTTTCATTCTGTCTGAGATCTGTTTCTTTTGTGCGTCAGTCATCTGCCCATTTCCCCATCCACTCATATCAGGAGAAGTTTTTGAAAAATAATAGGCTTTTCCTTGAAAATCTTGAGATATTATGTGATTTGACACCAAGATTATCATTAGCATTAAAAGATTTTTTATTCTATTTGCAATCATTATAAAAATTTTTCAAATGTACATTATGTTTAACAACAGTGAGTTAAATTCTTCACAAATTAAATTATTGCTCAATATATTCAATTGTAATATTTCCAGATTCTGAGTCGCTACTTTTGCTTCTAAATTGCTCACTCATCTCTTTGGATTTTTTCAACAATATTTTATTATAGTCTACTTGACTTACTTTTGATCCTTTTTTGGGTTCATAAATTTTTACGCCATCTTTTGGATTAAGAGT
>Ga0163111_10003524_pt1 | contig 10123 bp, 9 predicted proteins | sample CRUFie1St18metaG_FD_109645 | JGI IMG/M metagenome (GOLD analysis project Ga0163111, IMG submission 109645) | Marine microbial communities from the Costa Rica Dome - CRUD Field 142mm St18 metaG | ecosystem: Environmental > Aquatic > Marine > Oceanic > Photic zone | place: Costa Rica: the Eastern... | reverse complement strand
TTTGGGTAGTTTTTTTACTTCAGCCTGGTTACTATTTCGCCTAGTTTTCATGCCATTTTTAATCGCAGCAAAACCCTCAGAGGTCTGATACTTTTGGCCCGACGGTATTATCGGTATACCCTGAAATTTTCGAATGTTGTTCATTTAAGACTAGATAAAATCATATAAAGTTGTATTCTTGAAAATCATATTATATATGTTTTTAGTTAACAAACCGAAATAGATGAATCAATTAAGATCGTGAAAATAAGAAAATATATATTTCTCCTCGCTGTATTCACTTTTTATGCAAGTGCGAATTCTCAGGAATACTCTATAGAGAAGTGTCTCAAAGAGATGGAAGATGCTGCCAGAGAAGCAACAAACGTCAGTGCAAGAATCTTAGCCAGTCGAACTTATCAAAAAGCTTTGAATGCAAGAGAAAAATCTCAATCTCAATCGAGATCAATAAAATATAGATGTGAAAATGCTAGCAAGGCTGAAGATTTATTTAGATCTGCGTCTGATATTGCAAATTCAGCGAATATTACTCTAGAAGATACAATCAAAAACAGACGGAATGCACTCTCGTTAGACGGTCATATTAAATATTTAAAGAAGTGGGATAAAGCTGAGAGAAAATTCTTAAATGCGATCAAAGCCATGGAAAATTACAATATAAAAAAAGCCGAAGAATTGAATAAAGAGATGTCTTCAGAGTTTTCAGAAATTGAATTACTTGTAATTAAAGATATGTATCTCAACGAAGCCAGACTTAATATATATTCTGCACAAAAGGAAAAAGCAGATCGCTTTGCCCCAATTACATTATCTCAAGCTAAAGATTTTCTTAGGACCGCCGAATCTCAACTTGACAAAAATCGATATGAAAATCAATCAGCAAGAGATACCGCAGAAAAATCAATTGAGAGAAGTAATCATGCAATTTTTTTAACAAAGCTCATTCAAAGTATTGATAAAGATAAGTTTACAATCGAGCAATTAATAATTCAGTCAGAAAAAAACTTAGAGAAAATTGCAAATTCTGCAGATATCTATCCACTCATGACTGATGGTTATAGAGCCCTGACAGACAGTCTGTCTCTTTATATTGACAACATAAGAAGAGATAAAAGCTATCTTGAGCAGGATCAGAGAGACAATCTCATTCAAATTTCTGATATGGAAGAGGAAATTAGAAATTTAGATAAAATTCTTGGCGGTGTAAGTGAAGAGAGAGAGTCATTAATCCAAAGAATCGAAGCTCAGGCAAGAATTAAAGAACAGTATGAACGAGTAGAGAAAATATTTTTACCAGAAGAAGCGAGAGTCCTGAGGGAAAATAACAACGTAATACTTCGTCTGATAGGTCTCACATTCGAGAGTAATGAATCAAAAATAATGACAAAAAATATCCCGTTATTAACAAAAGTAGAAAAAGCAATTGATGTTTATCCTAAGAGTGAAATTATTATTGAAGGCCATACTGATTCGCAAGGTGATGATCAGTTCAATCAGAACCTATCACAAGAGAGGGCAGACTCAGTTAAGCAATACATGATCAATGCAATGTTGATTCCAAATTACAGAATTATCGCAACAGGCTATGGGGAAACAAGACCAATTGCTAATAATGAAACTGCCTTGGGCCGCCAGAAAAATCGTCGAATTGACATAGTAATATCCTCGATTATGGAATGACCACTCTGATCATCCCATAAGAATGTCCTTCAGAGAGGTTATTTTTTGAATAGTATAATCAGGTTCTTCAGAGTTACCTGGCCATGAAATTCCCGCTGGATTCATCCAAATTGTCTGTAAACCTGCTTTTTGTGCTCCAATGATGTCATTAACTGGATGGTCTCCTACGTGATAGATATCTCTTTTATTAACACCTGATCGTCTTATTGCTTCATTAAAAATCTTTATATCAGGTTTTGCATAACCAAAATCTGCAGCATGAATTACATCAAAGAAGAGATGGTTTATGCCGATCTTTACCAAATCTGCATTTCCATTAGTCAAAGCAATTAACCTAAATTTAGTAGATAGCAACTCTAATGTTTCGATTGCACCCTCGAACAGGATTACATTATTTCTATGCATATCAAAAAAATCAAAAGCGTCCTCTGAAAATTTCTGATCATAGCCAGAGTTTAAAAAAATTGTTCTGAGCACGGACCTCCTTAAAAATTTATAGTCATGCGACTTTTTTGGATAATCTTTTACTACTTTCTTACGAAGATCAGCAACCATTTTTTGGGTATAATTGTCTAATATTTTTGGATAATTCGTTTCAAGCCACTCCCATAGTTTACTTTCAGCCTCAAGTATAACTGGGTGACAATCCCATAAAGTGTCATCAAGATCTATTGTTATGGCCTGATTTCTATTCATACTGATAAAATTATCATTGGAAAGTAATAGTTAAAATACATCATTCTTTTATTTTCATCTTTTAGTTCGGCAGTAATGGAGGCAAGGAGTGTTTATTTTTCTCCGAATTGTCTTTCTTGATCAAAGAGATTTTATTTAATGATTTAGCCATTTTCTTACCGTCCCACTTTAAATTTTTATCTGGGCCGAAGGTTACTCTATCGAATTTCTTTAATTCTTCTGCAAATGGCTCCTCAACTAGATTCGCAATTTTTAGAAGAGTAAGTGGAACCATCTCAGGCCACTGCATCTCTCCCCATTCTAATATCAATTTATTAAACTCAATATTTTCTCCATGCATGGCAGCTCTCCTAGCCTTCTTTAATAAATGGTTACTTTTCTTATAGGCAGGCTTATCACTTTGTATTTTTTCTCTTTCAGGTCTTGGTTTTGAAAAAAACCAAATAAGAATTGTAAATACCCAAACAGTGGCTAGAAATCCGCTAGTATATCTCCAAAAGTCATTATTGTTGTGCAATGATTCAGGTTCTGGTTTAGATGAATTTTCTTGCAAATTATCTTCAACTAGATCATCAGATGATGGAGATATATTAATAGTTCTTTCAGGTACTGATGCAATCTTCCACTTATTTTCATCAATATCCCACCAAGGTATTTCGATTTCTTTCATTTCTATTTTACCTGATTCAGAGCTAATGATTGCATATTGGTCAATCCTTGATGCCACCAGGTCATCAGCGCTGACAAAGTCAACTGATTTGGGTTTATCAGGATATATTTTCAGTCCTTCGTTATCATAATTAATAAGAGGCAATTGAGTTGAGAGCTGACCTTTGGCTGTAATAGTAAGTTGTCTAGTGATTGGCTCACCTGATTTCAGGTTAGATAAATTTCTCGACCACTCTTCAATGATTTCAAGGTCTTTAGCGGGAAGCCAATCAGCTGCTGGATAACCGCTAGGTGGGGATGGAATTGGTAGTACATCAATATTAATGCTGTCTGACTGATATATTTTTTTTCCTGTGATGGATCCATTTTTTAATATTCTTGCCTCGAATCGAACTGGTGATATTTCTATTAAACCACTCTCTTGGGGAAATAATGCATAAACTCTCTCGATCACATTGTATGTTTTCCCGTCAATCACTGACTCATAGTTCCTATCATCTCCCACAGTTTCTACGATTGTTTCTACACCCGTAATCTCTGGTTCATAGAGCCTTGGCTGTCGTGTTTGAACATTTCTGTATATTTTTATACGAAAAATATTTTGAGCCTGCACATAGCCTTCACCTGAATCAACCTCTGCAGAAATAAAAATATCAGCTTTTCCAAGAATTGATTCAGTCTGTGGAAGTATTGTTATATTTAATGGTTGACTCTTCTCAGATCCAACAATTACTGAAGGAATAATAAAATCACCTGCTCTTTTTGCCGTCAGCGTATAAGACCAGGTTCTGCTTCTTGATATTGCACCATTGATTATGGTGGTATTACTTAACTGACTGCGAGAGCTTATTATAAAATCTTTTTCTAAAGCTGAAGCTTCAGGCTCCTCATCGATCAGAGAGTCTACAATTATCTTGAGAGTAAAACTTTCATTCAATTCAATATTATTTCGATCAACTGACGCAATAACATCTGCCCATGTTGTGTTTAAATTAATTAATATGAGAATGAATGCTCCACTAAGGATCCTGAGAATCAATCTTGATATATTGAAAGATGTTGTTTTGATGTTCTTTACCAAGGCTGAGCTCCTTCATTAGGCCAAATCTGATTTCCATCCTGATCAATACCCTGTCGCTGATATTGATATCGAAATTTTCGTCTGAGTAATCCACCCGGATCATCTTGGATTCTTCTAAGCCATTGCTCCATTGCTTGTTGCTGTTCTTGTGCCATCCTGCCCTCAATGCCAGATTCACTATTATCTTCCTGCTGTGGCTTTTGATTGGAATTTTCTTCTGCCGCCCTCTCTAATTCTTTTTCAATAGCCTCTATGTCTTCTTCATTTGATAATTGCTGATTTGGATTTGCATCAGATTCGTTGTCCGAGTCACCTGTTCTCGAGTTACCTTCATTATCAGATTGTTCTGTTTCACCACCGTTATGTTGCTGACTTTTTTCGCCAGTCGGAGCCTCTTCTGAAGATTGGCCATCATCATTATTTTTTTCTGAGGATTGATTTTCGCTAAGAAGCTTTTTTAATAGATTAAGATTGTAAAGTGCGTCCTCCGCATTTGGTTCCTCTGCAATAACTTTTTCATAATTCTCAATTGCCTCTTCAAATTGACCGATCTTTGCGAGTGAGTTTGCATAGTTATATAAGTGGTCAATGTTACTATCATTATTGTATCCATTAGCACTTTGACGATAATTACCGGCCTTATAATTCGCGGCTGCCAGCCATTCAGAGTCTTCAAATAATTCAATAGCTTTATCATAATCTCCACTCTCCATGGCTACTTTTGCTTGTTGGTCTCTTGTTTTCCATAAATCATTCCAATCGAGAGCATAAACTGAATTATCTATTGGCATTGTGGTTAGTAAAAATACGAATACCCAGCCCTTTCTAAATAGCAATGACCCGAGAGGAACGACAATTAAGAGTATCCATGGACCGAATTCTCTCCATTGGTCAGTAGTAACAGAATTATCACTCTCCCTGACAGCTGAGTATACTCCTGATAATAATGTATCAATATCTTGATCATTTGATGTAATACTTGTGTATTTTCCACCTCCAATTTGTACTAACTCTCTCAAATCATCAACTTCAAGACGGGATATGATAATTTGGCCAGTATTATCCGTTATGAAACCACCAGTTTCTCTTGGAATTGGGGCACCATTCATTGATCCAATACCCAAAGCAGAAAGTCTGTAACCCTCATTTCGGAGCTTTTGTGCTGATGAAAAAGAATCAGAGGTAATTCCACCATCAGTCACAAGAATTATCTCTCCGTTAGATACACTTGCTTGATTCAGAAGTTGCAGACCCTTTTCAATTGCCAGAGCAGGGTAGCTTCCTCTGCTTGGCATTATACTCGTATCAATACTATTGATTAATGCAATAATTGTATCTGTATCTGAGGTGAGTGGAGTTACTGTAAAGGCATTTGCTGAATATACAATTAACGCGACTTGCGCACCTTGACGCCTTTCTAAAATATCTAATATTTTTAACTTTGCTCTTGTTAGCCTATTAGGAGTAATATCTTGAGCATTCATTGATCTTGATAGATCCAGAGCAATTACAAGAGACTGATCTGTCCTGAATGATGGTTGCTCTATTCTCTCCCAAGTCGGACCTGCTAATGCAATTATTGATAGTACTGAAATTAATGATATGAGCCACCACTTGTGATGATTATCAGACAATTGCCGTCTGGACATAACATAAGGTAACAGTCTCTTGTCAATCAACTTCTCCCAATTTCCGATCGTAAGCATCCTTCTCTTAAAAAACAGAATAAGAAGGATTGCTATGGGTATTAAAACTATCCACCCTGCCCTGAGAAAGTGAAACTCCATTTCAATCATGACTCTTTTCTCTCACGTATATAACTCAAACCACCATTCTCAATAACGTTCATAATCACCAAAAAAACAGAAACAATCAGAGCTATTCCGAGAGGCCAGTAAAAGAGTGATTGAATTGGCCTAAATCCCGATTCTGCTTCAGGAACTGGTTCAATATTATCTAGCAATCTATATATCTCTTGCAGAGAAATTGTATCTCTAGCTCTAAAATACCTTCCTCCAGTCATTTCAGCTATCTTTGTCAGTGTTTTCTCATCCAAGTCAGCAGAAGGATTGATTCGTCTTAATCCGCCAGTAATTGATGAAACAACCATTTGGTCCGCACCTATACCTATTGTATATATCTTAAGACCTATTTCTTTTGCTAACTCAGCTGCTTTTAGAGGTTGTATTGCGCCAGCAGTGTTGGCTCCATCTGTCAATAAAACAAGGACTTGATTTGAATTTTCATTCTTTTGGTCATAAATTCTCTTTACAGCGAGGGTAATTGCATCGCCAATCGCTGTCTTTTCACCTGCCAACCCTATGAAGGATTCCATCAGTAAAGTTCTGACAGTTTCCCTATCCAGAGTAAGAGGTACTTGAAGATAGGCCTGCTCTCCAAATAAAATAAGCCCAATTCGATCACCTATTCTTCTGGCAATGAAGTCACTGGCAACCGCTTTAGTTGCTGATAGCCGATCTACTCTGTTTCCAGCGAGTTCAAAATCTTTTGCATCCATGCTTCCAGATAAATCAACAGCAAGCATTAAATTTCGTCCTGATATTGGTATTTCAATTTCATCTCCTATCAGTTCTGGTCTGGCGCTTGCCAGAACGAGAAAAAACCAAGCGATTAATCCGACCCAGAGACGCCAGTTTTTGTATTGCTCCGCAGATGGCCTATTAACTAATACAGAAAATATTGAAAAATTTGGAACTATTAGACCTGATTCATTCGTGTTTTTTTCTGCGGGCAATAATCTTCTCACCAGGAAAGGTAATGGCAGCGCGAGCAGCATCCATGGCCAAGCAAGGGTCCACATTTTATTTATCTTCTCTTTTGATAGGCAACATAATTCTCTTTCTGACATTATCCAAAAGTTTTTCTATGTCGATATTTTCATCTGTCTGACTGTCCATATATGGCATGGTAATCAAACATCTTCCTTCACCTTGTGAAAAATAATTTTCATCAAGACCCTGATCTAAGAAATCCAACCAATTGTTTCCAACTAAATTCGCAACCTCATTTCTTGGCACATATGCAAGCATTGCTCTTCTTAGCAACCTTGATAAGGCTTTTGTTAATGCTCTTGTATCAGAGCAAATGTTGTAATCATTTTGAATGCTTTTTAATAATGACAAAGCTGCTCTTCTTGCTCTATTTTCATTGTATTTCTGATAGGACTTAAAAATAACTACAAACAACAGAGCTACTGTCAGAATAATAACGAGCCACCATCCAAGTGCCATCGGCCACCAATCGATCTCAGATGGATATCTTATATCTCTTAGTTCAATCAATTGTGGATCCATTAAATTAATTCGCCCTGTTCTTGCTCAACTTTTTTGTAAGAATATCTACAGGATTATCATAGGTAGATATTCGTATTTGAGCGATGCTATATAACTTAAAAAATTTAAAAAGAGACTTTTCTTTCTTTGCAAAATTGGCAGCATATTGCTCTCTTGCATATTCTGAATAAGTATCTATTGATATATCTTTTTGGGAAGAAACCAATCTATATCTTCCAGCTGGCGGAGGAGACTCTTCGATTGGATCATTTACAACAATTGACAGCATATCGCTGTATCTTGATATTCTTGCAAGGTAAGATCTGCTTATGCGAGATAATCCATTAAAGTCACTTATCACAACAACTAAACTTCCTGGTCTTACAAATTTTCTTAGTGATGTCACTGCGCCATTAAAAGCCTTATCAGCTATAGTTGCATCTTCCGTCTCTGTAATACTCCAATCAGGATGATTACAGATTTTGTGTGTATAGCGAAGAGCAGCTTGTCGGCCGAGCTTAGGTTTAATTTCTTCGCAATATTTGTCACCAAAAATTATACCTCCTAATCTGTCACCTCTGTGATGTGCTGCCCATGAGATTGCACCCGCTAAATAGCTTGCAATTACAGACTTAAAGGAGCCACGCGTAGCAAAATGCATATTACTTCTAAGGTCTGTCACAATATAGACCGGTCTTTCTCTCTCTTCGCGAAATAATTTTGTATAAGCCTGACTGCTTCTGGCTGTAACACGCCAATCAATATTTCTGGGATCATCTCCAGGATGATATGGCCTAGATTCATCAAATTCCATGCCTCTGCCTTTATATTGAGAAACATATGACCCCGCTTGAAGTGATCTTATTGAAGATGGATCTAGTTGTATGATTTTACCAATGCCGCTGAGTGAAATCAGTTCTCTCTGATCAACTTTTACTGGCGATGTGGCCAAGTATTTTTCTCTCTCTATCATCTTTGAAATAAATTATGGAACACCAACTCCATTAAGTATGCCTTCAATGATTTTATTTGGTGTCACACCTTCAGCCTCAGCTTCAAAACTTAGAACCAATCGATGACGAAGAACATCGTAAGTAACTTCCTGAATATCCTCTGGACCAACATAATCTTTGCCTTTCAGCCAAGCGTACGCTCTTGCTGCTCTGTCAATACCCATACATGCTCTCGGGCTTGCGCCATAGAGAACCTGTCCATCAAGTTGAGAATCAACCTTACCCGGATCGCGTGTGGATGTAACAATATCTACAATGTATTGTTCAAGATCATCTGAAAGATGCAAATTTAGTATTGCCTCTCTTGCTTCCAAAATGGCAGTTTCAGACAGAAGGCTTTCTGGAATAAAGGATTCATTTTTAGACTCTCTTGCCTCGTCCCTATTAAGAGATAATATTTTTTTCTCATCCTCAGGTGTTGGATAACCAATTTCAACATGCAATAAAAAACGATCCAATTGTGCCTCTGGAAGAGGATAAGTTCCTTCCTGTTCAATAGGATTTTGTGTCGCCATGACTAAAAATAATTTTGAAAGCTTATAGCTTTTATCACCAACTGTGATCTGCCTCTCTTCCATTGCTTCAAGAAGTGCTGACTGAACCTTTGCTGGAGCTCTATTGATTTCATCAGCTAGGATAAGATTATGAAAAAGAGGGCCCTCCCTGAATTCAAATTTACCCTCTTGAGGACGATATACTTCGGTGCCTGTTAGATCAGCAGGAAGAAGATCTGGCGTAAACTGTATGCGATTGAATGTTCCTTCTATGCTATCTGAGATCACTTTTATCGCTCTAGTTTTAGCAAGCCCAGGAGCCCCCTCAACCAGGAGATGGCCATCACAGAGTATCGCAATTAACATACGATTGATTAGCTCAGATTGCCCGATAATCAGAGTTGTAGCATGTAATTCTAGTTCTTGAAATTTTTTTATCGCTGTCATTAAGTTACTCCATCAAATATATGACAATATAATTTTGCTTATAATTGTTTTATCTTTTATTTTAAACTAAAGCTAACAGAGCGTTAACTAAGAAAGAAAGAAATAATTTAAGAAATGATAAGAAAAAATCTCTCTCTAATCTGCCTCTTCTTTTTAATGTTACTTTATTCTTGTCTATCCTTAGGCAGTGATGAGTTGGATAGCGCCTTTAAGCGAAGAAGTATTATGATTTCTTCTTCTAATCAAAGTTGTAACCATTTTGTTGTGTGGTTGGCAGAGACAAGAAATCAGCAAACAAGAGGCCTGATGTATGTTAAGAGCTTACCTAAAAATACAGGCATGCTTTTTATTTATCCTAATAGCAACATAAGGGCAATGTGGATGAAAAACACGTTCATCTCATTGGATATGATTTTTATTGATGAAAATGGAATTGTTTCATCAATAGAAAAAAATACAGAACCTCAGTCACTTAAAACAATACGTTCAGAAAAACCAATCAAATATGTACTCGAGTTAGCTGGGGGAAAAACAGATCAAATTAAACTGATCGAGGGTGATCATATTTATTGGTGAGATTCTAAGACTTCTGCTATTGAATCAGTGAGATACGATACATTTTCCATAGTAATGCCAGCAACATTTATACGCCCAGATTCCTCCATGTAAATACCATAATGAGACTTTAATGCTTGAACCTGCTCTTTAGTTATGCCTAAAAATGAAAACATTCCGTTCGCTCTTACAATG
>Ga0163111_10003522_pt1 | contig 10130 bp, 8 predicted proteins | sample CRUFie1St18metaG_FD_109645 | JGI IMG/M metagenome (GOLD analysis project Ga0163111, IMG submission 109645) | Marine microbial communities from the Costa Rica Dome - CRUD Field 142mm St18 metaG | ecosystem: Environmental > Aquatic > Marine > Oceanic > Photic zone | place: Costa Rica: the Eastern... | reverse complement strand
TCAAGCATTTGTTGATCAGGTTTACTATCTAGGGCTTGAAAATCACCCACATCATGAAATTGCTAAAAAGCAACAAGCTGGCTTTGGAGGTATAGTTTCGTTCAAAGTAAAAGGTGGAAGAAAAGAGGCATTCAAACTCATCAATAATACGAGAATGATTTCAATTACTGCGAACTTGGGTGACGCTAAAACAACGATTACTCACCCATCAACTACAACGCATGTAAGGCTGACAAATGAAGAAAAAGAGCAAACACATATTTCAGAAAGCTTGATTCGCATCTCTGTCGGACTTGAAAATATTGAAGATATCATTGATGACATTAGGCCTTAAGTTGAATTACTCCTCAATTCAACTATGTTAAAATTTATCCATCAAAAGATTTGACAGGACTTATGAAGCAAAACAGCTACTCTTATGAAGATTTAATCCAATGTGGAAAGGGTGAACTGTTTGGTCCTGGTAATGCTCAACTGCCTCAGCCACCGATGCTGATGTTTGATCGTATAACAAATATCAGTGAGAATGGTGGTGACTATGGCAAAGGTGGGATGACTGCTGAGCTCGATATAAATAAAGATTTATGGTTTTTTGATTGCCACTTTAATGAGGACCCGGTGATGCCTGGATGCTTAGGTGTGGATGCTATGTGGCAGTTAGTCGGTTTTTATCTTGGCTGGCTAGGTGGCCCTGGAAGGGGTCGTGCGCTTGGTTCAGGCCAAGTCAAGTTCACAGGACAAGTCCTCCCAACAAGCAAAAAAGTTACATACAACGTAAGCCTTTCGAGAGTTATTGCGCGAAAACTTTATATGGGAATTGCCGATGCTACTATGGAGGTTGATGGCAAAACTATCTATGAGGCAACAAACCTTAAAGTTGGCTTGTTTACAGATACCTCAGCATTCTGATGAATAGAGTCGTAGTTACTGGTATGGGCATCGTTAGCAGTCTTGGTGCTAATAAATTAGAAGTCTTAGAGTCCCTTAAGTCAGCAAAATCTGGAATTGCGTTTAGCGAAAAATATAGGGAGATGGGTCTAAGATCTCATGTTCATGGTTCTATTCCAGAAGTTGATACTAGCGAGATTATTGACCGTAAGATGCTCAGGTTTATGGCAGATGCAGCAATTTACAATGCTGTAGCCTTAGACGAGGCTATCAAAGAATCTGGCCTGAGTCCTGAAATGATTTCTCATGAAAGAACAGGTCTCATTATGGGCTCTGGCGGAGCCTCCAATCAAAATATTGTAGAGTCGGCGGATATTTTAAGAGAGAGAGGCATCAAAAGAGTTGGGCCTTACCGCGTTCCAAGAACAATGGGCTCAACAACCTCAGCATGTCTTTCTACCCTATTTAAAATCAAAGGTATTAACTATTCAATCAGTTCTGCTTGCTCAACCAGTGCTCACTGCATTGGAAATGCAATGGAACAAATCCAGTTGGGTAAACAAGATGTAGTCTTTGCAGGTGGAGGAGAAGAGCTTGATTGGTCTCTAACTATGTTGTTCGATGCAATGGGCGCCCTCTCTTCAAAATACAATGATTCACCTTCACAGGCGTCGCGCGCTTTTGATGCGGATAGAGATGGGTTCGTTATTTCAGGAGGTGGAGGCGCTCTAGTTCTTGAATCTTTAGATCATGCACAAGCCCGTGGGGCAAAAATTATTGCTGAGCTTGTTGGCTATGGAGCAACTTCGGATGGCCATGATATGGTCGCACCTTCTGGAGAAGGAGCTAAAAGATGCATGGAGATAGCAACTGCTAGTGTAAGCGGCGCCATCGATTATATTAATGCTCACGGCACATCAACTCCTGTTGGAGATGTCAAAGAGCTTGGCGCAATAAAAGAGGTTTTTGGGGATAATATACCTCTCATAGGTTCTACTAAGTCTTTGTCTGGGCATGCTCTTGGAGCGGCAGGGGTTAATGAGTCAATCTACTCACTCTTAATGCTTCAAAATGACTTTGTTGCTGAATCTGTTAATATTGAAAACCTTGACATTGAAGCCACCGGAATGCCTATTGTTAGGGAAACAAAAGATGTAAAACTGAGCCGAATACTTTCAAATAGTTTTGGCTTTGGTGGAACTAATGCTTGTCTTGTTTTTGAGAAATTTAGCTAATATAGCCGACTAAGGCCTGGCATCAATCTCTTTTTTCTCTTTTTCAGATGGGAGCATATCCTCCTTTGAAATCCCTAGGGCAAGAATCATTGAACTTGCAACATAAATTGAAGAGTAGGTTCCAATAATAACACCCACAATCAACGCACCAGCAAAGCTGTTGATTACTTCACCGCCTAAATAAAACAAAGCAAGAAGAACGAGCAAAGTCGTAAGTGAGGTCATGATTGTTCGAGATAATGTCTGGTTAAGGGCTTCATTGACGATAGGCTCAGGCTCTACATGACGAGTTGCCAAAAAGTTTTCGCGTATTCTATCAAAGACAACAATCGTGTCATTCAGAGAATAACCAATAACTGCAAGGATAGCTGCTAGAACTGTCAAATCAAATTCAATCTGAAGAATCGAAAAAACTCCGAGAGTGATAATGACATCATGAACTATAGCTGCAATTGAACCCAAGGCGAATCGATATTCGAATCTGAATGCAACATAGATTAATATACCTATAAGGGCATATAGCATCGCAAGCCCGCCATCATTAGTGAGCTCTTCTCCTACCTTTGGACCAACAAATTCGACTCTCCTTACATCGATACCTTCACCTAGCATCCTGATAATAGATGAGCTTAACTTTGCACTCGATGTTGCTTGTGGCTCTAACTGAATAAGCACCTCAGTGTCTGAGCCAAAATATTGTACGTTGGCTCCTTTGTATTCTGCTTCTGCAAGTTTAGTTCTTATGCTTTCTAGGTCAGCAGTTTTTTCATAACCTAACTCAATTAGTGTACCGCCCGTAAAGTCGATGCCGAATTTTAATCCTTGCAAACCCAAGGAGGCTATTGAAACTATCAGCAAAATGGCAGAGAAAATCAATGCAAACTTACGTTTACCAACAAAATCAATCACAGGAATATTTAAAGATCTGAGACTCATATTGCTAACTCCTCAACTTTTTTACCGCCATAGATTAGATTGATAATTGCTCTTGAGACAATGATTGCTGTAAACATCGATGTGATGATGCCAATAGTTAAAGTGACCGCAAAACCCTTAATAGGGCCGGTACCAAAACTAAACAACACAATCGATGCGATGAGCGTTGTTATATTAGCATCTGCAATTGTCAGTAAGGCTTTTTCATAGCCGGAGGATATTGCTTTTTGAATATTTTTACTGGAGCGCATCTCTTCTTTAATACGCTCAAAAATTAAAACGTTTGCGTCAACTGCCATACCCACAGTCAGCACAATTCCCGCTATTCCAGGGAGTGTGAGTGTCGCTTGAATCAATGACAAAATAGATATAATAGTAACCAAGTTAAGAGTCAAGGCTAAATTTGCAACCAGCCCAAAAACTCGGTAACGCCATGCCATAAAAATCAGCACTAAGCCAAAACCAACGAGCACAGAAATTAACCCTTTTTGAATATTATCAGCACCAAGACTTGGACCAATAGTTCTCTCCTCAATAATCTCTACTGGGGCAGAGAGAGATCCAGCCCTTAAAAGAAGCGCTAAATTTGTTGCTTCTCTGGCACTATCTAATCCTGTAATTTGAAAACGATTTGAAAAAGTACCCTGAATCGTCGCAGCGTTAATTATATCTTGCGTCTTAGAGCGCTTCTTAACAGCAACGCCATCTTCCATCACGGTTTCTACCTGGTTTTCGATAAAGACAACCGCCATTCTATAGCCTAAGAACTCTTTTGTAGTATCGAGCATAGAACGGCCGCCAGAGCTATCGAGAACAATGCTGACGCTCGGCTGGTTGTTCTCATCCATACTGGAAGAGGCGTCAACTATGTTTTCACCAGTTGTAATCACATTAGACTTTAAAAGGAGAGGCCTGCCATCTTTAAACTTATAAATTTTTGAACCTGTAGGCGTTTTTCCTGATTGAATTGCAGTCTGGACATCATTTTTTTCATCAACCATCCTAAACTCAATAGTTGCTACAGCGCCTAAAATCTCCTTTGCTCTTGCAGTATCTTGAACTCCTGGTAATTGAACTACGATTCTCTCTGTTCCCTGTTGCTGGATAATTGGTTCAGCAACGCCTAACTCATTTACACGATTTCTGAGCGTCGTAATATTTTGTTTTAATGCACCATTTTTTGCATCTGCTTGAGCGGTAGCTGAAATTTCAAGTCCTATTTCAAGTTCTTGCTCACTTCCTTCAGCAATAACTAGGTCAGGTAAGTCATTTTTTATAACCTTTTTTGCCTCATTTTTGAGTGCTTCACTTTTGAATGAAACAAAAAGCAGATTATCTTCTTTATGGATCTTCTTATACAGCTTGTCTTTTCTGAGTGCCGCTCTAAGTTCATTGTAATAACGATCAACAGCCATTGTCGTGACTGCGTTCATGTCGACTTCAAGCAAAAAATGAACTCCACCCCTAAGATCAAGGCCTAAAGACATCGCTTTTCCACCGAGACTTGAAAGCCACTGAGGTATTGAGGGGGCTAAGTTAAGCGCTACAACGTAATTTCTTGTGAGTGAATCCTTTAAAATTACTTTGGAAGATAATTGTGATTGTGAGTCATTGAATCTGACTAATACATTCTTATCCTCAAGAGAAATCGATTTAAAGTCCACGCCATTATCTGACAATGTGTCGTTGATTTTATCGAGGTCTCTTTCGCTGACATCATAGTTCCCAGATCCAGAAATTTGAATCGCTAAATCTGAACCATAAAGATTTGGCAATGCATATAGACCTAAAATAAATAGGAAAAATACAATTAGAAGATTTTTCCAAGCTGCGTAATGGTTCATAAAGTATATTTGCCCTTTATTCCGCTTTTTCTATTGCTTTGGACTTAGCCTTTGACTTACTAGTTGCCTTAGTCATTGGCTTGACACTACCTTTTGGCATTTTTTGATTGATGCCTTGCTTTTGAACTTTCATAGAAACGCCCGAAGAAACTTCTATTTCTGCAAATGACTCATCAACAGCAGTTATTTTTCCAATAACGCCGCCATTAGTAACAACCTCATCACCTTTCTTTAATTCTTTCAATAAGTTTTTATGATCTTTAGCTCTTTTTTGTTGTGGTCTGATTAGTAAAAAATACATCAGAACAAACATTGCAATCAGAAAAATTTCTGGTGGTAGATTCATCTTTCACTCCAAAAAATAATAAAGGGGTTATTTTATCTTAGTTAGGCCGCCCATGTAGCCCTGTAGGACTTTTGGTATAGTAATACTGCCATCAGCATTTTGATAGTTTTCAATCACTGCCACCAATGTTCTGCCAACTGCTAATCCTGAGCCATTTAAAGTATGCAAAAACTCTGACTCATTTGTCTCTGGATTCTTCCATCTAAGCTGCATTCTTCTTGCTTGAAACGATTCAAAACAAGAGCATGAAGAAATTTCACGATAGGCATTCTGACCTGGAAGCCACACTTCCAAATCATAGGTTTTTGCGGAAGAAAAGCCTAGATCACCTGTACAGAGAGTAACTTTTCGATAAGGCAACTCTAATAACTTCAGTATGCCTTCTGCATCATTCGTCAACTCTTCGAGAATATTGTATGATTCAGAAGGTTTTGAAATTTGAACGAGCTCAACTTTCTCGAACTGGTGCTGTCTTATGAGTCCACGCGTATCTTTTCCATAAGAACCAGCCTCTGATCTAAAGCAAGGGGTATGTGCAACAAACTTAAGTGGCAGCTCAGATTCTTTCAAAATTGAATCTCGGACAAGATTTGTAACAGGAACTTCTGCAGTAGGAATTAAATATAAAGCTCTTGCCTCGCCCTCTTCGCCATGGAGATGCGTTTTAAATAAATCGGCCTCAAATTTAGGTAATTGACCTGTACCCATTAATGAATCTGAATTTACCAAATATGGTGCATAAGTCTCTTTGTAATTATTATTTTCAGTATGATGATCCAACATAAACTGAGTTAAAGCACGCTGAAGCTTTGCCAGCCTCCCAGTAATAACAACAAACCTTGAGCCAGAAATCTTAGCTGCTGCTGCAAAATCAATTCCGTGTAACTCACCTAAATCAACATGATCTTTAGGCTCAAAATCAAATGGTGTTGGCCCCTCTTTTGGCCAACTTGAAACTTCCTCATTCTCATCTTCAGAATTGCCCTTAGGCACAGAAGGATGGGGTATATTGGGCATTGATAAAGCAATATCACTAATCTTTGACTGAATTTCTTGGAGTTCAACCTTAGCGTTATCAAGCTTTTCACCAAGGTCTGACACCTCTTTAAGAAGTGGCTCAATATTTTTACCACTTGCCTTAGCCTGACCTATAGATTTAGATTTGGTATTACGAAGATTTTGTAACTCCTGAGTCTGAACTTGGATAATTTTTCTTTGATTTTCAAGCTCATTGAATTCGTCAACATCAAAGGAAAAATTTCGTCTTTTGAGTTGCTCAACAACAAAATCTATATTCCCTCTTAAAAGCTTACTCTCTAGCATGATACTCAGTTAAATTAATATGCATAAATTATACTATGTACTAACGAAGCAGGGTCATTGTTAGCTTGGCATCAGTCTTTATTGAATCACTTCAAAATTAATCGTCTTAATATTGATACTTAATTTCTAGGTTCACTCTCTGATAATCATCTAGGGCGGCATAAGCACGATTATCTTTGGCATCGATATAAGTTCCACTTAAAGAGGCTTGCCACTGATCATTAATGTCCCAATCTAGCGTTGCTGAACTGAGATTGAGGTCATTATTGGAGGATATGACATTAGATAAGCCCCATTTCCAGTCAGAGTCTCCAAAATTATCACTGACGCTGAACATGTAGCTCATGTTATTTCGTTTTGCACCTACACCAACACCTAAAATTGAAGGCGTTAAATAATCATTAGCATAATCCAAAAGATACTGAGAATTAATAGATATAAGCCACTGCCTATCATCGTTTTGAATATCAAATGCCAAGTCCCAATCAAGCCGATCTACTTTAATAAATTGTCCCGTTCGATTGTGCTGAACATTGTTCTTAAGGGCAATATCAAATTTAAGCAAAAAGTCATCAAAAGCCTTGTTCATACCAAAACCTATTAATTGATAAGGGGTTGCATAAACCATCCCATCAGTTAGATTAATGAGCGCATCATTGGGTACTAGTTGACCCAAATACAATGCCATATCACTTCCCTCACTGCTAATTCCGTATCGCATTCCAAATTCATCATAGGTATCATTTTTCAGAATAAGGACGCTACTCTTCGAAACTTTTGGATTCGTATTGTAAAAAAAACTTAAATCACTATGATCAAAATAGCGGGTGGCGCTCAAAAACCACTGAGGAATCATGGATGGATCTGTCAACCCTCCAGAAGGATTAACAACGTCAATTGCACCACCTTCGAGCTCACCCCAGCCAATGGTATATTTACCTATCTTAGTGCTCCAGTCATCAAAGCTAAACTGTAAAAAAGCCTGCTCAACCTCTAAATCACTTTTTTCAGTTGAATAATTGCTATCACTGGGCCAGTATTTGGTTGCCTTTAATTCAACCTCTCCATAACCTGAATCAGAGACGCTACCACTAGTTCCGAGAGTCAACTCTGTTCTTTCTTGAGTGGTGCTGTAATCACTTGCAGGATTGAAACCCCACTTTTGAGTCACTCCAAGATCTAGCCAAGGTAATCTTTTTTCTTCAATAGCAGCTTCTTCTCCAAAGATATCACTATCATCAGACCACTCATCAAAATCCCCTTCAGACTCATCAAAAGCAATGTCGTCATCAAAAAATGAGTCGTCTGCATTCACATTCATTAAGAAGGTAAAGCCAAATATTACAAATATTAATTGTCTTAGAACACTATTTAACATCTTAAGATTTATTTGGCCTGTTTGCGAAGATCTTTCAGATATTTCTCTCTGAAGGCCTGATCAGTAAGGGCTCTCTGAGTTAAAAAATCCTCTTTAATGTCCATATCAAAATTGATAGCCTCAAGCCTCATATTGGTTAGCCTGTTACTGACAGTATTAAAAAATGTCAAACTTCTACCCATCCAAACATCATTAATTTTTTCAACTTTACCTACCTCAAGCTTTTTAATAGGATTGGAGTTCTTATCAAACATTTGAACCTTCAAGGTAATGAATCTTTCAGTATCTACCCAACTCTGAGTTTTTCCATAACTACTTTTACTGAGTCGATGAGGCTTTGGTGTCGACTCAATGACGGCAACGTCACGACCTCTAAACTTACCTTGCTCTAGTAATTCATAGGTATAGTCATCGAGCTTTCCAGACTCTTGATCCTCTGTAGTCATTTCAGTTCCAAAAATACTAGCAGACTCTGTCTCTTCATCATCACTATTTCTGACACTTATCCTCTTAACCTTGCCGAGTGCAGACAAATATAACCATGTTTCATTGTCTCTATCACTATCATCATAGCTATAAGAGAGCATACCGATTCCCTTTTCACTTGCGGGCTCAAGAATGATTGCGATACTCTTGCTATCTTTATTATCTTCACCGGTATTAATTTGTGCACTCTCTACTAACTTAACGCGGGGTTTCTCAGCGCACTTAATCTTTCCATCCTTTTTGCCATATTTACAAGTAGTTAATTTCATTCTTGTAAAAGCAGAGTCTGTTGATTTGCGAGATTCTTCGTCAACTCTTTCCATGATTTCTATAGCACTAAGATCAGTCTCTGCAATGATAGTTGGACTGATAAATCCCAAACAAATACTTAAAAAAACTAATGGTAGTTTTAAATTCAAATCATTTATTACTGATTTATTCATTTTGCAACCTCTATAAAATTTAAATTATCTTCAACATCTTTCTGACCAAATTTTGGCTTAAATATCATTATAAGAGCTGGGAAAAACAACAAGTCACATAGCAATGCTACAAAAATTGCCAGGGAGCCAAAGCCGCCTATTTTAGCCAAGCCTAAATAGTCGCTAAAGGTTAACATAAAAAACCCACAACCTAATATCAGTGTTGTAAATGTTACCGCCTGTCCAACTTCTTTAATGGTCTCAACCAAAGCAAACTTCATATTGTGATTTTGAGCAAGCGACATTCTGTAGTGACTTATAAAGTGAATGGTATCGTCGACTGCTATACCAATAATTAATGGTGCAATCATTAACGTATCAGTGTCCAGAGGAATTCCAAGAAGCCCCATTAATCCAAATGCCAATGTTGCTGGAATTAAATTAGGAATAATCGACATCACACCCGCCTGTAATGAACCAAGAGTTAACATCAAAAGAAGACTAATCACAACAGCAGCTATTGCTAGACTCTTAAATTGGTTCTTACTAATCTTATCTGCAAGCCTCATCATCAGTGCAAATGAGCCAGTTATTTGAACCTCAATCTCTGGATAGCTTGCTGTTAGCTTGTTAAATTCACTATTAATATCTTGTTGAATCTCTTTGAAAAACTCTTTATATTCGTTTGAACCTGCATTTCTGAGCTGGACACTAATATGACTCTTACTAAAATCATCACTCACAAGAGCTCTTCGCTCTTCAGGATTCGAGCTATTAAACAAGTAAAGCAGTTGAGATACCGCAATCTGACTGTCAGGAATAGTTCTGAATTCTTCTGAGCTTTGCATTATTGCGTGAGTATCTTTGACGAGGTCAGCTAGAGAATTTGTTCGGATAATATAATCACTGTAGTTTGCTTCAATTTTATTCTGAAGTCTATCCATAGCGGTTAATACATCAGGATCCATTATTCCATCAGATCTAGCAGTATCAACTACAATGACCATATTTCCAGTTCCCATCATATTCTCGTCAACAATGCCATATGCCTGAACAATCGGCACATCGTCAGAATAAAGCTCAACCAAATTAGAGTCGATTTTTACTTGTGTTGCACCATACAAACAGACAACAAATCCACCAAAAAATACAACAGCTATCAAATATCTAAAGCGCTCGACAAAAGCTGGTATCTTGTCTAGTAAAGGCTGAAGCCAGTCTGCACTGACTAACCAAACTAGGCCAACTTTTTTTGCTGCACTTAATAAAGGT
>Ga0163111_10003521_pt1 | contig 10132 bp, 8 predicted proteins | sample CRUFie1St18metaG_FD_109645 | JGI IMG/M metagenome (GOLD analysis project Ga0163111, IMG submission 109645) | Marine microbial communities from the Costa Rica Dome - CRUD Field 142mm St18 metaG | ecosystem: Environmental > Aquatic > Marine > Oceanic > Photic zone | place: Costa Rica: the Eastern... | reverse complement strand
CGACCTCGATCCTCACGCATGGCATTACGTTCTGCCTCAGAAAGGAAATTGTCCTTATTTTTATCGAACTGGTCGAAGTATTCCTTTGGTCCGGGGAATTCCTCTCGCGATATTTTTCCATCTCCATTGGCATCCATTCGCCGGCTGCCCCCTGGAGATTGTTGAGCCGGTATATCGCTCAATCCACAACTCAGGCACAGAATGAACGCCACCATTTTTTTCATGTCTCCATTTTACTCTCTTTTGGTCGTCTCGCCAGTAAAAACTGTAGATTGCCCAAAGGTTTACGGATCGCGTTCGGCTCGTTATTATTTGCTTATTCATGAGTAACGATCTCTTTTCTTTAGAAGGTAAGGTGGCACTGGTGACGGGAAGCTCCACCGGATTGGGCAAGGTGATGGCCAGAGCGTTGGGGCGAGCGGGGGCGAAGGTGGCCCAGAATTATTTCCATAACGAAGAGCGCGCAGCGCAGGCATTTGCGGAGTTTCAGGAAACCGGCGCGGAAGGGGCGATGTTCCGTGCGGATGTGACGGATGAGGCGGACGTGAACCGACTGGTGGCCGAGGCGACCGAGCAGCTGGGGCCGATCGACATCGTGGTGCTTAACGCCACACCGGATCAGCCGCAGAAACCGATTGAGGACTATGATTGGGCGTTTTACCAGAGCATGCTGGATTTTTTCATCAAGAGCCCGTTCCTCGTCACGCGCGCGGTGTTGCCGCACATGAAGCAGCAGAAGTGGGGGCGCATCATCAATATCGGTTCGGAGGTGTTTCATTTGGGCGTCAAACCCTTCACCGCCTACGTTGCCGCCAAGGGCGGGCAGAATGGGTTTAACCGTAGTCTCGCGCATGAGCTGGCGGAGTGGAACATCACGGTGAACATGGTCGCGCCCGGCTGGATCCCGGTTGAGCGCCACGAGAACGATCCGCAGGAACTGAAGGATGGCTACCTCGCAAGCATCCCGATGGGCCGCTGGGGCGTGCCGCAGGATCTCGACGGCACGATCACTTACCTCGCGAGTGAGGCGTCTGGTTTTGTGACGGGCCAAAACATCCACGTCAACGGCGGCACTACGGTGCATTAGATTTTTAACTCTGCGCCTCCGTGTTTGTGCGGGGGATAAAAAATGACTTCCCCTCTCACCATCGTCGGCCTAGGCGAAGCAGTGTTTGATGTGTTTCCGAATCAAGCCGTGCTCGGGGGCACGTCGCTGAACGTCGCGGTACAGGCGCATCAATTGCTCGATCCGCTGGGCGGGCGTGGGGTGTTGCTCAGCCGGATTGGCGCGGACGATTTGGGGCGACGGTTGCAGGCGGAATTTCAAGCGCGCGCTTTGCCGCTGGAGTATGTGCAGGTGGATGATACAAAGCCGACCGGGCAGGTGCTGGTGAGTTTTGTGGACGGCGCACCGCGTTATGAGATCGTGATGGACACGGCGTGGGATCATCTCGCTTACACGGATCACGAGCTGGGGCTGGCGCGTGCCTGCAACGCGGTGAGCTTCGGTAGCATGAGCCAGCGGCACCCTACGGCCCATGCAGCGACGCAGGCATTTTTGGCGGAGGCCCAATCGGCGCTGAAGATTTTTGATGTGAACCTGCGCATGGATTTGTTTACAGCAGAGATTTTGGCGGAAGGATGTCAGGCGGCGAATCTGGTGAAGTTGAACGACGAGGAAATCGAGACCGTCGCCGATCTGCTCGAGTTGCCGGCCGGCGAGCCGCAGGTGCGAGTGGCGGCCATGCGCGAACGCTTTGATTTGGAGGCCGTTATTTTCACCCGGGGCGAAGCGGGCACTACGGCGTGCACGGCTGCGGGCTGGATAGAGGGCGCACCGGCCCGCTATCCAGCTGCGCCAAACGCCGACAGCGTGGGCGCCGGCGATGCCTGCACGGCGGCGCTGCTTCTGGGGCGCCTGCTGGGGCGCGATTGGCCGGCCACTCTGGATTTGGCCAATCGCCACGCGGCCTACGTGGCCAGTCAGCCCAGCGCTACGCCCGTCCTACCGCCGGAAGTGTGGGCGGGATACGGGGTGGGCCTTGTTTAGGGCTCGATTGAATATGGTCGACAATTCGGCCTGAATATTGGGTTAGATGGGTCAACAAATTGGGTTGCTCATCGCGCGGATGGGCCTAGTATTTCTTCACGGAGTTTTCGAATGACGAGACAGTGCACCGTTACAATTTTATTGAGCCTCTCCACGCTGGCGTGGGCGGCCGAGCCGCTACCGGACAAGGTGGATTTCAACCGCGACATCAAGCCGATCCTCTCGGACAATTGCTATGCCTGTCACGGGCCGGATGCCGGTACGGTGAAGGCTGGTCTGAGGTTGGATTCGTTTGAGGCAGCTACAAAGGAACTAAAAAGCGGGGCGACGGCTATTGTGCCGAAGGACACGGATGAGAGCGAGTTGGTCTATCGCGTGCACACGACCGATGCCGATGAGCTCATGCCCCCGGCCGAGTCAAACAAGAGCCTCACCGCCCGCGAAAAGGCATTGCTCAAACAATGGGTGGCGCAGGGCGGCGAGTTCGCCAAGCACTGGGCTTATGTGGCACCGAAGAAGACGGCCGCGCCCAAGGCGGAGCAAAAAGGTTTCACGCACAATGACATTGACCGATTCATTCTCGCCCGGCTGAAATCCAATGGCTTCGTGCCGGCAAAGGAAGCGGACCGTCGCACGTTAATTCGGCGGTTGTCCTTTGACCTTACCGGGTTGCCGCCAACCTGGGGGCAGGTGGAGGCGTTTGTAAACGACAAGTCGCCCGACGCCTACGCCAAGCTGGTTGATCGGCTGCTAGCCAGTCCGCAATACGGCGAGCGCATGGCGGTGTACTGGCTGGATATGGTGCGCTATGCCGACACCATTGGTTATCACTCAGATAACCATGAGACCAAGCCGCTTTATCGCGACTATGTCATCGATGCCTTTAATGATAATAAGCCGTACGATCAGTTTACTCGCGAACAATTAGCCGGCGATCTCATCAACGATCGCACCGGCACGCAACTTATCGCTTCGGGCTACAACCGGCTGAACATGAACACCCGCGAAGGCGGTTCTCAGCCTAAGGAATACACTGCCAAGTATCTTGCTGACCGAGTCCGCAACACTTCCACAGTGTGGATGGCCTCCACGCTCGGCTGCAGCGAATGTCACGATCACAAGTTCGACCCCTTCACGGCTAAGGATTTCTATAGCTTCGGCGCGTTCTTTGCTGATCTGGAGGAAACGCCAGTGGGCGGTCAGAAATTTACCAAGGTACCGCGCATGGAAGACAAGGCAAAGGTTGCCTCCTTGGAAGTAGAGCTGGCAGAGCTTCGCAAACAAATTGCGGAGGCTAATTTATCCACGGGGCAAAAGACTTGGGAGGCGGGGTTGCAGAAAACTCTGACAGAAAGCTCTGATTGGCAGGCGATTAAGCCAACCAGCGCCAAATCCTTCGGCGGTGCCACCCTTAAGGTACAGGCAGATCACAGTGTGTTGTCCACTGGCAAAAACCCGGCCAAGGATGATTATACTATTACTTTGGCCACTAACTTAAAAAACATTACCGGCATCCGTTTGGAAGCTTTGACGCATGAGAGTTTTCCCACGAAATCACTCGCACGCGGAAATGGTAATTTTGTCCTGACTCATTTCTCCGTGGCAAAAGGCAAATCGCCAGTGAAGATTGCCAGTGCGACATCAGATTACTCGCAGGCCAACTATCCAGTCGCCAATGCCCTCAAGCCTGACGCCAAAACCGGCTGGGCCGGCAACGGTCACGTGGAGGCAGCCAATCGCACGGCGGTGTTTGTTTTTGAGAAACCTTTAGCCGGCGGCGATGATACTACCCTGACCATTACCCTGAAACATCAGTCGCAATATCCCAATCATAACATCGGCCATTTCCGACTCTCCCTTACCACCGCGGCTGAGCCCACGATTCGCGGAGGGCATAATCTACCTCCAGTAGTCGCTGCCGCATTGAAACAGCCGACCGTTCAACGCGATGCAGCACAGCAAAAAGCGATTGCTGATCACTACCGCACCATCGCTCCGGAACTAACCGAAATGCGCAAAGCTGTCGCCGCTAAGGCTGCTGCTCGTGATGCGGCTATAAATACTTACCCTACCACGTTAGTTTCCACTAGTATGAGCAAGCCGCGGATGGTGCGCGTGTTGCCGCGCGGCAACTGGCTGGATGACTCCGGTGATCAGGTTCAGCCAGCCGTGCCCGGATTCCTGCAGTTTGGCCAAGCGCCAGAAGGCCGCGCGAGTCGCATGGATCTTGCCGACTGGATTGTGGCGAGGGATAACCCGCTGACTGCGCGCGTGTTCGTCAACCGCTTGTGGGCGATGTTCCACGGGCGCGGGCTGGCCACGCCGCTCGATGATTTTGGTGCGCAAGGCACCCCGCCCACGCACCCCGCATTGCTCGATTGGCTGGCCATTGAGTTCATGGAAAACAGTTGGGACGTAAAACACATGGTGAAACTCATGGTCAGCAGCGGCACCTACCGCCAAAGCTCCGTGTCGCCCAAGGCTGTGACGGACAAGGATCCCTACAACCTTTGGCTTGCCCGGCAGGGCCGTTGGCGGCTCGAGGCCGAGATGGTGCGCGACAACGCGCTCGCCGTTAGTGGGCTGCTCGTGAAGACTATCGGCGGCGCCAGCGCCAAGCCGTATCAACCCGCCGGATACTGGGCGCACCTGAATTTTCCCAAACGCAGTTGGAAAGCAGACGCCGGTGAGGGTCTGTACCGCCGCGGCCTGTACACCTACTGGTGCCGCACCTTCCTGCATCCCAGCCTCGCCGCCTTTAACGCGCCGAGCCGCGAGGAATGCACGGTCGAGCGCGTGCGCTCCAACACCCCGCAACAGGCGCTGGTGCTGCTCAATGACCCCACCTATGTCGAGGCCGCCCGCATCTTTGCTGAGCGTATTCTTAAGGACGGCGGCAAAACGCCTGAGTCGCGCATCGCCTTCGCCTACCAACTGGCGCTGCACCGTGCGCCCAGCGCCGCCGAGGCCAAGATCCTCGTTGGCCTGGCCGACAAACATCTTAAGCATTATCAAACCGATGCGGGCGCCGCGGACGCGCTGTTAAAGAACGGCGCCAAGATGGCCGATGAGGCATTGGATAAATCCAAACTAGCCGCCTGGACCTCCATTGCGCGCGTGGTCTTAAACCTTCACGAAAACATCACCCGCAACTAGCCGTGAGCCAATTCGATCTTTTTCCCTCCGATGTCAGCCGCCGCGCCTTTCTGGGCAAGGCCGGCTTAGGCAGCCTAGGCCTTGCCTCGCTGTTGAATCCCTCGCTGCTGTCCGCGGATCGGCCGCAGATTGACAAGTGGCCGGGCATCCTTTCCAAGCTGCATCACAAACCGAGGGTGAAGCGGGTGATCCACTTGTGCATGGCCGGCGGCGCGAGTCATTTGGAGACGCTCGATTACAAGCCGAAGCTGCGCGAGATGGACGGCAAACCGATGCCCAAAAGCATCACCGAGGGCCAGCCGATTGCGCAGTTGCAAGGCAAGCGCAACAACCTTACTTGCCTCGGGCCGCAACATGATTTCCAGAAGTTTGGCCAATCCGGCCAACACATTTGCAATCTCTTCCCGCACATCGGGAGTGTCGCCGATGATATTGCGGTTATCCGTTCGTTGACCACCGATGCCATCAATCACGATCCGGCCCACACCCTCATGAACACCGGCACCACCATCAGTGGCCGGCCGAGCATGGGGTCGTGGATGCTGTACGGGCTCGGTGCGGAAACCGAAAACCTGCCCGGCTATTGCGTGCTCATCTCACGCGGCGGCGGACAGGACCAGCCCGTGGCCGCCCGGCAATGGCACGCGGGCTTTTTGCCCAGCCGCTTTCAGGGCGTGCAGTTACGGGGGAAGGGCGATCCCGTTCTCTATGTGAAACGCCCAGACGGCGTGGATGCCGATCGCCAGCGCGATGTTGTCGATGCTGTGCAACAGCTCAATCAACTGCAGAACGCCGCCGTGCAGGATCCGGAAATTACCACGCGCATTTCGCAGTACGAGATGGCTTTCGGCATGCAGATGAGCGTGCCGGAGCTGGTCGATATTTCTAAGGAACCCAAGGGCGTGCTCGACCTGTACGGTGCGCAACCTGGCGATGGCTCGTTTGCCAGCAACTGCCTGCTCGCCCGGCGCTTGGCCGAGCGCGGCGTGCGGTTCATCCAACTCTATCACCGCGGTTGGGATCATCACGGCAACATCAAGGGTGCCATGCAAAATACCGCGAAGATCGTCGATCAAGGCGTCGCGGCGCTGATCAAGGATCTTAAGGGTTCCGGTTTGTGGGAAGACACTCTCATCCTGTGGGGCGCCGAATTTGGCCGCACGCCGATGGCGCAAGGTAGCGGGCGCGATCACCACATCAAAGGCTTCAGTTGCTGGTTCGCTGGCGGCGGCATCAAGGGCGGCATGAGCTACGGCAACACCGACGATTTCGGCTATAACGCCGTGGAAAACGTCGTGCACGTCAACGATCTCCACGCCACCATTCTGCACCTCATGGGTGTCGACCACGAAAAGCTTACCTATCGCTTTCAGGGTCGCGACTTCCGGCTGACCGATGTGCACGGGAAAGTGCTCAAGCCGATCTTGGCCTGATTTTTAACCGAAGAGGCATGGAGAAGATGATTGGAAAAAACTTTCTGCTCTCTGTGTCTCTGTGGTGAATCATTCATCATGACTACCGACTTAAATCGCCGCGCTTTCTTTGGCCGGACGGGCTTGAGTTTGGGCAGCGTGGCGCTCGCCGCTCTGGGTGCGGGCCGCAAGACGGAGCGTTGGCCAGGTGTGGTGCGGCCGTTGCATCATGCGGCGAAAGTGAAGCGGGTCATTTATTTGTACATGTCCGGCGGTCCATCGCATTTGGAGACGTTTGATGCGAACAAACCGGAGCTGGTGAAGCTAGATGGCCAGCCGATGCCGACATCGTACACTCAGGGGCAATCGATCGCGCAGCTGCAGAACCAGAAGCTCGCCTGTCTGCGGCCGCAGTTTCCGTTTAAAAAATTCGGCCAAAGCGGCACGGAGATGACTACGCTCTTTCCGCATCTTGCCAAGCACATTGATGATCTCGCGGTGATTCGTTCGATGCACACCGATGCGATTAACCATGATCCGGCTAACACCCTCATGAACACCGGCACCACCATTAGCGGTCGGCCGAGTATGGGCTCGTGGATCCAGTACGGACTTGGCAGCGAGGCGGAGGATCTGCCGGGGTTCGTGGTGCTCAGTTCGCATGCGGGGCGAAGTCCGCAGCCGATCTCCGTACGCATGTGGCACGCGGGTTTTTTGCCGAGCCAGTTTCAGGGAATCCAACTGCGGTCCACTGGCGATCCGGTGATGTACGTGCGGCGGCCCGGCGGCGTGGATGCCACGCGCCAAAGGGATGTGGTGGATGCCGTGCAGGCACTCAACGATCTGCAGGCACCGCTCACGCGGGATCCGGAGATTGCCACGCGCATTGCGCAGTACGAGATGGCGTTTAAAATGCAGTCGAGCGTGCCGGACCTGATGGATCTCACGAACGAATCGGCCGAGGCACTCGACCTCTACGGCTGCAAATCTGGCGACGGTTCCTTTGCCAGCAACTGCCTGTTGGCGCGCCGCTTGGCCGAGCGCGGTGTGCGGTTCATTCAGCTCTATCACCGCGGTTGGGATCATCACAATGGTCTCGTGGATTACATGCAAAACCACTGTGGCCCGTCCGTGGACCGTGCCATTGCCGGACTGCTCACCGATCTCAAGCGCAAAGGCATGTTTGAAGACACTTTGATCGTGTGGGGCGGCGAATTCGGTCGCACGCCCATGGCCCAACGCAACAAGGGCGCCGTGGGTCGTGACCATCACATGAAGGGTTTTAATCTTTGGCTTGCAGGCGGTGGTATCAAGGGCGGAGTGACCCATGGCACAACCGATCCGCTTGGTTACAACGCCGAGGAAAACCGCACCCACGTAAACGACCTCCACGCCACGCTCCTGCACCTGCTCGGCATCGACCACGAAAAGCTGACTTACCGCTTCCAAGGTCGGGACTTCCGCCTCACTGATGTGCACGGGAAACTGATTACGCCGGTGTTGGCTTAAATTTTATTTCCGAAATCTAATCCCTGCCCAATGCGTGCATGGCAATGCCGGCGGCGACGCTGGCGTTTAATGAATTTACCCGGCCAAATTGCGGGATACCGATGATGTGGTCGGCCATGTTAAGGATGAATTGGCCGACGGATTTGTCTTCGCCGCCGATCACAAGCAGCAGCTTTTCCGGTGCGGCGGCTTGCACGGTGTTGAGTGTGGTATTGCCGTTCATGTCCAGCGCGGCGATTTGGTAACCAGCCTCCTGCGCCTTGCGGGCGTATTGATTGGCCGACGCGTCACGGGCGATTTGCATGAACTCCGTGGCACCGGCGGAGACTTTCACCACTGAGGGATATACTTCGGGCACACCTCGCGTTGGCAGGCATACGCCTCGAAAGCCGAACACCTCCGCACTGCGCAAAACGGCACCGACATTGTGGGGATCCTCGATATTATCGAGGAGGAGAAGTCTTCGGTTTTCAAATAAATCCTCCTTAGGCGTATATGGGTAGAGTGAAGTTTTTAAAACCACACCCTGATGTTCGGTGGACTTCGAGAGCTGAATGAGTCGACCTTTTTCCACCCACTCCATAGGGACGGCGTGCTGCTCTAGCAACTTCACCAGCTTTTGCATGCGCGGCTTGTCGCGTGCGGATTGGTTTAGGCATGCTCCGTACACCGTGCGTCGCTGGGCGCGTAAGATTTCGAAGGCAGGATTGGTGCCATATACGTATTCGCGGGAGGCCTTGGCCATGGCGAGGGAGACTAGGGTAGTGACCGGATGAGGGCACGAAAAAACCCGCTGAAAATATCCAGCGGGTTGGTGTGATCAATATCAGAAGAAATTACTTCTTCTTGGCAACAATCTTCTCGGCGTTGAATTTGCCGTCAACAACCTTACCGGTTACCGTCGCAGCAACACTGGAGCCGGGCTTACAGATGGTGCCATGGCTAATTCCTTCACAACCCTTGCCTTTTACAAGCTTCCCAGACAGTAGGTAGGATACTTCTTTGCCGTCTTTACCTTTATAGGTGATAGCGGCACTGCATCCTGCACCCTTAATCTTGGCAGTGCACTTGCCGCAAACGATTTTCGCTTGCACCGCATGGTGGTCGGCTAATGCAACAAAGGCAGTAAACACAAAGGCCAATGCAAATGTAGTGATGTATTTCATAGCTATTTTCTTTCTATTTTTTAACGCATATGCCCGGGGGCGTTAAACCTCGGACGAAATAAATCTACTGTTTATGAGTGTAATGGCAAGTTTTTCTATTTTTTCATTTCGCCCCAGAAAACAGCAATTAATCCTTGCTCAAAGCACTGCAGCACGGTCGAATGAACTCGGTTTATCGCAAGTTTATGAAAAGTACTATCTTTAGCCTGATGGTCGCCTGCTTTGGTTTGGCGATGGTGTACACCGCGGACGCGGCCGAGGAAATTACCCAAGATCAAATTTCCGAAGTGATGAAGAAAGGTTTCAAAGCCAAGCTTCACAATGATTTGGCAGCCAATAAGGAAGTACTTGCTAAGTACGCCCAATGGCTTGCTGCTTACAAGCCTGAGAAAGGCGATGCAGCAAGTTGGAAGGCGAAGACCCAAGCATTTGTGGTCGCCATCAAGGCTAATGATCAGGCTGCTTTGAACACAGCCTCAAATTGCAAGGCTTGTCATAATGTTCACAAGTAGACGACAGTAAAGATTCATCAAACAGGTGCCGATGAACGGTACCTGTTTTTTGCCCATGCTTGCACCTACGATGAAATCCGACATAATTTCCTGATGCGATTTGTGCTTCTCATCTTATTAGGATCTGCCTCGGTATTGGCAGCGCCTAAGGTTTCCGAAAAGCACGCGTCGGAGATGGCCAAGGGGCTGGCTTTGTTTAAAAGTGATGTGCGTGCGCTGCTCATGCAGCACTGCGTGAAATGTCATGGTGGCGACAAGATTCGCGGAGATCTGGATCTCACCACGCGCGCCGGATTGCTCAAAGGCGGCGAGGAAGGGCCGTCTATT
>Ga0163111_10003520_pt1 | contig 10132 bp, 10 predicted proteins | sample CRUFie1St18metaG_FD_109645 | JGI IMG/M metagenome (GOLD analysis project Ga0163111, IMG submission 109645) | Marine microbial communities from the Costa Rica Dome - CRUD Field 142mm St18 metaG | ecosystem: Environmental > Aquatic > Marine > Oceanic > Photic zone | place: Costa Rica: the Eastern... | reverse complement strand
GGCCGCGCGCATCGCGCAGCTCACTAAGTAATCCGAGAGGGGGGTCGCGCGCGCCGCCGAGACGTCTTCTAGAGTCTTAGGTTTCTTCTCTTCGCGGGTGCGAGCGGAGCCTCTTTTTCGGCGCAACAGCTCGACCCGCTGCCATGGTCAAATGACCCGATCAAATCCATAGCCCGACCCGGAACATGCCGTCGACAAATGACCCGATCAAATCCACGACCCGAACCGTATCAAACTGCGAAGCGTCGGCCGCTGCATTGCTCCGGCGCGCCAGCGTGGAGAACTCGCTGTTGCGCCGCGAGTTGGCGCATTGCGAAAGCCACGCTGAATATGGCTCACTCTCTCAAGCCGGCCGGCGCGTGCTGGCAGCGCTCCTTCCGCCAGCGCGCGGTGTGGAGTCGGAGGCGCGCAAGCTGCGCGAGGAGCTTCTACAGGCGCAGGAGACGGCAGCCGCGCTGCTTGAGCAGGTGCACGCGGCTCAGCGGGCGCCAGAGGGCGACGGGCCACTCGCACGCGCCGAACTCGACGGCGTCGAACGGGAGCTGGAGCGCGGCTTCGCGCATTGGCACCCGGTCATTGGCGTAGGCGGCGCGCGCGCGTGGCTCGAGCCGCAGCTCGGAGAGTCGGCGGTGGCCGGTGGCGATCGAGGACTGGCGGTGGAGATCGAGCTGCCCGGTATTGCGGTCGAGCTCGCCTTGTAAGCTGCGCCACAGCCACCAGCCACCGCCCTGCGAGGCCGCGCCTGAGTGCATGTGAGTGGCGCGGCTCAGCCGGCTGCTCGTCGACAGTGGGATGTGGCTGCAGTGGGACCCACACATCGCGGCTGTCCGCGAGCTACGCCGAATGCCGCCGCCGCGTGGGCTTGCACACCTCGAGCTTATCGAGGTGATGTTTGCCGCGTTCCCACCTCCGCTTGCGCAGCGCAAATTCACATTGCTCCGCGCGACGCGCGAGGATGCGCGCGCGGGTGAATTTTGCATCTGCGTGACGGACGGCACGGCCGAGGCGGCGCGCGGCGCGAAGGTGCCTCCTGCGGGCGGCAGCGGAGGCAGCATTGCGGCGCGCGGCGTGGTGTGCGCGAAGGTGCATGGCAGCTGCGGCGCACTGTTGCGCAGGCAGCTGTCGCGTGGCCGCGAGGGCTCGACCCTCACGCTGGTCTTACGCGCGAACCTTTGCTCCGGCGCGCTGCTTCCGCTGCTGCTCCGCCCGCCGCTCGCCCCCGCCGTTTCGCAGTGGGCGCGCGGCCTCCGCCTCGCCGCAAACGCGCTCACGCGCCACAACAGCCAGCAGCTGCTCGCCGGGCTGCCGGGCGACGCCGACGCGCTCGCCGCGCGCGCGCGTGCCCGCTCTTCACACCCCGGCGACGCCGTAATCGACGCCGTCGAGGCGCGCACCGGCGCGCTGCCGCCCCGCTTCGATGACCGCGCCACCGCCGCCGGTTTGGTCTCGGCACCAACGCGGTCGGCGCCCTCGGCCCCGCACACGCGGAGCATCGGCGCCGCAGGCGAGCCGCCCAGCCGATCGCCGCCCGAACCCCCGCTCTCCGGCGAGCCGAGGCAGCGCTCCATGAGTGTGGGGAGCCGCTACCTCGAGCCCGACGCACGCGACACGCGTTCGAGGCGGCACACGTTCGAGGTCATCTTGGAGAGCCTCTAGCTAGCCCCGCCCCCCGCCTAGCTCCGCCTGCGACCAGTCGCGGGTTAGATATTCCTACAGTATCGAAGTATTTCTTTTACTTACCTACCAGGCAGGGCGGAATTCCTACCTGAGAGCAGAAATACAAAATCGGGGACGAGGTGCTCCACATGCGCTTCGGGGACGAGGAGGTGCTCCTCGCTGCGCCGCCACTGCTGCCGGCGCTAGGGCGTGCTGTGCTCCCTTTCGTTGCGGCGTGGCCGGCGGCGGAGCCCCCGCAGTGCATGCGCGACTCTGCACAAGCTCGTGCAGGGCGCGCGCAGCTTCGTGAAGCGCGGCGAAGCACCGTGCATGTGTCGGCACCGGCGTTCCCAGCACGCTCATGGTCCGAAGGTGGGGCCGGCGAGGCGCATCAGCACGTGGACGTAGCTGCCCGCTCGGCGACGCAGCGCTTCGATGCGGAAATCGCGGCCGAGGACGCAGTGCGGCGCAAGCATCGAGAGAAGCGGCTCGCGGCGGCCGCCGCCGCCGTCGCGTCCGTCGTTGATGCCAACGCCTCGGTGGCACCACTGCAGTCGCACATTACGACAGGTGTACCCATATCTCAGCCCGCATCCGAGCAGATCGCAGAGGCCGCGCCGGACCAGCACCAGCACCAACTCGAGAGAGCCCGCGCGGTGTCGAGCGAACGCGTGCGGCGCGCGGCCGAGACACGACGCCTGTCGGTCCTTGAAGCGGCGCTCGCGAGCCCGGACGCGAAGCTCGCGGACGCGGAATCCCTCGGCGCGTTGCGCACGGCGGCGCGCGACGTCGGCGCGGCGCACGAGGCGCTCGAGAAGGCGCTCGCGCGCCTCCCTGCCGGCGCGGGCGGCGCCTCTGCGGCGCTGGACTCGGTGCAGGCGGCGGCGGCGGCGGCGGCGGCGGCGGGCGTACCGTCTGACGACCCACTGATCTTGCGGGCCAAGACGTGTGAGGTCGCACTGCAGCAGCAGGCGGCGGCGCCCTCCGTGGTGGCGCCGGCCCTGGGCCCGGGCGCGCGCTCGGCCGCGGGGGTTGGGAGCGGGGCGGCAGAGTGGGAGGCAGCGAAGGCGGCGACGGCGAGCAGCGACGCACTGCAGGCGCGCGCGATCGCCACAGGCGGCGCAGCGATGGCGAGCGTGCGCCGCGTCGGCGCGCTCGTGGGCCAGGTAGCGTGCGAGCACTACACGGTCTGGTCAAAGGCGACGGCGCTCGTGGACGAGCTCGGCCGGCTGCGCGCGCTTGGCGAGGAAGCGTTGCACGCCGGCTGTGGCGCGCTTGCGGCGAAGCTGGTGCAGCAGGGCGCCATGATGGTGGAGAAGTCTCCAGGAATCGCGTACGCCCTCGCCGGCGTCGCCCTCGCCGTGGGCGAGGCGGAGCCGCTCGTTTGGGCGTGCTTGCGCGACCGGCTTTGCGCGGCGTGCTGCTACGTGGCGCCGTGCTACGTCAAGCGGCCCGAGGGTGCCAGCAACGACGAGTGGAAGCGCGCGATGGGCTACAAAACGCGCGCCGATGGCCGCACGCTGGAGAAGAAGGAGGCGTATTACAACCGAATGGGTGCGTACATGTCGATGTGGGCTGCGCTGCTTCAGGCGTCCGCCGTCCCGACGTTTCCGCGGACCAACGGTGCCAACGACTCCACGATGCTTGTGAGGCCGGCGAACAACCCGCTCGGCGTCGGTGCAGCGTGGTCGTGGCTCGCGCGGCTGCTCAACGCGCCACCGCAGCGGATCACCGCCGCCCTCCTCTACCCATTTCTCCACGGCTGCGCCCACTCCCTCGCCGCCACGTACCGCCGCCAGTTCCCCAAGCTCCTTCACTTCTTGAACGGGGCGTACCTGCCGAAGGTGCGTGCGCTACTCGATGGCGTCGACCCAGGGCTGCTCGCCGAGGAGATTGCAGCGATCACGCTCCTCGAGGCGTGGACTGTGAACGCGCTCAAGGACCTCGCAGCTGGCCGCCCCCTAGCCGAGCCCGCGGCGTCGCACATGGTCGAGGTGAAGGCGCCGGACGACACGCGCGATGCCGACTGGGATTGATATCATGTTAAGGTGTTATATGCGTGTCACAGCAGGACAGCAGAGCGGCCACGACCACACGTGTGCGCCTTGTGCTTCCCGCGGCACGCGGGACACTGCGCGGGGCTCGTGAGGCCCTTCTTGAAGATGTTGACCGCCGTCTTGCCACGGCCCCGCGCGAGCAGTGCCTTCGACACCTTCGGCTTGCCGTTCGGCCCCCTCGCTATCGGCAAGCCGCGACCCCGACCCGCCTTGGACATCGCCGCGCCCCTTCCACCGCCGCCGCCGCGCCCGCGGGCGCCGCCGCTGCCGCTGCCCCCCCCGCCGCGCCCACCCCCGCGGCTGCCGCGTCCGCGCCCGCCGCTGCGGCCGCCGCGGCTGCCGCGCGCGGACGCACGCGCATCCCCGCTGGCGAGCTGCATGGCGAGGTGCGGCTCGGCGACGGCGCAGATCGGGCAGAGCCACACGCCGTCGGGCGCTGCGTCGAGGCCGACACAGTCGTAGTGGAACCACTCGATTGCACACTCGGGGTTGTCACAGCAAACCATCTCGCCAAACGACGGCCGCGAGCACGTGCAGTACGTCGTGCCGGCGAGATCGGCGGCGGCCCATGCCTCCGCCTCCGCCGACGCGGCCGCGGCGGCCGCCTCGCCCGGCTTCCGTCGTGGCGCCGGCTCCGGCCCATGGCCGCGCATCGACTCCTCGTAGCGCGTGAACTCCTGGTCCAGGCGACGGAGCTGTCGCTCGACCAGCGCGTGCGCATCGGTGGCGACCTGCAGCTTCTGGTCGGCGAGGAGAAGCAGAGCGCGCTGTTCCGACCGCAGCCGACGGAGGCCATCGCTGTCCGCCTGGGCCTTTGAGAGGTGGGCGAGGGCGTTTTGCTCATACCGCTCGTGGGCTGCTGAAAACTTCTCGTCGAGTGCCTTGAGGGAGACCAACGAATTGTGCACGGATTGCGGGACCGACTGCATCGACTTGAAGAGCGCCAGACCGGCGCGTGGGCCGGCGGCGGGCGGCATTGCGCACTCAACGAGGTGAACGAGGTGGGAAATACAAGAGATTCACAGAGCCTGTCGAGCGCGGCGTGTACGCGGAATTCCTAGGATTACTAGGAGCTCCTAGAGCTCCACACAAACTCTCCACAGAGGGAATTCCTAGAGCTCTACTTCCAGTGCCGAGCGCAGTGCCCAAGACACAAACTCTCCACAGATGCCCGGCGGCCCGGTCGATCGTGGCAGCTCCGTGACGCCGATTAAGGACGGGCCGCAGCACGAGCTTGACCGGTTGCGAGAGTCCGCGGCAGCAACACAGGCAAGCGAAGCGAACGATGGGGTCCCAAGCGCTCCAGGTGGGGTTTGCGCACGCCTTTGCCACGCCATGCCCGCTCGCGCAGACTGAGCGCGCTCCGTTGCGCTCGCCGCAGAGATGAAATGCACGCGCGAGGAGATGAAAGCGGCGCGGCTGCCGCTGGAGTATCGCGACTACTGCGCGCATATCCTGATCCCGCTGAACGAGTGCCGGCGGCAGACGTGGTTCTCGCCGTGGAAGTGCACCGACCTGCGCCACTCCTACGAGAAGTGCCAGTACGACGAGTACCAGCGGCGCGTCGCGATCCTGAAGACGGAGCGCCCCACGCAATTTTTTAGCTCGCGTTGAGCACGTGGGCAAGGCCGCAAACGAGAACGAACACGAGTACCCAACGCTCTACCAGGATACGTAGTACGAAGATCGAGGAGTGATCGGCCAATATTCCTGAACTGCACTGAACTGGTTTAGCACCATGTCATCGCACGCACTCACTCTACGATTCACGCCCGAGCGAGCCGGCTTGCTCCCTATAGCTAGCTCCCAGCGATGAGGCCATCCCCGGGCTACCTGGCACTGACAACTCAGTTCAGTTCAGTCCAAACTCTTTCAGTCTCCTCCGGTTTTAATAAGGGTTATAACGGCGATTTCTCTCGCCAAGCACCAGTCGGAATACCCCCGTGGGCAGCCGCCCGTGGGCTGGTTTTTGGGCAGTGGGACTGCTACTCGCACGGAGTGAGTACGCACAGCCCTGCTTCTGCGTGTGTACGCGGCGCGCGCCATGCTGGCGTCCTTTCACTCGATCGTGGCTGCGCTCCTACTCCTGCTGCTGCCGATCGGTACCCGCGCGGGCGATTCCGCACATCCGTCGCGGCGGATGGATGGCGGCGAGGATGCGGCAAACACGCTACTCCAGAGGTCACGGCGTCGGCGCGCGCGCGCGCACCGTGCTCTCGCCGGGCCGGCAGACCGCGCGGCGTGCCGCGCCTCGATCGCGAGCGAGCTCAAAGGCGCGATCCGCCACGAGCTGCGCTCGTCGGCGGCAACCAGCGAGATGGTGACGCTTGTGACGCAGGAGATTGCTGGGGGCGTCGTGGCTTTCTTCGTCGAGTTCGCGACGGTGACACTGCCGAACATGTTCATGCGAAACCTGGTGGACATCCTCTGCGACATAATGATCTTCGGCCTGGTGATCGCCGTCGCCAACGCGGTCGAGGGAACAGCAGCGCGGCAGATCTCGCTGGGCATCGCGCAGGAGGTCGAGTTCTCGCTGCCACCGTCGTTCACCGTGTACATGACGGCGGCGATTTCGCTGCGCCTCGCCAAGATACTGGTCGGGTACCTCGCGCGGCTGGTGACGGACTACATCGACCAGGAGTCGATGCCAAAGGTAATCGAGGTGAGCACGCAGCAAATAACGCAGACCCTCGGCACGACGATTGCGACGTCGGTCCTCGGTACTCTTCCGCACGCGCTCACTCTCACACTCAGCCACTCACTGACGCACTCGCTCAACCACTACTACTATTGTGGCTACTGCTTCTACTACGGCGACTTCTGCCAGTACTGCTTCTACTACCGCGACTACGCGTGGCTCAAACGGATGTGGTGGAGGGGCGGTGGCATGGCGGCCACCGCCGACCGCGACTCGGCGGCGCCGGCGCCCGCCGTATAATCTTGGTCACCAGTATAATCTTCAGATTTCAGCTCCTCGGTTATGCACGCACACGCGGGTAGCCGTCTCCGCGCCATCCAATTTTCTTCGAACCTCATAGTCGACGTTACCTAGATGTTAAATCTTAAAACGCTAGGGCCCGCCGCTTCGCGCCCTCGTAGTCGGGCGGGGGGAAGGCATAGTGGAGGAAGACGGCGACACAGGATGGCCGGAGCGCGATCGCGTCGCGGACGGGCTGCGGCAGAGGCAGCGTCTTGTTCGAGCCGGCGCAGCCATCGAAGGACACCTTCCGCTTCTGCCAGCGTCCCTCGAGGCCGAGACGCGCACGAGCGACGGAATGAGCACGCAGCGCACTCGCGGCTCTCGGAGGCTCGTCGACGCGCAGCCGCTCGCCGGCGCCGTGCGCGCGCGCGTCGCCGACGGCGCAGCGCAGCAGGTTGGCACGTACGACGGCGGGCACCTCTTCGGTGAAGCCGAGCCAGCCGTACACGGAGCGTATGCGCTGGAGCGGCGAGGCGAGAAGAGATTCATAGGTCAACTCGAGGAGGCCGCCGGCGCGCAGCGCTGGAAGCTCGGCCGACGCATTCAGCTTCGCGGCCATGCCGTCGCATACGTTGTTGACGACCCCGAGGCGCGTCCCGTCGTCGTTCCATTCGCTTCCGACCGCGTAGAACTCCTTGATTCGCAGTCTCGAGGCGACCACGGAGTGAGGCGAGCGCACGAGGTGCAACACGCGTACAGAGGGCAGCGCGTCGACGAGAGGCCGGAGCTGAGCCACGATACGCACGCACTCAACAGGGCGTCCTGTGCGAGGGCGAGCCGCTACTGGTGGGGTGGCGCGGGCATTCAATTCACCTCACGCCAAGCTCGCAGCCGGATCACTTTCGCCGCGACGTGCGAGTCGACGCACCGCCTGAGCCACGCGAGGTACAGCCGCTGGCGCACGACGTCGCGCCGCGGGTCATCCGCGATGCGAGCCGAGCCGGCGCTGGGCCGGGGAGCCGCACCACCAAGCTGGTGGAGGTCACGGACGAAGCGCGCCTTCGCAGAGACGGGCAGGTTCGGAGTGAATGCCAGGGCGAAACAGTGCCAGGTACGGGCTCGGGGCTGCAGCGGCACGCCTTTGCGAACGCCGGCCAGTCGTCCAGAAGCAGAGAGAACTCGTCGAGCGAAAGCCGGCACGACAGGGCGCGCGCGACGAAGAGCGCGCATTCCTCGCCGTGCAGAGAGCCGTGCGTCAGTCGGCACGGCTCGTACAGGTAGACGAAGGAGGGCACTGCGTCGAACACTGCCTGGCCGAGCAGCGTCGTGCCGCTCCGCCCCTCGCCGACGACGACGACCACAGACCGCTCGCTGAACGCGCGGCCAGCGGCGACCTGCGTCTGAAGGAGCGCCGGCAGCGCCTCGAGCTCGTCAGGCGGCAGGCTTCCGAAGCGCTCGAAGAGCGCACGACGCACGCTGGCAACGGATGCGGCGAGCGGCGTGAACGGAAGCAGCTGCGACCTACCCTGCTGCGCCGCGTCAAACTCTTCACGCCACTGCCGAAGCTGGCCGCGCTTCGCCTGGCCGCCGTCGCCGAGCGTGCCGGCCTTCGTCGCGTACCCCCGGCTCCAACGGTCGGCAAAATTGCGGTACTGGGCCGCGCCCGCCGTTGGCATGCACTCAAGACGCGCGGCCTCGCGGAGCACGGGCGGGGTGGCGAGGACGCGGCGGCGCGGCGGCGCGGCTTACGCGGAAGTGGGCGAGCTCCAGCTCGTCGCTCGCCTCTTGCCGCGCCGGCGGGCGCAGCGGCGGGCTGTGGATCGAGGTCCACACCCCGGTGTCAAAGGCTGCGGGCCGGATCACCACCTTCGGCCACCAGCCGCTGCCTTGCGTCCGCGTGTTCGTCTCGCCGTGCGTGAAGACCATGCGCGGTCGGCGCGGCCGGTCGCGCCGCGTGTGGTTCGCGTCGGGCCAGTAAGCCGGGATGTGCTGGCTCCACAAGGCGGAGCGGCACGCGCCGCGAGGGTGGGCGTGCGGAGTGCACTCGGACCTGGTGTGCGCCAGCGGCGCCGCGGCGGTGGCCGTCTCGATGACCAGGCCCTCGTCAGTGCGCAGCAGGTGCGGGACCATCAGCGTGTCGGGCACCTGGATCGACGCGGCGCTTGACCCGTTGCGCCGCGCGAGCGACGCGGCGATGGACTCGGACGCGGCGGGAGCGTCCGCGCGGCGCGCCAAGAACTCGTCGACGTCGATCCACGCCATCCACTCGGCACCGTCTCCGTAGCGCTTGACGGCGTGGCGCAGGGCCGCCGGCTGCTGCGGGAAGACGAGGGCCCGCCGGCACACCCCGTCGGCGCCGAGCTGCAAGAATCTCTCGTGCCGGCCGCCGCACGTCGGCGTCTCGACGGCGCTCTCGAGCAGCGTCGGCAGCTCGCCGGCCACGCCGATCGGGTGCAGGGTCACCAGGCCAGCGCCAACATACGGCGCAAGCACCGCCTGCAGGCCGTCGGTCGAGCCGTCGTCGTACAAGTAAAAGTGCGACACGCCGACGTGCGGCAGCCGGTGGTACTCGAGCCACTCAGCGACGAAGGGCGCCTCATTCTGCAGCACGGCGACGACCACGAGCGCGTGCCGCTTGCCCGCGGAAGAGTGGAGAAGGGGTTGAGGGATGGCGTTGCGGAGGGGGCTGGCGGCGGCGCGCCGCTTGCCCGCGCGCCGGCCGCGGCCACGCCACGGCCCTCTGCCCGCGCCGTGGTCCTTGCGCCCGCGGCCAGCCCCGCCCCACTGCGCGTGAGTCGCGTGATAGCGGCAGAGGCCGGGGAAGTTGGACGTCTTGCACGCCGCCAGCTTCTCCTCCCTCGTTTGCGGCGCGGAGGAGGCGAGGGACAGGAAGGAGAAGCAGACCCGCATGGCGGCATGGATGCATGCATGCAGCTGCCGCGGCGGCATGGATTTCACGCGCCGCTGAAACTTAACTTTTGCACTTCACAGGAGTCCTCGAGCTCCGTCTCGCTACTACAATAATAAGGACCTCCTTCTACGCTGCGCACGCTTCTTGTCCAGCGGCGTGATTCTCAGCAATGCGGATTCAGCGAAACGATCGTTTCTCAGGAAAATTCTAGCGCAAACACACAAGACAACAGTACAGGCACTAGAGGGCGTGCCTCAGCAGTACAGGCACGCCCTCGCAGCTCGCACGCCCTCAACGCTGGCAGCGGCCGGCACCGCGGCCGCCGCCTCCCGGCGCAGCTCATCGCGGCGCGCGACGCACGTGAGCTAGGTAGCGTATCGCACGCAACTGGCGATGCGGCTAGGTCGAGAGCCGTCGAGCTACCCAATCCGACACGCTCCGCTTGTCGAACGCTTCGGAATCATGCGACGAGTTTATGTGCTACTGTAGAGTACAAGTCCTACTCAGAATGCCTAGCAAGTAGCAAGACTGAAGAAATTCAGTGTGCGAAGAACGAAGTGCGATCCGAGTCGCCCTCTTCGAGTCGAG
>Ga0163111_10003518_pt1 | contig 10133 bp, 1 predicted proteins | sample CRUFie1St18metaG_FD_109645 | JGI IMG/M metagenome (GOLD analysis project Ga0163111, IMG submission 109645) | Marine microbial communities from the Costa Rica Dome - CRUD Field 142mm St18 metaG | ecosystem: Environmental > Aquatic > Marine > Oceanic > Photic zone | place: Costa Rica: the Eastern... | reverse complement strand
TCATTAAGTTTATTATATTCTGTAAATGGAAAAGAATGGACTAAATCTACAACTTCACAAAATGAAATGGAAATGCGAATAGTAAAAAGCATAGAATCAGATGGTTATATGTGGATAGCGGTTGGTTCAAAAACAAAAGTAGAAAATTCTGATTATATACATGCTTATTCGAGTGATGGAAAAGATTGGTGGTTTTTGGAAGAAAATAAAGATGATTTAAATGATAATAAAATAACAAAAATAAAATATGTAAATAATAGTTGGATAGTTACAACAAGTAATACAACAGATGTTTCGGGTTTATATTATTCTTTTGATGGATTTAATTGGTTAAAAGGAAGAAATCTTTCATTAAATTCGGGATTAACAGATATAGAATATTGCGGAGATATATATGTAGAAACATGTTCAAATATAACATCAAATTCATCTATATTAATAGATACAACATTTGAACCATATGCGAATGTAAGTATAAACAGAAATAGTATATATCCGACATATATGGTAACAGATATATCATCAATAGGTAAAGATAAAACACAAAAAACAGAACAAATATTTTCAAAAACAAATGGAATAGGATATAATAATAATCAATCAAAAAAAATAATGAAATCCAGATTATTAGCAACAACAAAAACAGGAATTTATTTAACAAAGAATGGTTTATGTTGGGAACAAGTAGAATCACATACAAGTTCAATAAATTGTATAGGTTATAATAATAAAGATTTATGGGTATATGCGGATAAAAATAAAATTAAATATTCGAATGATGGATTTAAATGGGATGAAATAAATATGGTTGCTTCAATGGACTATCCATTAGAAATAGATTATAATGGTTCAAATTGGTTAATAATAGATGGTTCGGATAGTTCTATATTAATGTCTAAAGATGGTAAAAATTGGAATTCATATGATATAACAGGTACAGATACAAATGAGAAATTAAAAAGTATAACATATAATGGTACAAATTGGTTAATAGGTTCAACGCATGACATTTGGTATTTAAATGATAGTAGTTTATCAGAACCAAGTATTAATTCATTATTAGATATAAGTCTAGTAAATGATATACATTCGCTAGGTTTATTAAATTTAGCAATAACAAAGCAAGGTTTATATCAATCCAATGATACTTCAGGTAATGGTTGGCAATACATTAATAATGATATAAGTTATGAAAATGTAAATAAAATATGTTATAATGGTATAAGGTGGGTAATATGTGGAAGAAATATTTTAAAATATTCAAATGATATATCAAATGTTGTATGGAAAGATTGTAATATAGAAGAAACAAATTTTAAAATAAATGATATAAAATGGTGTGGTGAATATTTTGTAGCAGGTGGTAAATATGATGTAAAAGAAATATTTGAGAATAATGATCAAGATATAAATAATGGTTTAATGATTTATTCGTATGATGGAATAAATTGGAAAAAAGTATATAATAATAGTATATTTAATGAAGAAGTATTATCGATAGCAGGTTCAGAATATGTTAAACCAATAGTAAATGAAAAAAATATAATAATTAATAAAATGTTAGGAATAGAAAAATTAGAAAAATCAATAAATATAGATAATATCAATAGTTCATTGTTGATAAAAAATGAAAATATTTAATATTAAATAATATTAAATAATAATATTAATAAAATATAGATTATGTAGTATATAGTTAATAAGTTGTAAATATTTTAATAATTTTTAATATATTATTAAAATATATATATAAATGCCTGAAATATATACATTTAATAATAATAAAGAAAATTGGAAAATAAATGCATCAGAAATTACATCAATTAGCGGTGATGATTTAAAATTTATAGCGGAAGGAAGTAATAATATAGTATTTAATTCCAATAGCGGAACAGTAAATATAGAAAATCATGTAAATATATTAAACAATGTAAGAACAAAAAACAATGTAAGATTAGTAAAAGATATAATATTAGATACATCAAATATATCAATAAAAACAAGTTATAATAATTATGTTATAAAATGTGGTGAAGATTTATTAACAAAATATATCGAAGAATCAAATACATGGATAGATTTATCAGATTCCGGATATAAAATAGATATTACTCCCGATAGTATTAATTCTAAAATTTTATTAAATTTTAGTATAACATATAATATTTCAGAAACATTTGACCAAATTATAAAATTTAAATTAAAACGTAAAAAAGGTAATTCTAATGACGAAGAAATATTGGTTGATAGTAGTTTAGGTTCGTTATATGCTTTGGGTGTCCAAGATATATATAATTTAACATATTTAGATAACCCACAAACAACCGACACTACAAGTTATTATTTGCAAATGTATTGTAATAAATTATCGAGTGAAAGCGGTACAAATTCAACAATTGGTGTTATAGGATATGATAATAATAAATATAATAATATAATAGTATATGAAATATATGTTCCAGATATAAGTAATTCATTGGAAAAAGGTGCGAAAAAAGCGATTGATGTAAGTTTTGCCGATAAAACCAATAATATTGGTTTATTTAATAATATAGATGCGAGTAAAGTAATAATAGATAATAAATTAAATGTATCAGGAACAACTAAAATAAATAATATAATTGATATATCTAGTTATATTTATTCTACAACCGGAGATATTTTATTAAATGGTAATATATTAAATGATATAAGTTCCACATTTAATTTGGGTTCTGAAAATAAAAGGTTTAAAAAGGTTTGGTTATCAAATAATTCTTTTTATTTCGGTACATTAAAGTGGTCTGTAAAAGAAGGTGGAGAGTTAAGTATTGAGGATGCGGAAGAAGTTGAATTATATATAGATATAAACGGGTTGGTTAATGATGCATCATTTGGAAAGATAGAGTTAAGCAATAATTTAATAATGTCTAATAATACAAATGTTAATTTTTTATCAGATATTGATTTAAGTGTAAATCAATTATTAACAATTTTAAATGATATAAGTATAAATAACGCGATAATATCAGATGCTAATATTATAGATACAATTAATTATAATAATGATTTGAGTGTAAGCAATATTAATACAAGTAATGAAAAAAAATTAATAATAAATGTAAGTAATATAGATATTTCGTCTATTATTACACAAGATTTTGTTAATAAAAATGATATATCATTTAATAATGTAACTGTAAAACATAATTTAGATGTATCAAGTTTACAAATAACAAATTTAATAAATAATCAAACAATTATAAGTAATGCTACAAACAATTTATTAACTGATTTAAGTGTAAATACAAAAATAGATATATCACAAGGTTCAATAATATTAAATAACAATGATATAAATATATCTACTTTAAATACATCAAATTTAACAACAAATGATAGCAGTATTAATAATTTATTATCAAATGCATCATTAGAAAACGCAAATATTAATAATTTAAGAATTAATAATAAATTAAATGTAAAAGATGTATCTTGTAATGAAATAGAAACTAATGGAAATTTTTATGTAAATGAAATGATAATAGAAAATAATTTATTAACAATTGAAGCCTCTAATATTATTATAGAAGGTAGTTTAATTGTAGATGGTATTAATACAACAATAGAATCAAATAATATTGAAATAAGTTCTAATCAAATAAAATTAGCATCTAATGAGAGTACAACAGAACGATTAAATGATTCAGGTATAGAAATATCAAATAATATAGCAAGTATTAAATTTAAATATAATGAAAATCAAGAGCAAATAGAAATTAGTGGTAATTTATTTGAAGTTTTAAAAGATATATCGACTCAAAATATGACAATTGGAAATGATTTAAATTATTTCGGAACTAATTTTCCCAATATAACCGAAGATATAATTGGAACTTCTAGTGATTTATCGTTAACAATATTGGAATTATCAAATAAAGATGGAAATGTATTAAACTTATCAACTACACATGATGATGAAAAAGAAGAAATATTTAATGCGTTTGATGTAAGTAATTTAACAAATAGTTTGAATATTAATGATATAAGTTTTATAAAAAATGATAATATATATACTATAAGTTATAATGATTTATCATTTAGTGATATAAGTAGAATTTTTTCAAATATTACTACAACAGGTATAAGTTTAGATATAATAAATAATAAAGTAATTTTATCATTACCACAAAGTTTAGAATCAAATACAAATATAGAATTTAGTGGTATAACTATAAGTAATAGTTTATATATAAATCAACACGATGTAAGTATAGCTAGAGTTAGTGATTTACAAACAAAATTACAATCTAAAAAAAACGAAGGTACATCATCAAGTTCGCAAATAACATCAAGTAGTAAATTTTCAGTAGATTTAAATTTCAATAATAATGATAATAAAAATAAGATAATAACATATGAAAAAAATAAAAATAAATATATTAAAACAAGTGATATTGTTGTATCAAGTGAAAATAATTTACATCAAAATGTGTCTTTATATTTGAATCCGTTTAAACCAATATTACAACAAAAAATAGTAGTTAATAATAATGATTATAGTAATAATGATTATACAAATTTATTATATTCAGTTGATGGTATAAATTGGTTAAATAATGTAGCGGGACATAGTAATGCAAAGTCAGAATTAGATATATCGTATCATTCAATAATAAAATATGAAAAAAATACATGGATTTATTTTAATAGTATATCAGGAGATACAAGTGCTGAACATTCAATATATAATTTTTCATATGATGGTAAATATTGGTATACTATTAATGATACCACAGGATTAGATGGATTATCTCCAACAATATTAGATTTATCTGATAATAGATCAGAAGATAAATATACAGATGCAACTTTAGCAAACAAAGAACGTCAAACGTTAAAAACAGGACAAGATGTATCAGAATTTAAATATCCAGTAATTTCAAGTAATAATGATATAATAGTAATGGCTTTTTCATCGAGTGACACCTTAAAATCAAAAATAAAATTATTTTATTCATATAATGCTAAAAATTGGTACAACGCCGAAACAATATCTTTTGAATCAGTTTCAAATGAAGCGATAATAAGTAATATATTATGGGATGGAAATAAATTTATAGCAAATATTCGTGAAAATACAAATATTAAATATGGATATTCTTATAGTGGTAAAGAGTGGTATATGAATAATGACGTAAGTATGAATATAGGTTCAGATGCGTTAACAACATTACAAAATAATAGAAATATAGATACAATATTGTCAAATGGAAGAATAATAAGTAAAAAAGAGAATAAGAAGTTAGATAACTATGGTATTTATTATTATTGTGATAAATTAATATATTCAGATGATGGATATAATTGGAATGAAGCAATAATAAAAGATAAAGATGATAATGAGATTATAGATAGTCCATATGGAATAATAGGTAATATAGCATATAATGGAAATATATTAGTAGGAACAATTGGTTCATCAAATGGTTTAGATTCGAGTTCAAATAAATTAATATATAGTTATACAGGAAGTGAATGGAATATACTTGATACTGAATTCTTAACTTCATTGAATTCAACAAATGATGGACTTTTAGTTTCAAAATTAGAATGGACTGGTTCTATGTTTACAATGACTGGAAGAAATTTTGCTTATTCATATAATGGTTTACAATGGTTTAATAATCTAGATGTAACATCAAGTAATGTAAAAGCAAATTATGGAACATTAGAATATAATAATATGGTAACACAAGATATTAAATCAAATATTAATAGTAAAAGTTCAAATAATGAAATAAAAATATCGGCAAATCAAATAATAGGAATAGGACAAGGAAGCAAATTTTATTATAGTAATGATATATTTAATTGGTATAATTTAAATGGTGAAGATACATCAATAAATTATTTAACTAATTTTAATTTAAAGAATATAAATAGAAATAATATTTCATCAAATAAAGTTTTTGATATATCAACAGGTGCACATGATAATATAATAGATAACAAATTAGGATTATCTTATAATGGTAAAATGTGGTTAGCTTGTGGTAATACAAAGGATTTAAGTAATACATTAGCATATTCAAAAGATGGATATAATTGGTTCAATAATGGAAATGATGTATCAAATATATTGACAAGAGGTTATGATATAACAAATAACAAAAAAACATGGGTAGCAGTAGGTAAAAAAGAAACATCTGATTCATCGTATGGCTCAATAATATATTCAAATGATGGTTTCAGTTGGTGTGATGTTTCTAATGCAAGTATACAAAGTTCGAAACATATATGTAGTGTAGTATATGGAAATGATATGTTTATAGCAGGTGCGAATAGTGATAAATTTATTTTGTATTATTCAAGAGATGCTAAAAATTGGACAGGAATAGATATTTCGAGTATAGAAGGTAATTCAAATATAGATAGTAATTACAATAGTTGTACAAATTTAATATATAATGGTACATCATTTGTTGGATTATTACAGCCTGAAAATAAATTAGAAACTATGGATAAATTAACTATAATTTATTCATCTGATGGATATAATTGGAATACAATTATAACACCAAATATAATACCAAACGATTCAAGTGTAAATTCATTATATTCTATGGACCATAATAAAGATAGGGTTATGGTAGTAGGATATAGAAATATATTATATTCAGATAATTTAATAGATTGGTATAGAAGTACAAAATTACCGTATTTAGATGATTATAAAAGATATACGGACATTATTTGGACAGGAGAGTTATGGTTAATATCAACAAATTATGAACTTAATAATCATCAAAAATTATATTATTCAAAGAATGGTAAAGTTTGGAATCATATTAATAATGGTACAGTTTTACGAGATAATTTCATTATGAAAATAGGATGTACACATTCACAACCTAATATATATTTACAACATCCAATTATAGCGGGTTGCGATGGTTCAACAAATACATTAATATATAGTGATGATTTATATAAATGGAAAGGATTAGGAAGAGTATTTTCAAAAGAATGTAATGATATTAAATGGAATGGAAATAATTGGGTAGCAATAGGTAAAAATAATTCAGATAATCAAGAAATAAAATGGTCAAAAGATGGTATAAAATGGACTAATATAACCAATATAACAATTTTAAATAATATAGTAGAATTAAATAGTATTGCTTGTGGTAAAGACAATTTATTACATAATATAATGGTTATAGCAGGTAAAAAAGCAAACAATGAATGTACAATTATTAAATCAGTAGATTATGGTAAAACTTGGTCTACAGTATTACTTTTACCTACTATTTATAGTAATTCAAATGATTTAAAAATAATATATAATAATAATAATTTTATATTATGTGCTAATGAAATTTATAGTTCAAGTGATTTAAAAAATTGGCAAAGTATAACATCAGACATTTCGGGTAAAAATATATTAACAACAGGAAATAATTTATTATTAATAGATATAAACGATTCAAATAAATTGAAAAAAATAGATTTATATGATAATTCAGTTCATAATTTATTTAATGTAAATAATGTAGAATGTTTTGGATACAATGGTGAAATGTTTGTTGTAGTTGAAAATAATAATAATAATACAAATATAAATATAAAATCATATCGTAATATGAATTCATTAACACAATATATTAATGGTAATGGTAAAGATATTAGTGGTCAAGCTAGTTGTATAGAATGGACAGGTAAAAAATGGTTAATTGGATTAACAAATGATACCCCATTTAATAATTATGATATAAATATAAATGCAAATATACATAAACGTAGTGAAAAATTCATATGTTCATATGATGGTATAAATTGGGAATATTTAGAAACAGCAAATACATTTTGTAGCAAATCAATTAAATGTATAGGTACAAATTCGTTAGTAGGTACGGAATGTTATGATAGTCAAATAGTAATAAATAATAATTTGAATAGTAATAATTTAGAAATTATAAATAACAATAAATTATTTAATTCGAATACCGTTTCATTAAGTATTAGTTAATAAATAATAATAATATAATAAATTATAATATATGAGATTATTTTAATATTATTAAATATTATAATAATGTCAAGTAACATATTAGAATTTAATGATGCTAGTAAAAATAATAAATCGATGAAATTTTATTTAAATGAAATAGCAAATCCACAAATAACGAATCAAAATAATCAAAATAATGAAAATAATTTAAGAATTTTCAGCAACCCAACAAATGATATATCATTTAATATAGGAGAAAATGGTTTATTTAAATTTAATAATATAGATTTATCTGATAATTTAAATATATATGGTAATTTTATATTAGAAGGTTCTAAGATTTCAACAGATTCATCAAATATTCATATACCAATAACATTTAATAATTATATTTATAAATTAGCAAGTGAATTAAGTTCTAACATCTTAGAAAATACAATGGATGTATATCAAGACATTTCAAACCTCGGATATATATTAAATATATTACCAAAAAGTAAGAAGTCGAAAATATTAATAAATCTGAATTTGAATTATAGAGTTTCTCAAGCAGCGAAACAAAATTTTTCTATAAAATTAATGAGAAAAGATATATTTACATCGGATATTTCTCAAATAGCAATTGATACAAGTTATGCTATAAATAAAGCGGTTGAATTAAATAATATATATTCAAAAACATTTTTAGACAAAGAATTACCAATCAATTGTGATTCATCGGGTTTAATATATTATCTTGAAATGTTTATTGATGGTGATTATTTAAATTTAGATACAACTGCCGGTATTATAGGTTTTGATTTAAGTGGTTATAATAGTTTTAGTTGTCAAGAGTTGTATGTAGGAGATCCATCATTAAGTGTTATAGATATATATAATAAATCAAATTCTAAATCACAACAATTTTTACCGAAGATAAATAATAAAGAAGATGCGTCGTTTGGAATAATAGAAGTTTCTAATAATTTAAATATTAATAATTTGACAATTAATGATGCATCTTTTATTAAACCATTAGGTATAAGTGGTGCATTAATGGGAGTTAAATTACATGGTAATTTAATACCAACTATTGATGGTTCGTTTTCTTTGGGTGATGTAAATAATAAATTTTGTGATATTTATGTTGATAATAGTACAATAATAATAGGTTCAAGTAAATTAAGTGTAACAAAAGAAGGAATGCCTGCTGTTTTTGATGGTGAAAATTCGGTAGACAGATTATTAAAATTTGATAGATATGACAATATAGAGAGTATATTAATAGACATATCAGATAATTTAATAATGAAAAACGGAACAATATCAGTGGAAAATAATATGAATATAAAGCATATAGATGTTTCTAATGCTAATATAAGTGATTTTTCATCAAATATAATTAATGTATTAAACTCATTAAAAGTAGAAAATTTAGAAACGCAGGAAAATATAATAATAAATATTAATAATGAATTAAAAAAATCATTAAGCGATACATCAATAAATACATTAAAACTAACAACAAATAATATAGAAAATGGTAATATTTTAGATTCAAGTAATATGTTAATAAAACAACAATTAGATGCTTCAAACGTAACAAGTGGAAATATTACAAATTTAATAAGTTTAGAATCAAAAAATACAGCAAAAATAAATGAAATTATAATAAATAATGATAAAGTATTAGATATATCAAATATTATTTCAAAGGTAGATAATTTAAATGTAAATAATTTGACAACAACAAATGAATTAGTATCCGAAACAGTGAATGCGAATGAGATAAGTTTAAATAATTTATATATAAATGGTTCAAATGATAATATAGATTTATCTATGATAATACAAGGAAATATAATAGTAGAAAATAATTCAAATGATATATCAATAAATAAAATAAATAAATTAACAAAAATATTAAACAATAATGCGGATGGTTCAATAATTATAGATCCAAAATTACATGATTCGAATGATGGTTCATTAAATATTTATGCGAATTTAAATGTTAACGGTAATATAACATCAATAAATAGTCGTGTAAAAGATATTAGCAGTAAAACAATTATTTTTGATAATAATGGTTCAAATGAATTAGGTATAAAACTTTCCGGAAATACTGAAACCGCATTTTTGAAATATGTTAAAAGTCATG
>Ga0163111_10003517_pt1 | contig 10133 bp, 8 predicted proteins | sample CRUFie1St18metaG_FD_109645 | JGI IMG/M metagenome (GOLD analysis project Ga0163111, IMG submission 109645) | Marine microbial communities from the Costa Rica Dome - CRUD Field 142mm St18 metaG | ecosystem: Environmental > Aquatic > Marine > Oceanic > Photic zone | place: Costa Rica: the Eastern... | reverse complement strand
CACTGCTGAGACTACTCTCGCCATGGAGACTGTTTCATCGAACGTCCCCGACAACACCATGTTCGACGTTGAGACAATCTTTAATGCGAGAGAAAACTCCTGCAAGGATATGAACCCCAAGTTTGAAAACGTCGATTGTATTCACCTCCCAGGTCCTCAAGCTGGTGCCAACGTCACCAAGGGATACGTCGGAGGAATGGAGGTCGACTACGAACCTAACACCAAAAATTACTGGCAAAGCTCCATGTGCCCTGTCAATGTTCACTGGCATTTGGGAACCGAGCACTACTCCGTTGGAGAGTACGACGAGAACGGAGATGGCCCACACGGAAATATTCCTGCTCCCGAGCGCCGTCTCGCTGATGAAGACGTCCGCGCTGGCTTCCGTTGCCACCACTACGACGCTGAAGATCCCAAGTTCACAACCGAATACGACTGGAAGCACTGTAAGCATATGGAAGTCGGTGAGACCTATGAGGTTCACTGGCCCCACTCTGCCGCTGGCGCGTGCGGTGAAGTAGACCAGTACCAGACTCCATTCTACGATGGTGTCTTTTGCAAGCTTGACTTGGAGACCTTCTCGACTCTTGGACCTCAAGACATTGCCTCTGCTGTAGGTGTTCAAGCTCAAATTTACACCATTGTCAATGACGAAGAATATTTCTACCCCGATATGATGCGTGGATGGATCGTTGATGGTGAATATGGCAAGGATATTCACTACTACACCGGATCCACCACTGGTACTACCCGTGATAACGAGATCTGCTCTCAGTATGCTCCAATCACCTGGCAGGTCGACCGCAAGTGCCACTTGATTAGCGCATCCTCCTTCGACAAACTCTGTTATGACATGAAGATGCAGCGTGACGACATGACCTACGATTTGCATGCCCATGGCTCTCGTGTCCTAGTTAAGGATGAACTCGTCGCTAATAACCAGCAGCGTGGACTGGTTGAAGACACCATGGCCGAAAACAAGAAGGAGAGTCGCCACCTTCACACTCACGACCACCACGGACATGATCACCATCACGACCACGAATGGTACTAAAAAGATATGAAGGATTTACGTTTTCACAATTATATATGAATCATTATAGTTATGGCCATGGTCATAGCTGAGTCGATATACATGGATTACATTGTTCGAAATATGTTGGGAACATAGCAGTCCCACTATTTCTATCAATTATATAGTAAAAAATGAAATTAGGAAAAAGTGTTAAGTTTAAGTTTTTTTTAAATTAAACTTCTTCAGTGCGATCCAATTTGTAAAAGTAACCAGGTTTCTTTACGTTTTCATCACAGTTTAAGCTCAAAAGAATTAGAGACTAGGTTACGTTACTGGCATTCCTATCTTAACGTATAGGATGTATCAGAAGAGACCTTTGAGAAGACACAAGTCTCAGAAAATCTATTGCTCCGCAGAAACTTGTTGGAATTTGCCACTGCTATATTTTTTCAACTGCTTTTGTTGCTCTCAATTCCTCCTTTCGTTTCGGGTAAGGGTTTGTTGGATTGCTTACACTTACGTTTTTGCGTTTTGTTTTTTAAATACTTGTATTTACTGCCGCCATTGAGTTCTGAGACAACGTATTGTATGTTTTAATAGCTTTTCCCATTTCGTATTCTTTGCTTCACCAGATAATCACAGGATTGCTCGTGTGTGCATCTCTGATCATTTTTCCACACTCGTATATAGCTTGGCAATGTCGTTTTCAAAGACGGGATATTCCGGCTCCTTGGCTTGCTCAAGAAATTTCTGAATCTCGATTCCATCAGGAGGAACGCTCGCTCCCCGAATCATGACAGCAGCACTAGCTAAAGAAACCCCCCAACGCATGCCCTCCTCAATAGCTTCTATTGGCCAGGCATCATTATCGTTATCATCGAGGATATCGTCATTCTCCGTGGCACTGGCTGGACGTAGTTTGTCTCTAGTTGTTTTGAGGCTTTGGTCTTCCGATATCGTTTTTGTGTAAGCTAAATCGTCCAGCCCTCCAAGCTTCCACGACCAGAGGCCGAAGATGAATCCAGCCGTGAAGGAATCCCCAGCACCAGTCGGATCGATTGAATTCATGACACTTGGTTTCTGTTTGCTTAAGATTTTCTTTCCCCGCAGAGCGACCGATCCTTTTTCTCCTCGTGTCACTATCGCCTTGCTTGTTGGATGGAGGCTTCCAAAATAGTCCGCCCATTCAAGGTGTTCGTGCTCAAAGGAGCCCTGCTTTATACCGTTGATCTTCTGCCGCTGACTCCCGGATTGTATGATACTCCGGGCCTCAAGATCGTTCATGAGGACAAAATCAAGGAGGGGGAAGAGATCACTTAAGCCACCGTCCCATTCCTTAGTGGCATCATGCTGGGTTACAAGGGATATAGTTGTGTTCTTGTTCGGGAATCGTTTCTTTCGCTGTTCTCGGACTGCCTCGAGCTTTTGCTTCAGGGTTCCGTTCCAGAATCCTGGTATGTTGTAATAGCCGGCCAGGTGGAGGTGGAGATGGGTCGGTGTTGCCGCTATCACCTCCACATCTAGGTCGTCCGCCGTAAAGTTTTCGACGACCCCTTGATGAGTCATAAAGGATCGTTCTCCACCCGAAACAATGGCAATGCAGTGGCCGGTCGTGGAAGTATCGCCCTCCCTCTTGCGGTTGTCGACCGGGATTCCGTGCTTAGACGTGTGGTCCAAAAGCATCTGTCCATACTGATCATCGGGATTTAGCACCGTGTGTAGAACAACCTCGGGCTTGGGCGATGCCGTAAAATTTTGGATGAGGGCCTTAAGGTGAGTGGCAGTATTCACAGAAGAACCTCCGGCGTAGCACTTGACAGGTTCTCCCAGTCGTGAGTCTCCCCCAGACTCGGGCCAGTTCCCGTCAAGGAAGGAGAAGAAATCAACATAGGCATCACCAACCACATGAAAGGTCACTGCGGCGTCAGTATTGGTAATGGTGGTGGAGTTGGATGGTTCGTCGAACGCAGTAGTGGATGTCGTGTTTTTTGAAGTCGTCTGCTTTTCGTCTCGACTGTTCGCCACAGAAGCCATCATTATCATATTGCTGCGTTCAATCTTCTGAACACAATAAAATTGATGACTACCAAAGACGCCCTCTCTGACACTGAGGTGATGAAACGATTGCGATTGCGATGGTCGAAAAGAGTGCCCGTTCCTGCACGCCTGCTGAACGAGAAATGTCAAAAGAAAGAGTCTTCCCAGTCTTCTCCATTCAAGCTGCATCCCACGACAACTCCAATAGTAGTTTTATTTCTTTATTGCGGTTGGTTTGTTGTCTCTTCAATGATATTAGTAATGCTGTTGATTATTGATAATCTCCATCATACTCCATCGTTTCATTGCCAGCCGTCGATTTTTTCCAGAGAGAGAGAGATGACGAAAATGTACGTAGAATTTAGGATATCTTCTACGATTGTTGATGTTTTTGAAAATTTACGTATGTTTATATTGTACTATACATATGTATATTATTAAAGAATATAATATATGGCTCTGAAATCACAAACAAGAATGAAGAAGAAAAGAAGCAATGCCATTAACATAAAACATAAATCTGTTTTGAGATCGGTTGTAACCTACTAGTTGGAAATGAGTGCCTATCAGCGTCGACAGCGAAGCAGCGAGACGACCAACCGAGATAGTCGTGGCAACAAGATTAGTAGTGCGGGTTGTTATGCCATTGCGAACGAGGCGTCTTCCGTGTCCGGGATCTACTTTTCCGAGGAAGAAGCCACCAAGAAAATTATGAGCATCAGAAAATCGCCATACTTTCGGGACAAAAATTGCAACAACAATAATTTAATTGCAAGCAAGGGCATCGACTTCTGTCGTTTCGACAAATTGTCGAATGCCGAGGCTTTTTTGAAAGAACGTGGGTTTGCCCCGAAAGTTGCAGCTGGTGGATGGGTTTCGGCACGTAATCGAAATCCAATTCTCTACTCGCCAAACGGGAAATCCCATGACCACAAGACCCCCGCTACCCGCCTCTATCAACAAGGCTACAATTCTACAAAGAACTCTCCTTCAATGGAGAATTCACGCCGTGGTAACGTGACTCCGCAAGCGACCCGCATGCAGCAAATCTGGTCGAATCATCAACACCACGGAAGCGATGTTGATGTAGCCATCAAAGGTCCCTCAGTCACACAAACGCCCTTGAAGGACGTTCCATTACACCATGTGGGAGAAAATGATGGCGAAAACTCTCCGTCTTTGAAATCATCCTCTCGGTCGAGTTCAGCATCGGAGATTCCGGCTGCAGTCTCTTCAATTTCCCCCTTCTTCCAGCCGAAGAAGAAGCAACCAGCCGCTGTGACACAATCTCAGCCACAACCAAAACAGCGGAATCGACGTTCGAAGGAAGAACGCCAACGCACTCGAAAGCGCCAGCGGGTCGAAGGCAATCGTAATGAAGGGTATCGACCAAAACCCAATGAGAGTCAAGCTGCCGCTGCCGCTAGAATGTTTGCGGGCCCTGCACCTGACTTTGATGAGATTCAGCAGGAAGCAATTGATGCAGCTATGGCCGGCAAGAATGTATTTATTACCGGCGTTGCCGGAACCGGGTAATTAGATCTTATCGTATGCTTCGTATTGAAATTCTTTCTCCACAAAGCTCTCACAAATTACTTCTTCTACCGTATTTGTTGTTCTTTCATGCTCGCTTCGTAGAAAATCGATTATTACTAAGGTACAAACTGTCGAAACGACATCATTTATTATGTATGAGTAATTGTTGCTCGACAAAGCATTCACATGATGCCAACACCGTATTTGTTCTTCTCTCGTGCTCTTTTTATAGAAAATCGTTCAAGACGCCCAAAATCTTGGTAGAGAGGTCGCCGTCGCTGGTAAGATTGAATGTTGCTTTTCTTTTGAAATTAAAATTTCCGAAACGAAATCTAAATCAGTATTATCGTTCCATCTCAATTTGAAAGCCCCAACCGGAGTGGCCGCTGTGAATCTTGGCCCTGAACTGGGGGCTCAAACTGTCCATTCTTTGCTAGGGGTTGGAGTTCCTCAGGCGGCAGCGGGTTTTGAAAAAATGCTGGCTCCTTGGATAGCCAAGAAGTGGAGGTCAATTCAGGTCTTGGTCTTTGATGAAATTGGTATGCTCTCGGCTGACTTTTTGGATTGGATGGATGTCTATATCCGAAAAGTGAGAAGAAATCCATTGGAGGCATTTGGAGGTATACAGCTTGTCTTTGTCGGAGATTTTGCCCAGCTAGGGCCTATTCCCGACAAGGGCAAATCCCTACTAAACAAAGCCTACGAACCGAACGAACCTGGCGCTGATTGCCTTCTAGGAATTCGCGAGTGTGCTGCCTACGCCTTTCAGACCATCCTGTGGAGGTAGGTTAGATCCACAATGAACTAGAATTGGAACAAAGTCTTCCATACACAAACGCATTGTTTTTCGCCACTAACTACTTCTTTTGTTCTTAACAATTCTGAAATATTTGAAATCGATGAAATACAGAGAAGCCGACTTCCATCACGTTCATTTAAGAAAGGTATATCGACAGAAAAACAAAGACTTTCAATTGGCCTTGATGGATATTCGAGAAGCTAAGGCAGAAAGTCCAAGAGTTCGAAATCTCGTCGAAATCTGCTCTACTCCCCTAGAAGAGCGCAGAGGACAAGAAATTCCTGAAGGTATCAAGCCGACGATCCTGTACTGTACGAACCGAAACGTCGACAGGGAAAACTCAGAAAATCTGGCAATGTTGACCGACAAAGGCAAGGTCTTTACTTCAACCGACAGCACGGAGGTCAGCAATGCAGTGAATCTCTCCAGCCGGGCAACTGTCGATGCGATACTGACCAAGAATCCATTCTTCAGGGATTGTTCGGCATCTTCCAAAATCCACCTCAAGGTTGGTGCTCAGGTGATGCTCCTGAAAAATCTCGACACCCCAAAAGGATTGGTGAATGGAAGCAGAGGGGTAGTAGAGGCCTTCAAACTCTGCCCTGTCGCCAGAGACATCCTTCATGGAAATGAACGATTGATCGGGCCTGACGATACCGACAAATTTCCTGGTTGGCGCTTCGAAGATATCAAGTATGACACAAAGATGGAATTCGAAGGAAAAATATGGAGAATCTGTCGGTTCGATCGGTACCCGTTGGTGCGATTTGTCAATAATATCCGCAAGATCATAACCCCGCACACTTTTGAACGGGATCTCTATCGGCAGGGAAAGTGCTTACGTGAGCAGGTTCCACTTCGGCTTGCATGGGCGCTCACTATCCACAAGAGCCAGGGCACTACTCTTGATTACGTTGTGTGCGATCTACAGGGGTGTTTCACTAGTGGACAAGCCTATGTGGCTCTGAGCCGGGCACGATCGTTGATGGGTCTGCAGATCAAAAATTTCAGGGCGGAACACGTCACTGCTGACCCATTAGTGAAAGCATTTTACGAAGCCCTGGACCGGTATGATATGAAATCTTTTTTAGAGGATCAAGCTGGTAGGTATAACATGGATATATCACAGTAATTCCTATCAAATGTGAAACTCGATGCATTCTAACTTGTTTTCATTTTTGTTTTCAACCTTATTTTTGGTAGGACTTTGGTGGTTTCCGATCCTGAAATCACCGACATGGTTGAAGATGTTCAGCCATGCTTCTTCAAAAGCTGCAAAATTCAATAGCCAGCAATTTCGATCATGGGTTGCTGATTACAAACCATTAGAAGATTATCAAGGTTGGGGGGCATAGTGGATTCTGCTTTTCGTGTGCTGTAGTGTGCTGTTCAAACCTAGACTAATAGAAACAGAACTCTGAAACCAGGATACGGCATTAGTCATGATCGATAATTGAAAAGGAGCTAGGAATGATGAAGAATTGCATGTTGGAAAAGTTGACAACACAACTGGAGCGATGAACTTGTCTCTATTTGTAATTAACATAAAAGAAAAAAAAGACCAAAACAAAATACTTTTCAAAAAATGTATACTGTCGGTGTCACTAATGCTATTTTCATAGGACGTAATGAACACTAGTTATCAAAAGCAAATTCCATAAGAGCACTGAAGAAAGTTTGTTCATTCATGAGCCATTTTTTGACTTTTTCATTTTGCTTTTCTTGTCTTTTTGTTCTTTCTTCCGCTCCTTTTCTTCTCTAGCAAAGGCATCCATTTCGTCAAGTACTTCCTTGGGAAGAACGGCCCGAAAGCTCGGGAGTTCGGCTACAAAAAGGAGCGAGTGTCTTCGAATGAAAAGTTCCGACAAAATTTTGTGCATAGAGAGGAAAAAGATGAGATCGTTTGCAAGATAAGTATTTTATAGATAAAGTCAATTGTACTCCCAACAACTAGTTAAATCATCGAAATCTGTCAAACTTACGCCCATCCTGCTTTTTGGATGAACCTGGACCGAAAAAGATCGCCCACCCTCTGGTAGTTGGTTGGAGTCAGCGATTTTACAGTCGTTTGGAGTTCGTTAAGGGGGTCATAATCACGAATTGCAATGTTCCAGACATGAGTATCTACTGGAATGGCTGAGTGTTGGTCCAAAGAAAATAGGGCGACACAATCTGCGACCTTTCTCCCAACGCCTTTGAATTCACAAAGCAAATTCTGGACTTCTTTGGGATCATTCATGCTGCGAAGGACATTGCGCAGGTAGACTTCCCCTCCCCTGGGTTCGTCACGTAAAATTTCCATCGTTTCAAGCACATAGTTGGCCCGATATCCCATCCCGCACTTGCCACGTAAGTCCTTATCGGTGGCCTTCGACGCCAAGTCCTCCAGGCTTGGAAAGGAATATAGCTGAAGATATTCTTGGGATTGGTGATCACAATTACTTTCAGATATAACCGGAATTTGGAGAAGGGGTTGACCATATTCCCTCCGAATGCTTGCTAGCATCTTAGTAATGCGTGGGATGTTGTTGTTGCTAGAACAAATGAAACTGATTAAACATTCCCATGGATCCTGCCGAATAATACGAACTCCAGGAATGCAGTCAGCAATTTTGGCAAGCCTTGGGCAGGCTTCTGACCACTCCTCATACAAGTCCAGTAGATTGACGTCGAGCTGGAAATAGTCGCGCAATGCATGATGCAGTTCAGCCTGTACTGTTTCATCTGTCTTGTTGTTACGTTTCAAAGTTGTCGCAAGCAGTCTATACTGAGTGGTATCCGGACACTCCCGAATGACTAGAACCACTGATTCATAGGAATCAAATAACGACAACCGGAGGATTCCTACCCATTCCGTGGCATCATGAGTTCCCCACGCCGATGTCAAAGATGGGTCTTCGGCTTCCGTTTTTTTCGTTGGATGCACTACCCTCCAATGAAAGCACTGGCCAGTGGTTAGTGTATTGGAGGGACGTAGCTCTTCTGGAGGGACCTCTAGATCAATAAACTCTTGTGTGGGGTTGATGCTAGCTACCATATCGGTCGTAAGTTCCAATTCGTTGTTTTCGACCATATTAGTGAAAGATTGACCCGTAAAATTGCTACTTTCCAGTTCTAATCTTCTCGATACCGAAGATTTGTTCGAACGGTTTTTCTCGTTCCTTTTTCGCTTTATTCCTGTGGAGCTGCTCTTTTGCGATAGCATATCTTGTTCTGACTTTGACGGAGATGGGGTTACATTCACGGCATCACTATCTCCGCGCAAAGGAGTCTTTTGGCCATCGTCATTCGTAGAGACCAAAGTCCGTTGGATCGCATTCAATCGTTTTGAACGACGGCCAACTACCCTGGCCGTAAGCCTCATTGCCGATGGAATTGTCATTTTTATTGCTGTAGTTGTGACGTGATGGCGATTGCGATGATCCTGCCAATCACCACCTCTCTTAGGTATACCGAAGCTGCAATCTAAAGGGATAGGAACAAGAAATGATTCGGCGATCGATTCCAAAAAGAAAATGTGATAAAACAGTGAGAATCTGATAAGAGTAGATATCCTTTTCATACTTGGAAGAGCCCGACAATAGAGTAGACTTCTCAAATCCAGATATATTCTCTCGAGCATCGAACAAAAATCCGATTTTCAACGGCTCATGACTACGCGCGCGAAAAATGGACCCTGTGAAAAATGGACCCTATTCGTTCGAGTCTCTGTGGGTCTAAATATAATAAACTAAATCAAATTCACACCATGACTATTACCTACCTTGCAGCAAAGCTATCAAAGTGTGTTTTAAATCAATACTTCTTTAGATTATACGAACATGCCATTGTCAAAGACAAGCTTCTGTTATTCTACTATTCTAGTAAGAGGGAATTGAGGTATTTTGACTCTTTGGATTCAACTTGAGATGAAGGAAAACTTTACCTAATCTTCCAAAGAAAAAGATGAAATTATTCTCTCTCAATCGCAGTTTCAGTCAAAATGCAGTCACTATAGTGCTGTTGCAACTTCTGGATCCCTTCCACAATTCCAAAGCGCCCATTTCCATCCTTTATTCTTCTTTAAAAAAATCAAGACGACAAAAAATTAGGAAAATATAGGTTCAGTCGACAGTACGTAGCAGAACCTTATGCATTCGGCGTTTGCCTAGATTTGTCACAATCTTTCATAATGTCTTTATGTATCCTCGATCGACCGTCGAAGGGCCTCATTCAGCATATTTTGGTTCAATTCATCGACTCGATTCGCATCTTGGGGCATGTGCCAATCTTGAAATTCTTGTTCTTGGCGTCCATTCGGATGTCCAGCTAGATTCTGTTGGGGTTGTTGGAGCAGTGATATTACCTGTATCACCAAGAATCCAAAAATCAGGCTCAAAATGGTTGGAAGGGAGAAAATAGACGTGCACAATACTATAGAGAGCACACTGCAGCATAAAAATTGTTGTTGTTGTCGTCGTACTCTTGGTTCGTTGTCATTAATTTGATCGGCCAATTCGGGTGATATTAAACCTTGAGCCACGAGTTGCTGCGTCAAAGCATGAGTCCAGTCAAACGGGAGTGCTAGCATACTTAATGACAACACGAAGGCCAGCATCACTATAATATCTATCTTTTGCATCAAGTAGAAAATAAAGGGCGATAGAATTTTGTCTTGAAGATATTGCACCACAGTCCAGTGCCTCGCGATCAAGCATGCCACTATCAACGCACCATCGCTGTAATTAAGTTCGGGAGACACACGAT
>Ga0163111_10003514_pt1 | contig 10136 bp, 9 predicted proteins | sample CRUFie1St18metaG_FD_109645 | JGI IMG/M metagenome (GOLD analysis project Ga0163111, IMG submission 109645) | Marine microbial communities from the Costa Rica Dome - CRUD Field 142mm St18 metaG | ecosystem: Environmental > Aquatic > Marine > Oceanic > Photic zone | place: Costa Rica: the Eastern... | reverse complement strand
TGTCTTACCTCCAACACTCAATTTAGATTTGTGGAGAGATAAAATTGCTATCGCAGAGAAAACTGCTTCTGCTAATTTCTCTTTTTACATGGGAACTTCAAATTCAAACATTGATGAAATTAAAGCAATCGAGCCAAAGGAGGTTTGTGGAATAAAGATCTTTATGGGTTCTTCTACCGGTGATCTTCATGTTGATAGTGAAGAGGCATTGGATAATCTTTTCAAAGAGTCTCCAGTAATCATTACCACCCACTGTGAAGACGATCCAATGATAAAGGAAATGGAAAAGAAGTTCATGGCAAAATATGGTGAAAAGATTCCAGTAGAAATGCATGCGGAAATCCGATCAAGAGAAGCCTGTATAAAATCCTCAAAAAAAGCTATAGGTTTAGCAACAAAGCATGATGCAAACTTACATATTCTTCACTTAACCACTAAGGAAGAAATTGAATTATTTTCTAATAAGCCTTTGAATGAAAAGACTATTACCGCCGAGGTCTGTATTCCTCATTTGTATTTTTCAAAAGAGGACTATTCCACAAAAGGAGCTTTGATTAAATGTAATCCTTCGATTAAAGAAATGTCGGATAGAGATGCTTTAAGGAAAGGATTATTTGAAGGCTTCATTGATTATGTTGCTACTGATCATGCACCACATCAGCTAGAAGGTAAATCAAATGATTATATGGATTGTCCCTCCGGAGTTCCCAGTGTGCAGCATACAATGCACATACTTTTAGAGCTTGTTAGAGATGGAGTTTACTCCTTAAATGATCTTCCTTATTATCTTTCCCACAGGGTAGCTGATAGATTTAAAATCAAAGATAGAGGTTATATTCGAGAGGGTTATTGGGCAGATTGTGTCTTGGTAGATCTTGAACAGGCACACACTGTTACGAATGCTAATACAAATTACTTCTGCGGCTGGTCTCCTTTTGAGGGTGAAACATTCCATTCTAAAATTATAAGTACATTTGTTAATGGCATACATGCTTATAATGAAGGTAAATTTTTAGCAACTAACCAGGGCCTTAAGTTAGAATTTGAAAGGTAGATATGAAACAAGACATTAAATTGCATGAAAAGAACAGGGAATTTTCATGGTCAGTTCCTCCCGGACCATACAAGTTCTTTTCTGATGAAGATGTAGAGCGTTTTGATAAAAATGGGTTTGTTGTGGTGGAGAACGCATTCTCACCTGAGGAAGTAATAGAGGTCATTGACCAAATTGATCCTTATGAATTCAATGTAACAGAGGCCCTTAAAGGTTTGGATGGGGGTAAATTTTTTATATCAAGAGCCGAAGAAATTACCTTTACAACTCACCTTGTTACCCAATCCAACATATTAAAAGAATTCAGTAAACATGAAGTGTTTACAAACATTTGTACAGACTTAATTGGCCCTGACGTAAGGCTTTATTGGGATCAGGCTGTATACAAAAAACCCGGAACAAAGGATGAATTTCCATGGCATCAAGATAACGGCTATACTTTTATTGAACCTCAAGCCTATCTTACGTGCTGGGTTGCATTGACAGACACAGACGCAGAAAATGGATGTCCGTGTGTTGTACCAGGTTTGCATAAAAGAGGGACATTACACCACGACAGTACTGAGCTTGGTTATGAGATACCTTTAGACTCATCTAAATCAATTACCTTGCCCTTAAAAGCAGGCAGCATTGCCATATTTTCTTCATTAACCCCGCACAGAACGGGACCAAATTTATCAAGTGATATTAGAAAATCTTATATCCTACAATATGCACCCGAAGGCTCAAAAAGACTGATATCTCATACACAAACTGAGGAAGTTAACAACGAGTCAAGACAATTTCTGATTCTGAAGAACGGCCAAAAAGTTAACTAACAAAACCAGTTAATCTTTCGTAGGCTTCTGCAAAATCTTCTTTAAATTCTTGAACTACGTCACTTGCTGAGATGCTTTGATTCATAAGCCCAACACCTTGACCAACCCAATAGGTCGCTAGATCTCTAGCACCGTCATGTCCACCTTCCGCTAATTTATTAACTTTTTGTAATGCCGGCTCAGCAACCATTGGCTGAAGCGGCATTGGCAGTGGGTCAGGAGCTTGGTCAGACTCCCACGCTTCTGTCCATGGAGAGACAAGTTGTCTTGAGTGTTTTCCGGTTCTACTTCTAGATCTAACAGTTTGACTAGAATTGGCAGCTACCATTTTTTCTTTTATAACTGGCGGGACCTCAGACTCGACTGTAGTTAGCCAAACAGATCCACACCACGCACCGGAGGCACCCATTGCCATTGCGCCAGCCATTTGCTTTCCAGTGACAATTCCACCAGCAGCTAATATTGGCACGTCTCCGTAAGGTTGTATTGCTTGATAAACTTCAGGTATAAGAACCATTGTAGAAACACTTCCACAATGACCTCCAGCTTCTGTTCCAGACACTACTAAAATGTCCACTCCAGCTTTTACTTGATTAATGGCATGTTGAGCTGTACCGAGAAGTGCGGCAACTTTCACATCATTATCTTTACCCATTTTTAACATCCAATCTGGCGGAACTCCAAGAGCATTGGCTATCAGTTTTATAGGATGATTAAAAGCCACATCCAGTAGAGCCTTAGCTCCATCAGATTTAGTGTTTGCAGCGAAGCTAGATCCTGCTGTATCTATTGTTCTCAATTCACTTGCTTCAATATCATGCTTTTCAAGGACATCGGCCCTAAAATCAGCATACTCCTGAGGTATCATCCCTTTGAGTTTTTCTGCATCAAATTTTTCGCTTTGATCAACCATTTTGTTGGGAATTAAGACATCAACTCCGTAAGGTTTTCCATCAATATGTTCATCAATCCATTTCAGCTCTTGTTCAAGTTGTTCTGGTGACATTCCAACAGCACCCAAAACACCACATCCTCCGGCTTTAGAGACAGCAACTACGACGTCTCTGCAATGCGTAAAAGCAACTAGAGGAAACTCTATATCAAGAAGTTCGCATATTTTTGAATTCATAATTTTTCCTTATCTTATGTTTTTAGTAAATTGCTTGCAGGTAATTAGCAAGGACAAGTTGAGCTACAACTACGATCCCAATAATTACTCCAAACAAAGACATATATTTATAGGTCTTTTTATCTTCTTCCATTTTTTTCTCCCCAGTAAAAGGGTTATTATTCACATAAATTACATGAAACGTCAAAGAAAATTATCAAGACAAGCTTGGAGGTGGGCGTTTTATGATTGGGCAAATTCTGCTTTTGCTACCACAGTAATGGCAGGATTCTTTCCAATATTCTTTAAATCTTATTGGGCAACTGACCTTACGGATGCCGAAAGCACTTTTGTAATCGGATCTGCTAATTCAATTGTAGGTTTATTAATCGCAATTAGTGCTCCAGTTATGGGTGCGTTCGCTGATGCCGGCAATTCGAAGAAAAAGCTTTTACTTACGTTTGCTGTTTTAGGAATTATTTCTACGGGTTACTTATTTTTTATCCCAGAAAGTTCATGGAAATTTGCCATAACATTTTATTCAGTAGGTGTAATTGGATTTTCTGGAGGCAATATATTTTACGATTCATTACTTGTATCTGTGGCTGAAGATAAAGAAAGGAATAAGGTTTCTTCTCTTGGATTTTCCTTGGGTTACCTCGGAGGAGGGTTGCTATTTCTTTTAAATGTAATGATGTTTTCATTTCCAAAATTATTTGGTCTAAGTACCCAAATAGAAGCTGTTTTATGGTCCTTCTTAAGTGTTTCACTTTGGTGGAGTATTTTTACTGTTCCTCTCATAATAGGGGTTAAAGAACCTCAAATAAATTTAAACAATAAAGGTTTTTTCTTAATCTCAAGAGAAGCCTTTAAAAGCCTATATTCAACGGCGAGATCAATTAAACAATTTAGGAGTGCGGTAGTTTTCTTATTGGCTTATTTTCTCTACATGGATGGGGTAGATACTATTATTAGAATGGCTACATCTTATGGAACTGATATTGGCCTCTCAGCACAATCTATGATTGGAGCTTTACTACTCACTCAATTTATTGGTTTCCCCGCAACTTTAGTTTTTGGAAACTACTCTGATAAATTTGGGCATAAGCAAACATTAAGTTTTGCAATTATTATCTATATTGCAGTTGTTATATTTAGTTCTCAAATGGATAGTGCGGTTGAGTTTTTTATTATGGCAACAATCATTGGGCTTGTTCAAGGTGGTGTTCAGGCAATTAGTAGATCTTTTTTCAGCACTCTGATTCCCGAAAACAAGGCGGCTGAATTCTTTGGTTTTTATAACTTTATTGGCAAATCTTCAGTCTTCATTGGTCCATTTATGGTTTCAGGTATAGCGCTATTAACAAATAACCCTAGCTTTGGTATTTTAAGTTTACTTTTATTGTTTATTCCTGGTTTAATCTTATTAAGAAGAGTTCCAGAATCAAAATAATCCTTTTTTTAACATTGCCTCTTTAAGTACGGAAGGTTTATCAGTCATCAATCCATCCACTCCAAATTCTATCAATTCGAACATCTGATCTATATCGTCTATAGTCCAAACATGAACAAATTTATTTTGCTTCTTTGCTGTTTCAATAAATCTCTTAGTCAGGACAGGAACTCCCCATTGTTTAACGGGAATTTGAGCACATTGACTCATTGTTGCTTGCAACTCAATTCCTATCGATTGACACATCATTTTGAAGATATCCATTTGTCCTGAGGAGATACATGCCTCAGGTCCAGCTAAGTTTTTTATTCTTTTGAGTCTAGACGAAGAAAATGAGGCCAAACAGGTTTTATCAAGAAAATTCATTTTTTTTATAATTTGAATAGTCTCCTCTAATGCATCTTCAGTTTTGATATCTATATTAAATCTAAGATCAGGAAATGTTTCTAAAGCCTCACTTAGAAGAGGTATTTTTCCTCCACCCAGTAAATTAATTTCGTTAATTTCTTTGAGAGTTAGTTCATTTATGGATTTGTTGACACCTGCCATCCTTTTTAGGCTAGCATCATGAAAAATTACGACGTGTCCATCTTTTGTAGCTTGAACATCTGTTTCTATAAACACAAACCCCAAATCTGAAGAATATTTAAATGCCTCTATAGTATTTTCAGTTTCTACTTCATCACCACCTCTATGGACAAACCCAAAGAAACTATAGTCTTCAAAAAATGGATGCATTGATTAACTTAATTGTTATTAAACTATACTATAGACAAGGAGCTTACTTATGGAGAAATTTTTTTTAATACTGTTAGTAATTCTGTTGCTGTTAGCAGTTCCTTACTTTTACAAACTTTATGGCCTTAAAAAAATAACAAGATCTGATGTTCCATCAAATGGAAATTGGATAGAGTTGTCCCGAGGAAATATTTATTTTGAATGGTTTATCCCTGATGCCTCGACAGAGACTAAAGGAACTATGGTCTTGGTGCACGGCTTTTCTACCCCCAGTTTTGTTTGGGGTGGGCTTATTGATAATTTTACATCTTCTGGTTACAGAGTTTTAGTTTACGACCATTTTGGCAGAGGTTATTCAGAAAGACCAAGAGTCAAGTACGATAAGAATCTATATTTAGAAACTTTGAGAGAGCTCATTGAATCTCAAAAGATTGAAGATCAGGTTCATCTAGTTGGCTATTCTATGGGTGGACCAATTGTTGGATTTTATGCGGAAGCTTATCCGGAAGATACAAAAAGTGCTACATTGATTGCGCCAGCTGGATTTAGTAAATCTATTCCAGATATGAAATCATGGACTACTATGCCAATAGTAGGAGATTGGTTTTGGAGAGTCTTTAGTAATCGACTTTACGGGATTGGTAATATGTCTGAGACACAATTCAGCGAAGATCCTTTATCTATTAACGAGGATAGATTTATGCCATTATTTCAAAATCAACTGCGATTTAGAGGATTTAACGAATCACTTTTATCAACGATAAGGCATTTTAATTTATTTGACGTTCGAAAAATGTACGAAAGCCTTCATTCTAAGCAAGTTCCAATCCTGGCCCTGTGGGGAAAGAAAGATGGTGTTGTACCTTTTACAGGATCGCAAGAGTTTGAGAGGATATTCACTAATGGTAATTTAGTAACTTTAGATGAAGGCACTCATGATATTACTTATAGACAACCAACTAAAGTAGGCGAAGAAATCACAAAATTTATAAATTCTCTAGAATAAAAATGGATTTTTCTGATATTGGTTCATACTCCGATGCTGAGGTACCTTCAAAACTAAGTGAATTAGAATCTAATACTGAATTTCACAACTATATTGCTAGTATTATTTTTCCAAAGTTACATAGATATTTGTCGAAGATTTGCGCATCTTATGTTCAATGGAAATTTAAAAAATTATTTTCTAATTGTGTTTCTATAAATGATTTCCAAAACCGAATGGCCCCATTGGTTGAATCTATGATCGTTTCTACTACAGATGGTTTCTCATTTAGTGGCGAAGAAAACTTAATAGATAAACCCACTTTATTCATCGGGAATCATAGAGATATTTCTCTCGATGCAGCTTTTTTAAATTACCTTCTTTATTTAAATAAATTGAATACAGTTAGGATAGCAATTGGTGACAATCTTTTAGATGGCGGCTTCGCTGAGACTTTGATGAGACTAAACAAAAGTTTTGTGGTGCATAGGAATATTAAGGGAGTAAAGGAAACTCTTCGTAAGTTATCTAAATTGTCAGCTTATATTAATTGTTCAATTCAAAAAGAAAATGAGAGTATTTGGATTGCCCAAAAAGAGGGCAGAGCAAATGATGGAAATGACTTTACTGATGAAAGTGTTTTAAAGATGCTTTTTCTTGATCAAAGAAAAAATATGTCTTTGAGTGAGTGGGTAAAAAAAGTAAATCTAACGCCTATAGTTATTTCTTATGAATATGATCCACTAGATTTGGTAAAAGCTAGAGGTTGGGAATTTCAAGAAGGTTGGACACCTGAACAAATCAACACGAATGATTTAAGTGAAATGGCTTCTGGAATTTTTGGTTATAAGGGTAGGGTTCATCTCCACATTTGTAAGCCTATAGAAGATTGCAAAGATACTGCAAATCTTGCAAATCTCATTCAAGAAGAAATCATTAGAAATTATCATTTATGGCCCTCAAATTACATGGCTGTCTCAATATTATCCAATTTAGAAAACAATAATTTAGCCTTGGAAGTTTCAGCTGAAAACAAGAATAGTCATTCTTATTTTGAAGACAGGCTGAAAGATCTCAACTTTCATCAAAGAGAAGAGATGTTGAAGAATTATGCTAGGCCTTTTTTCAATAAAGAAAAGGCCAAGCTTGAGCTTGGCCTTTAATGCATCTTAAATGGGGAATTTAAGATAACAACTTAACGGGGAGTTAAGAATTACATTGAGAAGGTAATGACAAATTCGTCATCATCGTAGACACCGTCGTAATCACCGCTATGCCATCCTAGATTTATAGATAAACCTGCAAGAGATACGGGAAGATCATAAGAAATTATTGTATAGTCTCCTTGGTTATCATAGTCTCCGTAGGTTAATGAAAGACCTGTATCACCCACAGCGAAAGATACTTCGATATTGTCATCGGCATCATCCTGACCTGCATAGTACGTTACCCCAAAAAAGCTATAACCCAATCCTAGGTAAATCTCCTTGAGATCATAGTCTGCTCCAGGAAAGTCATACATTAAATACCCTATATCATAAGTAATTCCAGATTCCATTTCTCCTGCGAACCCAGCATAATAGTCCAGTTCCATAGTTGCGTCGTCAAAATACTCTACATTTGAACCCCATACACCGAAGTAAAGTCCGCTCTCACCAGAAATATCAAAACCACCAGAAATAGCAGCATTACCATCAGTTTGAGGAGTACCTCTCCACATATATTCACTTGAAAGAGCAACATTACTTTCGAACTCTGCAGCTTGAAGAGACATAACTCCAGAGAAGATTGCTATAGCCCCAATTTTTAAAAGATTTTTCATTCTTACTCCTTGTAAGTTTTTTATAACACAACTTAGTAAATGCAATCTTCATGCCAACTATAAATACTCCTTTTTTTCATTATCTGCACCATTTTTGTGCTAAAAATATTTTTTTAATCTTTTAGAGAACAGTTATCATGAATTTTTCTCACTAATCGTGTAATATCACGCATCTTTAATTGCGACCAATAGGAGAAAGAATGGATATTTCAAATAAAGTAACACTCATTACTGGCGGAGCTTCCGGCCTTGGCCTTGCTTCAGCTGAAGTTTTGGTTGAAGCAGGTTCAAAAGTTATGCTCCTGGACTTAAATGAGGATAATGCAAAAGCTGCTGTTGAGAAACTTGGATCTAATTCAAGTTATACCATTGCGAACGTAACTGATGAAGCATCAGTCCAGTCTGCAATTGATAAGACAGTTGAGGAGTTCGGTGCTCTTCACGTAGTTATAAATTGTGCTGGGATTGGAAGCGCTAGTAAAACAGTCGGGAAGGACGGCGCTCATCCGCTAGATTACTTTAAAACAGTTGTTGATATAAACCTTAATGGCACATTTAATGTGCTCAGGTTGGCTGCAGTAGAAATGGGAAATAATGAACCGAATGAAGATGGTGAGTGCGGAGTTATAATCAATACTGCTTCAGTAGCTGCATTCGACGGACAAATTGGTCAAGCTGCATATAGCGCAAGTAAAGGAGGTGTCGTTGGTATGACTCTCCCTATAGCTAGAGATCTCGCAAGGATGGGGATTAGAATAAATACTATCGCTCCTGGGATATTTGATACACCTCTTATGGGTATGGCTCCTGACAGCGTTAGAAATCCACTGATTGAAATGACTCAATTTCCAAAAAGGCTTGGATTACCCTCTGAGTATGCCTCTTTAACTAAACATATAGTAGAAAATCCTTTTTTAAATGGAGAAACAATACGATTGGATGGAGCCATAAGGATGCAACCCAAATAAATGGAAATTCTTACTGATTATTTCATATTTCTTTTAAAGGTATTCACTATAGCAATAGCTATAACTGTACCTTTACTGCTCATTATCGGATCTTCGAAAGGCAAAAGTCAGCCTAAGGGAAAACTGTCAATAACAAATTTATCTGAGAAATTTGAGTCAATGGGTAATGCAGTTAAAAGCTCATTAATGAATCCCAAAGAATTAAAAAAATTTAAGAAGGACCTCACAAAAGATAAAAAGAAAAAGGACAAGAACAAAGAAAAAGATGAAAAGGACTCGGCTTTTGTACTAAATTTCAAAGGTGATATCCAAGCCACTGAAGTTGAAAAGTTGAAACAAGAGATTAATGCTATCCTTCTATCAGAAGCTCCTTGCAAAGAAGTAATCATTAGGGTTGAAAGTGGGGGTGGCTCTGCATATGCTTATGGCCTGTGTGCTGCTGAGTTAAAAAGATTGGTTGATAATGATATTAACTTAACGGTTTGCATAGATAAGGTTGCTGCAAGTGGCGGTTATCTAATGTCTTGTGTCGCTTCAAAAATTATAGCTGCTCCTTGGGCAATCGTAGGTTCTATAGGAGTCATTGCACAAATGCCAAATTTTCATAGACTTCTAAAGAAAAACTCAATTGATTTCGAGATGCATACAGCAGGAGCATATAAAAGAACTCTCACTACACTAGGTGAAAATACTGAAGAAGGTAGGAAAAAATTTAAATCTGATTTAGAAGATTTACATATCATTTTCAAGGATTTCGTCAAAGAGCAAAGACCACAGGTAGACACCGAAGTTGTTGCCACAGGTGAAGTTTGGCAAGGAAAAGAGGCAATTGATGTAGGCCTAATAGACTCAATAGAAACTTCCGATAATTACCTTGTCAGTTTATCCAAAAAAGTAAATTTATTCGAAATTGAATTTGTTGAAAAGAAAAACCTTTCTGAAAAATTTGCCTTTTCTATGCAAATTATTTTAGAAAAATCTTTACTTAAATTTTATGACCTAATTAATAGAGATCGTTTTATATCATGAATACATTCAGAGCCTTAGAGTCTGCTAAGACAGATGGAGAAAATACATTATCAATTGTTGAAAGGTCTATAGATTCTCTTCCTGAGGGTGAACTCCTCATTAAGGTTAGTTACTCGTCTTTAAATTATAAAGATGCTTTGTCGGCATCCGGTGCTCCAGGA
>Ga0163111_10003513_pt1 | contig 10138 bp, 7 predicted proteins | sample CRUFie1St18metaG_FD_109645 | JGI IMG/M metagenome (GOLD analysis project Ga0163111, IMG submission 109645) | Marine microbial communities from the Costa Rica Dome - CRUD Field 142mm St18 metaG | ecosystem: Environmental > Aquatic > Marine > Oceanic > Photic zone | place: Costa Rica: the Eastern... | reverse complement strand
CGACGAAGCCATCGCTGCTGGACTCCAGATCATTCCCGCGTTCCGCACTGCGAACAATGTCCAGATCGTCAACACGATCTTCCTGACGGATGGTGCTTCCAACTCCTGCCGCATCGGTCAGAACGACAGCATTCTCGTCAAGGGTAGCCGTCTCCCGAAGCGTGTCGAGAAGCGCACCAGCACGACCGCTCTCACCGAACTGCTTCGAGAAGTCACTGGTACTCGTTCGGTGGGTATGTTCCTCGAGCCCTCGAACAAGCTCCGCAACAGCAACTCCTTCTTCACTGGTAACCAGTACAACTACCCTAGCTGGGAGGAACTTGCGGACCTTCAGGACGAATTCAAGACGAATGGCTTCCTGACCGCAACCGAAAAGCACGGTAACGACGAGCAGTTCGTCATCAAAGCCAACAAGAAAGTCTCGAACAAGACTGGACTCGACAAGCTCCCCGAAGGTGCAAGCACGACACGCATCAAGAACGCATTCATCAAGGGTAACAGTCAGAAGATGGCTTCCCGCCTCATGCTCAACCAGTTCATCGACATCATCGCATAAGACACACACACAAACTTCCTTCGATTCAGAATTCCCTTGACCAGTTCAAGGGTTTTCTGTATAAATACTATGGGATGAATACTATGAAAGGGGAGTGACCTTATGAAGATCGACACACTACCAGTAGTAGAAGTAGTATGGGTTGATGCTGAAGAGAAGGGCGACATAGGCTGGAACGATCTCAAGGAGATGATACGTTACGCTAAGAAGCCATGTCCCACCATGCACACCGTAGGATACGAAGTCTATAGAAGCGACTCTCACGTTGCCATTCTGTCCACTATAGGCGATGTGGAGTGTAGCACTCTGGAGAAGATTCCAACGGGCTTCATCGTCTCACGCACCATCCTACGCGCTCCTACGTCCAAATCCCCTCCCCCCGCCAAAACCAAATCGTCGAAGTGACACACCGCTTTACCCCCTTTTTTAACCCTTTTTTTAACACCCATTTTTCGACACCTTTCCCCACACTACCCCACACCATACACTTGACATCCCTTCTCATTGTGCTATACTGGGGATTACTATGACAGATATGCATCTCTTGATGGAACATGGTGATACCGTTAAACAGTTGCTGGGTTCTGTTCAGTCCAAGCAGAAATTGTCTGAATCTTTGGCAGATAAGATTGTATCTTCTGGTATACCTTGGTCTTCTTGGTTGCCTATTACTCAACATGCTCCTATTGGTGGAAAGACATTAGGAATTTATCGCATTCGATATAAACCTAGTATTGAAATTGTGTACTATGGTGAAGGTAGAATCAATAACAGAATAGATAAGGCATATGGCGTATGGGTGAATGGAGGAAAGGCTAGATCAGACTCTCCTTGTAGACATGGTGATAAGATGTATGCAATGGACAGTAAAGTAGGCAACTGGCAGTTTTCCTATTATGCTATTGATCTTGACTGTAAAGAATCCACAAAGAGTTTGAGTGAAGACATTGAGAAGTTGTTGGTCGAACGTGATGCTCCTGATTTCAACAATAAGAGCATGACTGGTGTGCGAAAGTAAGTCGGGGCTTTTCAATACATAAACAAAGGAGATACTACACATGACAATTGCATCCATCGTTCTTTCTGCCATTCTTCCTCACATAGAATACATTCGTGATCTTCAGTATCAGGCACCATACTTCAATGATGCTCCTCGTTTCTCCTTAAATGGCAGTTCTGTAGAGGCAGATCGTTCTCCTTCATTCACTCGTTCGGATTCCCTTGTGGATATCATCGAGGATCTATATGGCTCTGAGTATGAGATCATTGGTGAATGGGATGGGCAGATAATTTATAGAAAAAAGTAGTGTGCAAGGGTTGACAAACTCTTGTGAGTGAGTATAATACTCGTATGACAATTGAATAACACATGTGGAGGATTGATCCTCCTCCACAGGGACTCGCATAATGATCCTCTGACTGGGGATAGTGCAACTCCTGAATGGTTTAGCGACCTGTCCTTAGCGATGCAGAAATGCTTGCGGGATGATCCTTAGCGGGATGTGCAGGATGGTCTGATTAGGGTACACTTCACTCGTACAGTCACCCGAAAAGTTCTGGTAATTACGACAGTCCAGAGTCCCATGAACAACGCAAGCCACTGGTAGGAACACACTCCTGCCAGTGGTTTGTTTTATTTGAGAAATGAATGAACTATCTTCACAGTACCAGCATACATACATTGCCTTGTGAGGTTCGAGGTAAAAACTATGTTTTCTTACTCCAACTGTCTTCGCATACAGCCAGGGCAACAACCACTAGAAAGGGTAGGTACTCACCACTATGAGCTACACACCAGAAAACGAAACCGCAATCGCATATTGGACCAGACCACAGTACATTGAAGTAAGTGGCAAGACAAAGATCGGCGTAGCAGCATACGCACTCGAAGGAATCGAGAAAGTAGAATTCTATCTACAGGATGCTGACAAGATCCCAACACAACTCAGTGGAGATTTCAATCTAGACGGCAAAGTAAACGTCGATGATCTGAACTACATCCTCGCAAACTGGGGAACAGTTGGACCAAGAGATCTCATCAAGGTTCTCTCCAACTGGGGTGCAGAACAAGAAGACTCTGACATTCTTGGTGTTGCCACAGAAGAACGTCTCAACGAAGAGACTGGTGAACTCGAATGGTTCTTTGAATTCAACCCAGTTCAGTTCACACACGGAGAGAGACTTCGCATCTGTGCAAAGGTCTACCCCAAGGTTGGCATTCCCCTTGAATTAAAGGGTTCATTCCTTGACTATCAAGCAATCTGTGGACTCGATGTCTTCCCAAACAACCAGACATGGGGACCAGACTATGATCCCGCACTCTATGTAAGTGGCAGTGGTAACGACGAAACTGGTGATGGTTCCAGAGAGAATCCATTCGCCACCATTCACCACGCAGCATACTATGGTCTTGGACCCAACGACACAAACGCAGGGCGTGTTATCAAACTACTCGAAGGTGAACATAAACTCGCATCGAACAATGAAGATCGTACAATGCGAAAGGTGAACTCGTCTGGTAGAGAAGATGAACAGTGGGTGACGATTGAGTCCGCAGTTGATCCAGAACTATGTCCTATCGTCGGACAGCACAGTGGTGTATGGTCATGTAAACTTTACTTCAAGAATGTTCACATTGTACCCAAGACGGTAGAAGACGGCGCTGGTATGTTTAATAGTGGAAGAAATGGAATGTATTGTTTCGACAACTGCCTCATCGAAGGAAAGAGCCGTGTTGCTGGATCACGAAATCCAGAAACAGGAAAGTATGAAACAAAACAAATGACCAGTAGTGGTCCACAAATTTTCTCGATTGGTTCGACATGGAAACGACACTCACAACCCGCAATGCGTATCGTTGACATCCAGTCACACTATGATCTAGTTCTTGGTGACATCATGCTCACTGGGTACACTCACCTTGCTTCTGGTGTATCAACATCTCGTCACGGATTCTATCCCGATGAAGATGGTACTCCACCCCCAGAGAGCGGAGTCCATGTGGACTTCTGCCAGACTCACACTGGTGGCAAGCATGATGAAAAGGTTATTCAGGAGAATATCATCATACGAAATTGCACAGAGTGGACACGAAATGGTGGACAGCAACTGTTCGGTTCGTTCGAAAGAAACCTTGAACCCGACTCTGAGTTCAGAAACTTCGCATTCGTAGGCAACCGACTCGCACAGTGGGCAGGCATCGATGACGAGTTCTACCCTGGCGCAAGAGAAGACGATGGTGGCCACACTGATGGTAAGGGTACTCTCAAGGTTGGACGAGCAAGAATGTTTGCATGGGGTGTACACAACACTCGAAACTGCTTGTTCCAAGACAACATCATGTTCGGTAAAGGTAACTGGAATGGTATTTCCACTAAGAACAAGTACACAGGAGAAGAGATAGAAGTCAAGTACCCATTCGAATCTGCTTCGAGGCCAGGATCTCCCATGTACGTCAACGTTATGTGGCGAGACAACTACCGTACACCAGACAAGGACGAGTATTTCATGCCAACTCCTGACTCAACAGGAGGAAATGCACAGGGTACACCAGAGGAACTTCGCTTCGATCCCGAAACGATGACTCTGCCTTGGACGAGTCCTGCTACGGGTGTTCACTACGAAGGAGACGCATCGAAGTTAGCAAGTCATAAGTGGCAAGACTACGCAAACAACGATGATCTACTGGAGAAGTGGGACTGAACTAAAATCTGAATAGTAGACACAAACAAGCACCGATGGCGTAAAAACCATCGGTGTTTGTCTTTGTATAACAAAATGGCAAGTTTCTCCGAACAAAACTGCCACTTCACCCATATATAATATGATGCCTAAAAACAAACTAGTAGCATATGCAGTGAGCTTGCTAGTCGTCATGAACCAACTCTCAGGCTGTTCTACCTTAGAAAAGTCTACAGAGAACAAGGCATCCACACCACCACCAAAGTTCGAACCGTTCATTCCACTCGATGACAATTCTTTCCGTTTCGTGGGATCGCTGCGCCGTCCGACTGGCAAAGTTCTAGGTTCTGCTGTTCTGATTGAACCAAACGTTGCACTCACTGCTGCACATTGTTTGATCGATAGTGACATCGCTTTCATAGAATTTGCTGGTAAGCCATACCAGATCGATTATACTGTGTGTTATGAAGAAGGATCATACAAAAACCACGACATCGGTTTGGTGTTCCTAAAAGAAAATGTGGTTGGATTTGATCCCGTCACCAGAGTTGATGATGTTCTGAGCAATTTGAAGAAATGGGATTACGTCACCTCAATAGGATACTCTAGAGGATTCAAGAAGGCATCATCACTGAGTACATTCCGATACTACGGTGTTCTCTATCACGAAGAGAATCAAATCAAGACTCTGCCGTATGCTGGAAGTATCTGGTTCGGTGACTCTGGGGGTGGATTGTTCTGGTTTGGTCCAAAGGGATTTCAACTGGTTGGCATATTGGTTAGCTTCTCTCAAATAGACGGCACAGTTGTAGAAAACTCATCGACCCGCGTTGATTGCTACCACGAATGGATCGAATCGGAAATAGAGAAGAACAGAATCCTCAACTCTTAAGCGTACTAAATAGTAAGGTTAAAGTACGTCCAAGAGGTATATAATGGCTAGATCTGATTTCAAAGACAACGGCTCAGAACCGTTACCCCTAACTCAAACCACCGATCCAACTCTAGATTTAGAGTCGGATAGCAGAGTGGGCATAGACAGTACGATTAGTGTCAACCTTACTGCAACAAATATAGATGTAGACCCATTGAACGCAACATCGAATGATGTAACTGTGTTCCCACCAGAAAATGTAGAAGAAATATTAGGAGCTTGTTGCATTGGGGAGGCCTGTCTAGACTCTAACACGGATCCAGATAATCTTGGAGACATGACTGCGGCTAAGTGTGCCGAGCTTGGGGGTGTTTTCTTTCCAAATGAAACATGCGAGGACGATCCATGCGAGGTTCCCGGACCACCAGTTGGTGCTTGTTGTTTTGTGAATTCGGATACGGGTTTGATGGAGTGTCAAGATAACACAACGCAAATTTTCTGTGAGGGGCCTGCTAGACAGGGTACATGGCAAGGAGCCGACACTACATGCGATTCAGTCAATTGCGATGATGGAGAGTTGAGATTTACTATTGACGTAGATGTAAATGGTTCACCAACTGATCCAGAAAATGAATTCGATTTTGTTCCTGGCACAGACACAGTAAATGCTAGTATCAATATCAACACTGGACAAATAATCGGAGAACCTATAGTTCGCTGGTATCTCTCCGCCGAACACTTCCCCCCATTCAAGCCAAATATATGGAACACGAGATCAGTTCCTCAATTTGGCACTGGTGCCAATATGGATGTACCCGATACGAATGCGATGATAGTAGGAGGAACAGAGTCTCAGTTCACATGCAGTGACGGTTTCATGCGCTCAAAATTCAAATGGACTGGTGACGATGCTGAGTTTGATAGTATAGATGATGCAAGGGTGGCATACGAAGCTGTTACAGACGATGAAATAAGAAACACATTCATCTCAAACCTGGCAGTTCCCGGCCCCAGAACTGGAGTAGTCCCCAATAGCTATATGGATGAACGAACAAAAGGTTGGGTTTTGATAAACATCGAAACAATCGCAAACATGGGTCAAGTTAGGAATTATCCCCAAGAGAGAATAATTTGGTTCATTCGTGGTGTGATGAGGAGGATTGTACTTTTACGAGAAATTCTACCAAATGCTAAATTCAGTTTTTGGCGATTCGGGGATAGTTACAGCATGGCAGATTTTCTTCAAGATGCGCCTAACAGAGAACAGCAAATAGAAAATCACATCAACAATAATGTTTTTGCATCACAAGTTAGATATGATCCAAACGGAAGAGTAAACGAAGATGGCACACCCCATCCCGATGATGATCACAGTCAAGGAAAGACTTTATACGAGATGTTAGACTTTCTTCAGCCCGTACTATATCAATCACAAGAGATTGGAAGCGCCCGCGAGGAACGAGTATTGAACGGTGACAGGGTAGTTGGTACAATAGAAGTATGTGATGCAATAAGAGCGGCACATCCAGACAAAGATCCACTACCAGTCGTTCCTTTGATGAATATGAAGTATGCTGGCAGCGGAGCTGGGGCGAACGAAGGTCAGTGGGCAGGAGAGACAAATGCATTTGAAATGTACGGTCTTAAGGATTATGTGCGTCACTATTCAATCTGGTATCCAACGCTCGCTCCGAATTTCGCCGATGACATAGAACGATTAAACGAGAATATAGATTTGGAAATTCAAGCAAGAGAAGGATTCTCCGAAGGGGACGGGGGCTAAAATGGCAGTATTTTTAACATACGATTCTGATTGGCATGATCATTTCATATATCATGCTAATCCTTTCAGAACAAGTTTGGGATCCGACACCGAGGAAAACAGACAAGCAGTCCCGACTGGTATCAATCCAAACAACAGAGCGCCTGATTGGTCTTTTACTGGAGTGGGCCTTCGACCTAGGAGATTCAACCAAGTACAGTTAAATACTGACTGGAACGGAAACCAACCCTTCGACACGATGGAAGAACTTAATGCGTGGAATTCGGGTTGGTGGTCGGGAGTATTACTAACACCTAGACATATAGGAATTTGTAGACACTTCTGGAAAACCGTTCGAGTCGGACCACGATCCTTTGACGGTCCATGGCCAGAAGAGGCTAACCTAACATCAAATAAAAGTATAGTATTCATGAATGAACAGGGGGAGTATCTAGTCAGAAACTTTGAACTCGCTACGCCTTTCTTGGAAGACTCAAGCGGCACACCTACTCAGGCCTTTATGAATGGACGAGATGCTTTGTTGTTGGTTCTTGATGAAGAAATACCAGAATCCTCTGGTATTAAAATATATAACAAGTGCTATGTTCTTGACAACGACCAGGTTCACGCTGTCACTGCAACTCTAGATTCCCAGAACAAAATATATCACAGGGATTTTAATGGTTTTATTGAAACAGAAATGGACAATACGACGAGTAGCGGTATGCGCTATGTCGTCGGTGATCGCGTAACCTCGCTTCCTAAGTTACCAACTATTATACAAGAGGGTTCGGATGACACTCAGATAAACATCATGGGAACAGGTAATGCTGGTGATAATGTTCTGGTTTTCGGCGGTGATAGTGGATCCCCAACATTTGTATACAGTGAAAGTAGAGGAGTTGTGTATATTGGTCAACCTGGCGGGACCGTATCTGTTGATAACGTAGGTCCTATGACGGATGCTGATATGGAACTCTTCCAAGGATATTTGGAAACTTTTAACACAGAAAATGGAACAGACTATACTTATGATTGGGAAGTTATAAAGGATGCAAGAAAAGAATTTCTCATACCACCCACGCAAACCCCATTAAGTTGTGTCACACAAGAAGCGATGAGGAGTAGAAAACTAATATGTGAGGTGACCGCAACTAGTTCTACCGGAGAAGTTGTCACCGTAAGAAGCGAGCCACTTTTAGCACAATCTATAACCATAGCACCAATAATCAACGACACGGCGTTTCGCTATAATGCTACCAGCGAACTAGATGGGATAACCAGAGCAGTGGGAGAAGATAACGAAGTAAGATTCGAATGGACCATAGGTGATCAAACTGTAAATCCTTCATATGATCCCATGACACCTTTTACTTCTGGTTTTATTAGATTGGTGGATGAGGATGGTAATTCCACATCTGCAAACATACCTCCAGATTCATTCACCCCGTGGAGACCAAACGGGCAAGTTGAGAGTTTGGTAATTCCCGCAAATTTTAGGACGGGAACTTTAACCGCAACTCTCAGTATATCCAATACAGTTGGAACAACAGAAATGGTAAGATCTGTAGAGTTGATAGATGCTGATGAATTTTCGATAGAACCCATTGGGATTGGATATTTCGCGGAACCAACGACTGAATTCGAAACGGGACATATTGAAATTAGTCTTCAGGGTGTCGATGGGGGTATTGTACAGGCATTTATACGAAATGAAGATCAAACTGATGGTGGCGTTCCTGTAACATTCATTCCCGACGGCGCGATTCCTCCGGGGGGTTCTGATACGTTAAACATTCCAATCACCTATACGGGCATTCCCCCCAGCGCACCAATCAACTGCTCAAATCATTCGAATGGGGATCAATTCATATTCTTAGATGCCTCGGTGACTCTCAGTACTGGTGAGATTGTTGCTATTGGACCAACTTTCGCAGGTCAGACCGAGTTTGAACCTTCTATACTCATTAGTCTAGATAATAATGGCAACCCCGAACCGATCTGTCAATGATAGAACCAACACAAGGATAAACGATGCCTAGAGATAAATTCAGAACCAACCTAGCAACATTCTTATCAACCAATGAAAACACTGGTAGTGATCGGTTTGACGTAAGTGAATCTATTAAGGTTGGTGTTGACTGTGAACTTGAAGTTGAAATTGCAGCCACCAAAGATCAAGAAGACACCCTGACAGATACCTCGAACATTGTCAATATCATTGAAGAAGAAGATGACGGTAACAACAACGGTGGAGGTGAACCGCCAACCGAGCAGCGTTCGCTTCCAAATACGAACGGATTTGCTCTATTACCAGATATTACGTTTTATGATGATTTTTACGGATTGGGTGATGGGATCTTGGGTTCAGGTGTTCATGATAACACCATCCAAGTAGACTCGTTCAACCCAGAACCAACAGCAGATTATCCCGTGCGAACCAATATGTTGAACATGACTTCAAATGCCTTTGTGGGGGAAAATGTCAATGTCAAAAGTCCGTGGTACTTCACTTTATTCGAAAATGAAGGAAGTTATGATGGTTTCGACGAACATTTTATTTTTGCTGAAGAACGGGCTTCAGAAGATCCGTCAAACCCACTACCACCCTTGGTACGAATCGACATTGATGCTATATGCGGCCCTGCTGATGATCCGAACGATAGGGGCAGAATCGGAAGGGCCCTTGACTCTAACTTCTACTATGGTGATGGTAAAGGCGATGTCGCTGGAGAGAAAACTCTTGATGGTGTCTTCCTACAACTAGATCTCGAAGGCGCACCACACGACAATGCAGACGCTCCGAGTATTATTGAAATAATAGAGGCCGCTTCGATCTTTTGGAACCACCCTGAGTTTGATCGAACTCCGTGGGAAACCCTTGGACAAGATATGATTGACACATGCAATCGAGTGCGTGAGAAGTTTCCAGGCATATTCGTTACATGGTATGGTTGTCCGAAACTTCCCCATTGGCTAAGCATCAGAAAAGACTTAACAGTAAACCCAATAGAGGGTGATCAATTTCCAGGCGTATATCCATTACCACTAGGTACTGACGACGCAGCCGCAGCGGATGAGGCCAACACGAATGTCTTAGATCAGTGGAGTGACATAATCCCTAAAAGAATCCTAAATGGAACATGGGAAGAAAACTTATACAACAAAATGAAACAAAGTTTCTTTGATGCAATAGGTCCTGTGATGGAAGCCTTTGATGCATATCATATCCGCTATTATGTAAACCGAAGTGTTTCAAATCCTG
>Ga0163111_10003510_pt1 | contig 10142 bp, 15 predicted proteins | sample CRUFie1St18metaG_FD_109645 | JGI IMG/M metagenome (GOLD analysis project Ga0163111, IMG submission 109645) | Marine microbial communities from the Costa Rica Dome - CRUD Field 142mm St18 metaG | ecosystem: Environmental > Aquatic > Marine > Oceanic > Photic zone | place: Costa Rica: the Eastern... | reverse complement strand
GATTTGCAGAACGATCCTGTAGAAGTCTACACACGGAATATGGTAGAATTGGGTTATGATGAAGATGCTGCTAGACAGTATGCAGAACAATATTATGCAACATATTATTCACAACAGAAAGAATGAATTATCATGACTTAATTATGCATCCTTAAACTTGGTAATATGGAACAAAGGGACGTACATGTCATCTTCAAGATTCATATTTGTTAATACTCCGTTACCAAATTGTGTCATTATTATTGTCAAGACTATTTTAGATTCCATGTATGTTTAGGAAGGACTATACAAAGCATTTGATACTGCAGCTGCCTCAAATAAGTCATTGAAGGCATCGATGGTATGTTCTATGGGTTTTGAATAACCACCGCCCATGAAGAAAACGCACGGCGTTCGACGGTCTAGAAATGAGAATACCAAGTCATTTCTTATTTTCATTCCACTCTTAGAGACCTCGAGATTTCCAAGAGTATCGAATTCTAGCGAGTCAACCCCAGCCTGGAACAAAAGAATGTCGGGCGAGAAGGCTTCGATTATGGCTAGAGATTCTTTAACGGCACGTAAATATCCTTCATCCCCCGTACCATTCGGTAGTGGAAAATCGTAATCACTAATCGCCTTTCTGAAAGGAAAATTCTTTTCACCATGGACTGATATTGTGATTATACCTTCCTCGTCTTTTAGTATTGTAGCGGTCCCGTCTCCTTGGTGTACGTCTAGGTCAAGGACTGCGATTTTTTCATAACCGTGTTCATCCCTGGCCAGTAACGCACAAATTGCTAGATCGTTGAACACGCAGTAACCCGACCCGAATGATCTGTGCGCATGATGGGTACCTCCTGCCATATTACCTGCAATTCCACCGAATCGGGTGACGTGAGCAAGGGCTTCAACCGCGCCTCCAACAATTCTCATTGTACGTGGTATGAATGAATCCGTCCAAGGCTCCAGTCCTATCCTCCTTATTTCTCTAGAATCCAGTGATCCGCTCAGGAACCTTTCTACATAATCTTGGTCGTGAGCAATCAGAAGTCTATCCTTATCTATAGGTTCGGAATTTAATATCTGAATAAGTCCGGTTCCTTGTAGGTCATCGAGCCTTTCCCTGAGTAGCCGATAGCGGTCCCTAGGGAATCTAGCGGACCTGTCAATCCCTTCAGTGTAGATCTCATGGTACCACACCGGCATTGGTTGCATGGTGGATTAACCGTCGAATGAGACATAGGAGTTTTTCGGTCATGTCGTCTCTCTTGCGTTTCATGATTCAAGTATGCCACCAAAAACGAATATTAGTAGGATTGTTGCTAAAGATGCAATGAAGGATATAGTTGCACCTTTCATACGACTCTCGTTTCCTTTCGAATTGTAATAGAGCATAAAAATTAACGATATAACAGGCCAAAATACCATCGTCATACCTAATGCAGCAATTATACCCCAAGGATCATCGGCAGTTATTACTCCGGATATCATAAAAAAAATAAACGTCACAAATGATGGCATTAAGAAACCTGTAATTTTATCCTCTGCCATAGCCCTGTTAGAAAAGGCACCCTCTTTTACTTATCCGACATATTCTCTAGGACTGATTCGGCCCCCATGGCTAACATGGATAGTTCTGCCACTAATGCATGCCAACCATGGGCATGTTGTCCGTATTTCTCGCCTACTTCACTATAAGGAAGAAAGCGTGCTGAAGGCGAATTTAAATTTTCTATGTCTGATTTCTTTGAATTTACCCTATAGAACCATGATGCAGCTTCACCATCAACCAAGTAAACAACCGGTTCAATTGGTGCATTGTCATTGGTTTTTATAGACGTAGGGACTCCTTCTTGAATCAGAAAGTTCTCTACATCAACTCCTCCTTTCGAATACATTAATTTCTTAAATTTTCTTCTTGAGAGGTTTAGCAGTTCAGCACCACTCTTAACCGCCATAATACCCAAACCATAAGTCCCTCTATCGTTTTTAATAAAAGCGACAGGTTCTCTTTTAACACCTAATTCCTCATATTTTTTTGCAATTCTTTTTAGGAAATTGTCTACTTCTCCTGCCAGAGCTTTTCGACAAGCCTCTTTCTCAAGACATTTGTTCTCGCTTACAAACCAATCTGCCATTAAGTGCCAAGGGTCAATTTCAAGTATCTCACTGATTTCATTTACATATTCTTGTAAACACTCATAATGTTCAGATTTTCTTCTTCTTTGCCAGCCCATATGTGGAGGTGGAGAAACCATATGAGTTTCTAGCCCCGGAACTAACCCCTCTGTCAAGTCATTGTTTAGAAGTATCAAATCGGGGAATTCCCCCTCTATATTCAAAATTTCATTTTCTACATGAACATTGTCTAAAATCAAGGGTCCAGATATTCCATCCAAAGAACCTATTCCATCTAGTTCAGGTGAACCAACTGTACAACGAAAACCTCCTTTTTGAACAAGTCTTTTTATCGTTGCGACATTCTCAATATATCCTTTGTTTCTAGTATGTGACTCTGGATATAGATGAACCCACTTACAATTGGAATTCAGACGGATAATATGTTCTTTCAATAGCTTTGAAAGATACGGCTCATCGCTTTCAGATATATTATTGAACCCAGCAGGGAAATGATTAGCGTCTACCACAGCAACTTTCCAACCACTGTCTCTGATGTCTACACTTCCGTATATCGGGATAGGTACTTCGGATCTTTTATTTGCCATCCATGATTTGATTCGTTCTCTATTTTTTTCCAGTGATGCTGTTAAATCATGAATTACATCTGTCAAAAAAATCTCTCCAATAGTTTTTCATTTTTGATTTCCAATTGTAGTTGTGTAGAGGATACTATCAGAACTCGGCATAAGATAGAGTGTATAGAAGTAACTATGATAGAGTGTTTATGAAAAATATAAATTTGTACCATTATTCTAGTTTAAATTACATATGTATCAAATAGGAACTACATTTCACCCTAATCATGGATAAGTCGAAATCCTTAGGGAAGGGGGTTTACCTGCCAATCAAATTTTACGCCCCCCTGTCTATTATATCCTACTTTAATGAGGTAAAATATGGTTGCTTCGATCCGTTTACGAGGAGCTGTCCTCAACCTCCTGCAGGTTATTACTTGCCAAAGATATCCGCCCTTTTACTCGCTATTATTCTGCTATTATACGCTTGGGAGAAAAGGGGGGGACAAAAGAGTGATGAAAGACATTTTTCCAAAGGTTTGGCAATAGGAACAATAGTGGGATTTTTCTTATTCTTCATTTTCACGATGGGTGGTTTCTGGGGTTGGGATTTTTTCACGGATTGGTAATTCAAATCTAAATTTTAAATATCTGCACTATTAATTCAATATCACCCTAATGATATCTATGATTTGCCGATATCATTACCATACTTCTCATCGAATCCTAATATAGGCTTCAGTTCTTAGGGTAATCATGTAACTCAGATGTAATACCTTGCTTGGTGTAAGGTATACATTAAATGCTTATTATTACTGCGCAAATCATGGCAATTTCCGACCTTAATGAAGAACAAGAAATGCTGGTTGAACTTGCTAAACAATTTGCTGATGAAGAATTAATTCCTAATGCTGAAGAATGGGATCGTAACGGTATTTTCCCTGAAGAATCGATAAATAATGCTCGGGATTTAGGTTTACTCAATTGCACAATACCTGAAGAATACGGTGGGATGGGCTTGAGCTTTCTAGACGAGGCTCTGATAAATGAAGAATTAGGTAGAGGTGATCCAGGTTTTGCTACAATCACAGGAGTTACAATGCTAGCTTGTCATCCGCTGATATATGCCGGCACTGAGGAACAAAAAAAGAAATATTTAGGAAGAGTATGCGATGGAGAAATTTCTGCTTATTGTGTTACTGAACCAGGTACTGGATCAGATGTTAATGCGATTACTACGACCGCTGTTCTTGATGGAGATTCTTATGTGATTAATGGTTCAAAGATGTGGATAGGAGGCGCAGGACATGCAAATTGGTTCTATGTACTTGCTAGGACTGGTAATGACCAATCACACAAATCACTTAGTGGATTTATAGTTGAAGCGGACTCTGCTGGCCTAAAAGTTGGGAAAAAAGAGGAAAAAATGGGACAGAGATCCTCAGATACACGTTCAGTTACATTCGATAATGTTGTTGTTCCAAAAGAAAATCTCATCGGTGGAATCGAAGGAAATGGATGGCTTCAAGCAATGGTTTCATTCGATAGATCACGTCCAATGCTTGCTTCACACGCATTAGGAAATGCTAGAGGGGCAATGGAAGAAGCATGGATTTATGCTAACGAAAGAAGAACTTTTGGTAAACCTATTTTTGAACATCAATCAATCTCATTCATGCTCGCAGATATGAGTACTAAGATTGAAGCCGCACGTTTATTGACCCATAAGGCTGCTAATAAGTTGGATAAAGGTGAAAGAGCGACCCTGGAGTGTGCTCATGCCAAAAGGTATGCTGCAGACATTGGTATGGAAATAACAACTGATTCAGTTCAGATTTTTGGTGGTTATGGATATTCTGAAGAGTTCCCAGCAGCTCGAAGAATGCGCGGGGCAAAAATTTACCAAATTTTTGGTGGAACCAGTCAGATTCAAAGATTAATTATTGGCAGAGAAATGAATAAAAATTTCAAGAGTTAATTCAGATTTTGTTCATCCTTAGTCTAATATTCAAATACCTTAGATTTGAATTCAAACATAAAGGCTATTTTCCAGAGAGAAAAAGTTCGTACTGCTCTACTACATCTTCAGCCGTAATAGAATTCACGCCTGGTGAAACGACTCTCAAATACCCTTCAGGGTCAACTATCCAATATGTAGGAAATCCTTCGTCAATATTTTCTGTGGCGTAATCATTGGCGACTTGAGAGTGTAGGATTGAATGTGTTGTATTGTATTGCAATGACCAATTCATGGCATAAGTTTGGTTGGCTGCCTCCCAGTTCTTCATACTTCCAAGAACCTCAACAAAACTGATGTTATAACGATTATCAATGTCTTCCATTTCTTGAACCAGGCTCGTGGTATTCTCTGTTGCCTGAATACAATAAGAGCACCATTCTCCCATATTAATGAGAATGACAAGCATAGTTCCCTCCATATCGGCCAGCGTTACATTATCTCCATGCTGGTTAGGGGCAGTTAAAGGAGGTATTTTTTCTGCTATAGATGGTGCACTATCGTCAATGGATGGTGCACTATCTTCATCACTACCAACGCATCCAGTAAGAGCTGAGATTAGCGTCAGCAATACAATTACCATCGTTTTTAGTTGACTCATGACAATTGGTGGATACTCGAGTGTTTAGTATTTCTTACATAGCATCTACTGATCTACCTATCTAATTTTAAAGATGGCAAAGAATAAGTTAATCATTTTTCTTCGAAATCATTTTTTCTAGTTTTTTCACAGGACCACCACCAAATAATAAGAATAAATCATTCATCCTATACTTTACTATAATTTCTTCATTGACCAGTACAAATCTGTAACTTACTGTTTCCTCTCGTTCATGTCCCATTTCATCACGTTCGGAATACCTGTCAGTATGTTTTTTGATAGATATGTCATCAATATTGACAATTCTAGGTGAAAATTTAATCATCGGTGTTAATTCACGTCTAATCTGTATCATTTCTGATGAATCGATGCGACTGAACTCTATTTTATAGAATAAGCAAAATATTAACCCTAGTAGAGGTATTAAAGACGCCATTAAGGCATCTGAAAGTGGTAATTCATCATCTCCAGTACCGGTAGCAGATACTATGATTACGAGTATTACAATGAAAACTATCCATAAATTCTGTAACTCATACACTGGGAATTTTACCTTGTCTGTGTCCATAATCGGTAACATTGACAATTGTTTATTATCATATTGCTATTCCTGAGTGTCGGGACAAACTTATTGTTAGTTAATAATTCACACAATTCACAGGATGATAGAATATGTGGGAAGATATTGATTTTCTTCTAACTTTATTCAGCTTTATTGGGATCCCAGTATCAATTTATTTATTATGGAAATATATCAAAGAGCAAGGAACTTAATGTGAGGTGTTTGGTAATGGATAAGGGGACGGGTCTTAGCCATACAACTAACAAGAAGAGATTTTACAAGTTGGGATTGTCATCTTTAACCTCTATATTCGGTTTCATTCTATTCCTTATTAGTTATAATTCAGTAAGTAAATCAGATACCAATTTTGATCCATGGAATCTCCATATTCCAAATGAATTTGTTTTTGGGCTATTTTCTATGTTAATTAGTCTCCCAATAATTTTTTTAGGAGCGATTTTTACAATTATATTTTTCATTGACTATATGAAAAATTAGTTTTGAAGTTTAGTCGGACTATTTTGAGATTGACTACCAACTCATAATGGAAACTTATGTATTTTCAAAAAAGTATCATTCTAGGATAACGAATTTCATAAACTTAAACGAGATGGCAGTTATATGAAGCCTCTAGGTAAAATAGAAGAAAACTTAGCAAATCAGGCTGAACCAATCCTCGGTTTCAAACCGTCATCTAAAATTAAAAGAGGGCCTATTGGAATCCTAATCAGTATAATTTGTTTGTTAATTGTGTATAGGGAATTGAGCCGTGTTGGCTTCATATAGGGTTTGGATGAATAATGAGTGAGAGAATCAATATCTATTCTGGTGCACCTTGGGAGCCTATTGCTGGCTATAGTCGAGCGGTCAGAGTCGGCCAATTCATAGAAGTGGCTGGAACTACTGCTGTTGATGCGCAGGGAAATTTTTTCGGAGAAGGAGATGTAGTTGCTCAAACTCAGTATGTTCTAGAGAAAATCCAGCATGCAATTGAACAGGCAGGTGGTGCCATTTCGGATGTCGTTCGTACTCGCATTTATGTTACCGATAGAGAGCATATGATGAAGGTTGCAAAGGTGCATGGAAAATTCTTCGGTGAAATAATGCCAGTCTCTACGGGTGTAGAAATAGGCTCCTTGATAGATGATAGGTTGCTGGTAGAAATTGAGGCAAGTGCGATTATTACTTCAAGTGATAAGTCATAACATGGCTATCTCAAGCTGGAGATCCACTAAATGTTGCAAATATAGTCAAGTACCATAGTGGAATGAAAAAAGATAGAAAATGGATTATTGAAACAAACAATGTAAGTGTCCCATTTTTGTATCTTCGCCAGGTGAGAGAAACAAGATAAATCGTGTAGAAGGGCAGTAGAATTACTAGACACATGCCACTGTTTAAGAAAAAATAATAATTATCAAAAGGATCTGAGTTAAATGAGATGAGAATTGACCAAAATAAGACAAATGGGACATATCCCAATGCAATAATTGGTATAAATAATGGATTACTTGCTAAACTCTTCTTATTTTTTTCATATGGAATTCCTATGGTGGGTTTTGTTGAATAAATTCTTTCCTCATCTGGCAATCCTCCCTTATGACGGAGACAATATCCTGAATTTCTGAACTCTAAGGCATTACAGCCCTCGAAATCACATTTACGGACTCCCACATATCAAACTACTAAGAGTTACAAATAATCATTGTTACGTCAAATGATTAAAACATCTAATTTATACTGTATTTCGAGATTAAACGAAACAGTTTTCTTTACCTATTTTTTCGTTTTGTAAGATTTCTTATACTCTAATTGACAGAAGAGATAATATCAAAATGGCCATAATATTTCCAACCAACCTAAAAAGTATGCAGTAATCATGGTAATCAATATCATTGCTTCTTTCCACCCTGGCTCCCAGTGATAAAGCCATTTCATAAATCTGTTATGTAATAATTTATCTAAAAAATCAGATTGAGGCGAGTTAGTCATAATCAACTTTAATAGTCATCAATAATTAATTATTTTCATACATGATTAATTTTTTAATCGAGGGAAAAGAGCCGGAACCTCGTCTCTATATCTTTGATATTCTGGATCATGACCCCATTTTTCTAAAGCTCTTCTATCTAGGATGGGTATTCCACTGATTTTAGTTAATAGAATGTAAATGAATATTGGCGATATCCATGCCACTCTTTCTAAGCCAGTAAAGCAAGAAACTCCAAAAAAAGAAATTCCACTCCAAAGAAGTATTTCACCGAAGTAGTTTGGGTGCCTTGAGTATGACCAAAGTCCACTTTCGATCCATTTGTTTTTATTCTTAGGTTCTGAATTGAACACTGTTTTCTGATTATCTGCTATTACCTCTATTCCAAAACCAGTGATCCATAATAACAATCCAATCCAGTCCCACAATGCTAATGGTGGTGAAGCATTTTCTTGATTATTTATTACAATAACAACTACCATGGTCAAGAACACCCAAAGGCCTTGGAGAGTCCAGGGTACAAGAAATCGTATTGGAGATGTTTTGAGTCGATCGAAGCGTCCATCTTTTCCTGTTCGATGAATGCGGTAATAGAGGAAACTGGATAGACGTAATGACCAAATAATAACAAGTGAACTTACCGTAATTTCTCTTAGACCCGGTGCCTCGAACTGTGAACCAGACCATAGGCTGAATACTACCACTACTAGAAAAGTCAATCCTCCAGTTAAATCATAGAAGCGTTCGGTTTTCCATATAGATGCGGGAATCCATGAAATCCATTGCATTCCGATACAAATCACTGCGCAATGTAGTACAGTTGAGTATCCGTTAAGAACTACTGAATTACTTTCAACAGCACTAACTACCAGAAACAGAATAATGAATACACTAGTAACTACCAAAGTTGTTAGCCTCAAATCTTGAGCAGTAGTCTCCATTGTCATTCCACATTAATTCGGTTGGGTTTACGTCTATGATATATTCGATATAAGGCATAGCTTTAGATTTAATTAAGTAGCCAAAAAACCATGAACGCTATGGGGTATAAAATGACTACTCCAGATATAATTCCATAAAACATTCCAATAGATGCTTTTTTGTGTGCTAAAGAGGTAGAGCCAATTGCATATGGTAGGTAGAAAATATACGCTAGTGGAATGAAAAGACCTATGATGAAATTGTCATTTCCTTGGCCTAAAAAAAACGAAGAGGGTAGTAATAACAGGTTTCCAATAAAGAAACCCGATGCTAAGTGCCTTCCTCTCAAATCCATTGATACTAAAAACGAATAAAATATATAAATTGGATATGGAATAAGTAAAAGTCCTGCTAGAGGGAAAGCTGTAGACAAAAATAGAATGAATATAGGGGCTAAGAAAATATTACGAATACGATTAAAATGTTTATCGATTGAAAAAAAATCCTCTTGCACGATTACTGAATTTTCATACCCAGATGGTGTAATACCAACATTATTCCGAATTGGTAAAGATGAATCTTTTGATATAGATTCATCTTTGGATTCTTCCAACCCAGTAATCCACCATTCGTTATCCATGATTCTAGAATGAGTTTTTGGAAATGAATGTTTTGATATCTTAAACATAAGATTTCAACGCGAATTACTATGAAAACCAAGAGTGCTTACCAAAGTGATTCCCAGGGACTTTCTTTCCTTCTTTGATGTAATAATTAAATCCAGAAATTACTGAATTGAGATAACTTTCAAGACGAGGCTTTACCCAAAATCTATGGGGTATGAAAGCCAAAAAGTTCGGTAACCAGTCCAGAAGATATGGATAGACTGTAATTATAAGTCTAGAACTGTTTACACCTAGAGATTCAATTTCCCAAATTACAAAAGATTGTGGTCCCTCTTCTTCACCAATTTCTAGTGTGTAACCTGCCCCCTCATTCCAAGTTTTGAATGTTCTAATGTAGTTCAAACCGTTAAGGTATATCAAACGATCCGAATACTTCCCATCCCCCCAATTAATCACCTCGTTTGATTTACAAAACGGGTGAGAATTATTGAGGTTTCCTGGTTCACTGATCACTTCCCAAAGATTTGAAGAAGAAATATCAAAATCTGCGGATTTTGTTATTGGGAACCTATTTTTCATGCTTCAACTTCCATCCTATTTTCAATTCTTGATTTCTGAATGACTATCTGTTCATTTAACATAAAAAGTTTCAGTATAGCAATTCCTAATAGGCCACTGAGAGTAAATAGAATCATTGATGATACTCCTTCTGAAGAAATTGCCACTCGAATAATGACTGTTGAAAGT
>Ga0163111_10003508_pt1 | contig 10142 bp, 9 predicted proteins | sample CRUFie1St18metaG_FD_109645 | JGI IMG/M metagenome (GOLD analysis project Ga0163111, IMG submission 109645) | Marine microbial communities from the Costa Rica Dome - CRUD Field 142mm St18 metaG | ecosystem: Environmental > Aquatic > Marine > Oceanic > Photic zone | place: Costa Rica: the Eastern... | reverse complement strand
TTCTTCATCGCCGATTTGGAATTCCGTCGGATGGGATTGAGGTTGGCCTTGGCGGTTAAACTGGCGAGGATCGGAATCACGCGTGGTTTCCTCGGAATCTTCGGAAGCCAAATCGCCGAGGTTGACGCCACGCTCGGAGAGTTGTTGCTGGAGTTCGTTCCAACCGGAAGCCAACTGACGACCATCGCCCTGTTGCATGCGGGCCTCAATTTCCACACCGCCGTTGCCGTACTTTATGGTGAGCTGCATTTCAGTATCGTTATCCGGTTGCACCTTCACGGTCATTTCGTTTTCGCCACGCACCCGGAAAGTGGTCACGGCATCCCAAATTTTCTCCAACATGGGATTCAATGCCCCTTGAGGCGCGGCGGCCGCCTGAGCCGGGGTGACGCCGCTGACGGCGGGGGTGGCACTTTGCACGGAAGTCACGGGGAGAATGGTTTCCTTTGGTGTTTCCTTCGGTAAATCCTGTTGAGCCGATTGCTGGCCGGATCGCGGGCTAGTCTCGGCGGCACCGGTGGCCGGACGCAATTCCTCCACAAGCACGGGCTTCGCTTCCGGTTTCGGAGCGAGGGGCTTGGAAGGCATCGTCATGTTATCGGTTTTCGGAGCAACTTGCGTGCCGTCTTTGGCTACCGATTGGGGCGCCATCTCCTTGAGCACGAGGTTGGGTTGCTGGGTGGCCGGCTTGGAAAGAGTGTTTTGCTCGCGCACCTGCTCGGCCTTGGCTTGATCGGCCTTGGTGAGTTGCTGGAATTCCTGCATCCGGTTACGGGCGCGATTAGCGGTGCGTTGTTGCTGACGTTTGAGGGCGGCTTGCGCCTTGGCTTCCTGAGTGGTCTCGGTTGTTTGCTTGGATTCCACTTTCTTTAGTTTGGGCTGAACTTCGGTAGGAGTGGCAACTTCCTGTTTCTGGACGGCCTCCGCCTTGATGACTTTTTTGGCGGTTTGCTTATGCAATTCAGTGGCGCGCACGAGGCTGGTGAGGGCTTCGCTGGCTTCCACTTCCTTTTGTTTCTTAGGGGCGTTGTCTTTTTTCCGGGTGTTTTGTTCCTCGTCTTCCTCGGAACGTTTGGCGGTATCTTCCTCCTCAGTTTTCATTTTCTGGGAGGCATCTTCAAAAATCTTGTCGAACTGCTCAGCATCACCTGCACTGCGGGTGGATGGCGCCAAGCCGAGCACGGCATCCTGTGTGGTGGCCGGTTTCTGTACGGTGGTGGGGGGGGCTTCCATGTTACGGGGTCTCCTCGGGTTTAGGATCAATAGCCTCAGCCTTCATCGTTTTCCGATGATGCTGGGTGAGGTTTTGGTAAAGTTCAGGATCGCTGGTGTCTCCACTAAGCAGAATGCGAAATACCAACGCCTGATTGGTGGGAGCCAGGTACTGAAATACCTTGCCATTGAGCGTAGGATCCTCGGTCAGGTTGGCACGTAAAATCTGCCGCACCACGGCCGGGCCATCAGGCTGGTCTGGCAACAACAGATTCTCGTAAATCCGCGCCATTTCCTGCAATCGCGCCTCTTCCTCCTGGCGAATGAGATGAATGCGGCCCTCAAATAGTTGATCCAACTGATTGCGAGTACGGGTGATGTTGTTGGTGTGATAATGCAACGCCTGAAGCTGTTCGCCCAAGTGGGTTTCCAATTCGTTCAACTCCCCTTCGCGTTGCTGTAGGTAATTCCAGCGATTGCGCATTTCGGACATTAGAATGGCGATGTTCGGGTTGGTAAAATCCAGTTCGCCGGGCGAGGTCACGGCGTTCAGCGTTTGGAAGGCAGACACAATCCGCTCGTCCTGTTTGGGTTTTTTCTCCTGATACACTGTTTCTTCAGGCGTCTTAGTGGCATCGGGTAATCCCTCAGGCTTATCCACCTCGGTGGCGTTGGTATCTTCCTGATTGGCCTCCATTTTTTTGATGTACGCCTGCAAATCCTCGTTCTTGAGAATCATATTGGTCGCCCACCATGTCATGCCGGCCAAACACGCCAGCACCACGGCCACTCCCAGAATCATCTGGCCCATGCGGGATGTGAGAAATTTTTTCATGGGTCAATCTACGTCCATCACCATTTCCGGGCAAAACCACCGGCTTCGCGCAGGAGCACCATTTCATCAATGGCCTGCTGCTCGGTTCGGGCCAGCTCGCGATCGTGCGCGGCTTGTTGTTCGTCCCGCATTTTTTCTAGGGCTTCCCGACGGCGCCGGGCCGTGAGGAGTTCCTGCCATTTAGCATCGGTTTCGGTTTGGCGCTCGGCCACCACGGGCTCCAGTTGGCTGAGCTGCCCGCGCAATTCGCGTAGCGCGGTTTGTAGATGTGCCAGAGTTCCGGTAGCCGCCTGGCCGGCAAATGCCTGCTGACAAGCCGTCAGGTTGCCTTCAACCGCCTCTTCCACCGCCCGCTTAAAACTCAGTGCTTCCTCAAGGTGCGCCTGAGCCTGGGCATACACCTCACCAGCCTGAGCCTCTTCGTTGACCCGGACTTCCAGCACGGTTTTCAGCTTAAATCGGAATGGTTTCATGGCATCTGGCCTGATGGCGGCGGCGCTTCAGGCGTGCCGCCCGGGAATTGCACAGCATCCGGCGTGCCGTTTTCGGGAGACGCCGGTATTTGCGCGGCCGTTTGCAACGGCTCCATTGCGCCCATCGTGTGCTGCAGGGATTCCCAACTTTGTTCCAAGGAAAATCCTTCGCCCACGGTTTGGCGGAGAAATGCGTTCAATGGATCATGCACCTGAATGGACCGGTCAATCTGCGGATTGGATCCGGCCTGATAGGCGCCGATGGAAATAAGATCGCGGCTCTTGCGGTGAATGGCCAACATCTCGCGGGCATCACCCATGCATTCACGGCGCGGCGTATCGAGTAGATCATGAGACAGGCGGCTGACACTTTCCAACACATCGATCGCCGGATAATGGTTTTGCGCAGCCAATTCACGGGACAACACCAAGTGGCCATCTAGAATGGAACGGGAAGCATCCGCCACGGGATCGTTCATGTCGTCGCCTTCCACCAGTACGTTAAACAAACCGGTGATCGAGCCGTGCTCGTTATTGCCGGCGCGTTCGAGCAATTGCGGCAACAGGGAAAATACTGAAGGCGTGTACCCGCGCGAACTGGGCGGTTCGCCGATCGCCAGACCAATCTCGCGTTGCGCCATGGCAAACCGGGTGATGGAATCCATCATCAACAACACATTTTTGCCCTGATTCCGAAAGGATTCAGCGATGGTCATAGCCAAAAAAGTGCCTTTCACGCGGGCCAATGCCGGCTCGTTGGAGGTGGCCACGATGATGACCGATTTGCGCCGGCCTTCCTCATCCAGATCGCGCTCAATAAAGTCTCGTACTTCCCGACCTCGTTCCCCGATCAGGGCAATTACATTCACATCCGCCTCGGCCTGACTGGCCATCATGCCCATGAGCGTGGATTTGCCCACACCGCTCCCAGCAAAAATGCCCATGCGCTGGCCACGGCCCAAGGGGGTAAACGTATCAATCGCCTTGATGCCAGTGACAAAGGGCTCGGTAATCCGCGCCCGCTTCAAGGGATGCGGCGTCACCAAATCCAGCTCGGCCACGGCGCGCCGAGACAATTCGCCCAGCTCATCCAACGGCTGGCCCAATCCATTGATCACGCGGCCCAGCAACTGTTCGCCCACGGGTACGCGCAGGGAATGGCCGGTGGCAATCACCTCACTGCCCGGACAAATGCCGTTCACTTCGCCCAGCGGCATGAGCAGTAATTTGCGATCCCGAAAACCCACCACCTCTGCCTCGATGCTTTGCTGGGTAATTTGCGATTCGATGCGGCAGATTTCGCCAACCGATGCCATGGGCCCTTGGGATTCAATAACCAACCCGATCATCTGCGTCACACGGCCTCGATTCTGCACGAGGCGTGTACCGGATAAACGCGAGCGCGCCTGGGCCAAGCCCTTGGCGGCGCTGGAAGGTTCCACTGTGTCCGAGGCGATCATGAATCAACGGCTTCGCGCAAGAGTTGTTCGCGCGTTTCACGGCGGCCATCAATGAGGCCGCAATTGGTTTCCACCAAGCAACCGCCGCGCGATACTTCCTCATCCTTGAGATAGCGCACGCGGCGTTGGTGGGGAGAATCGGCCAACAGATCCGAGCCGGCTTCTTTCAGCAGTTTCAAATCCTCGGGATTCAAATACACGGCCACCTCCGCATCATTCTCGCAATGGCCAAGGGCATCCTGAATGGAGGATTCCACGATCTTGGTGCTGATCGGCAATCCGTTCACCAAGCGAATGGCGGCTTCAGTGGCAAATTCGACCAGCTCAGATTCAAGTGAATGCAGGCGTTGATTCAAGGAGCCATTCACTTCGGTCTCAATCTTGCCGAGCATGCCCGGCAGATCGGCGGCGTTTCTCTGCTCCAACTCCGCACGCAATTTATTGATCTGCGCTTCGTATTCCGCCACCGCTTCCTCACGACCACGCTGGTAGCCGACCTGTTCGCGCTCGAGCAGTTCCTCTTCGCCCAACGGCTTCGGTACGGGAGCCACAACTTCATCCACCGCAGTGGGTTCTGGTATAACAGCAGGGTCTTGGGAATCACGTAGGAGCGCTTCGGCCGGACCAATAGTAAGGCGGATATCGCGCAATGGCGTGTCGGTTACGAGATTGTCGATGGCTTTGACCATGGGGGTTTAATCGCTTTCGAGTGAGATTTCTCCTTCGGTTTCTAATTGGCGCACGACATCGATAATGCCGTTCTGTGCAGATTCGATAGCGCGCATGGACAGGTTATCCGGCAGACCTTCGATTTCATCATTGACGTTTTCGGCCGCCCGTTTGGAAAGGGCGCCCAGCATCGCATCCCGAAGGGTGGTGGTAGCCGCCTTGAGGGCAATGGCGAGTTGGCCAGCATCGACCTCGCGCATGATTTTCTGCATGGTCTTTACGTCGAGCGTTTGCAGATCGTCGAAGGTGAACATCTTCATGCGGATAGAACGCACTAAGTCCGGCTGGCGTTCATCGATGTTATCCAGCAGCTTCTTGCGGTCGTCCTTGGACATGGCGTTGAGGACAGCGGCAGCGGATTTCTCGCCACCCGTTTGGTTCAACGCGCGGCTGACGCGTTCGCCCACTTTGGAGGAAAGTACATCACCCAGTGTTTCCACTACCTCAATGGGAGTGGACTCGAGCGTTGCTAGTTTCTCCACCACAATCTCGCGTTGGCGTTCGGGTAGACCCATTAACACTTCTGAGCCCTTGGCTGCAGAAAGGTAGCTAAGCACGAGGGCGATGGTTTGAGCGTCCTCTTCCTTGAGCAGGTTCGTGATGGAAGTAGAATCCAAATCAATGATCTGCTGCATACTGGCCACACTGGTTCGAGCCGTGCCAACTCGCCCGATAATTTCTGCCGCCTTAAACAGACCCACGGATTTCTCGAGTACAGACCGGGTGAAATCAACCGATCCGCTGATCCCGCTCCGGGCTTCCACGGCCATCTCCGTAAATTCCTGTAACACTTCACCCTGTTGCTGGCTATCAAGCAGCGGTAAGTTAGCCATCTCTGCACAAACCAATTCACGCTCGTTATCGTCAAAATTCTTTACGATTTCTGCAGCCGCATCCTCGCCCATAATGACCAGAAATGCCGCAAGCTTTTGCGATGCATTAAGATTAAGGCTATCTATTGAACTACTCATGGCTGTGAATATTTTCCAGGGTTATTCGCTGTCATCATTTTTGAGCCAACGACGGGCTGCCACAGCCATGGTTTCAGGACTCTCTGTAATCATGTCACGGAGCACCTCGATATTCACACGCTCAGGCTGTTTAGCGCCCAGACCGAAGTCCATGATAAGTTTCTGCTTCTGCTCTTCAATAACCTCCACGTCGTCTTCGGTGGCTGCCAGCAGTTTCATGCGTTCACGTTCTTCATCCCGAGCCTGCATGAGTTGCTGAATGTCTGCGGGCGAGAGTTTCATCTTGCCGGATCGCGCGTCGGCAATGGTGCTTTCAATATCCTCCAAGGTCATGTTGTCGGTGTTAATCTCCACCGGGCCAGCTGACCCTTCAATTGTAATGGGCTTAGACCCAGAGGCTTCTCCGGAGGCTCCGCCTCCGGGAGCACTCGGTGCGGCTGCAAATGGTACTGCAGCACCTCCCGGCGCAGGCACGGCACCAGGCGCTCCAGCCACAGCCGGCACTGGACCTGCGGCCCCGAGTAATTGCCCAACCGGCACACCAGTTTGGATAGTTTCATCGCCGCTACGATTTACAAGCTTCACAAAAGCAAACAAAGCGGCGCCACCCAGTAGAACGTAAAGTAGGTTTTTCAACACATTGCTAATCAAGTCCTTAGTGGCCGCAGAGCTGATTTGGGCTTCGGCGGCGGCGATGTGGGAGCGGTTAAACTGCATTTCGGCCACTATAATATCATCCGGTCGAACAGCCGCCACCCCAGCGTGCATACCAATAGCGTTTTTCACAATATTGGTGAGCTGCGTCATGCTCGTATCGGTGCGAGGATCAGTGCCTTGATTGACTAGCACGGAGGCAGTAAGACGGCGGATTTCGCCGGCAGCCTTCACTACGTTGGTGGTCGTGCGGCTGTTATTCAACTGAATCACGCTTTCGCTCTTGTTCTGTTCATTATTTGAGGGAGCACCACCGGCAAGATTATTGGTACTGGCATTGGCGTTTACGGGCGTGCCGACCAAGCCGCCAGGGGAAGGACTGGAGTTGCCAGTGTTTTCGATCTTTTCAGTTACCGAATTGGTTACGGATCCATCAGGATCATAAATCTCCGAGGTGTGCGTGATTTGATCGTGATCCATCTCTGCACTCACGGTCACTTGCACTTGGTGGGGACCAAGTACGCCGGCGAGCATGGATTCGACCTTGCTGGCGAGATACAATTCCAGATTGCGCCGGGCCGTTAGGCGGTTGTTAGCCATGGCGGTGAACGTGCCGCCTTCCTCGTTGGCGGAAAGCGTGTTGCCAAAATTATCCACTACCGAAACATGGTTGTGCTGCAATCCCGGTACAGAATTGGCCACGAGAAAACGGATGGAGTTGACAGCCTGTTGATCGACCATGCCTTCCTGGCTCAGATTCACCATCACCGAGGCAGTAGGCTTTTTATTATCATCCACAATCAACCGAGTCTCGGGCATCACGACCATGACGCGGGCGCTTTTCACTCCGGAAATCATGGAGATACTGCGGCCGAGCTCGCCTTCGATGGCGCGCTTCTTGTTCACTTGTTGCACGAAGTCCGACATACTGATGGTATTTTTCTCATCAAATAATTCGTAGCCCTTTCCGTCTCCGGAAGACTTGGGTAACCCGCGGCTGGCCAACGTCATACGCAGGCTGTGCACTTGACTGCGGGGCACCTTGATGCTGGTGCCGCCAGCACCAGCTTCATAAGGCACGCTCTGCTCCTCCAACACGGTCACTACGTCGCCGGCATCCTTCGGATCGAGCCCACCGTAAAGCAGCACGAAATCGGTGCGACTGGTGAAAAACACTACGACCGCCAGCGTGACGGCCACAATAAAGCCGGAGGCCGCCACGGTGAGTTTCTGGTTCACGCCTAGTTGCGACCAAATGGCCAGCAGTTGTACGCCTAATGCTCTGAGTTGTTCCATGATTCGATCCGTCGATGGTTTTTACTAAGGGTTAGATCTGCATGCGCATCAGCTCCTGATATCCTTCCAGTAGTTTATTGCGCACTTCTACCATGAGTTGGAAGGCTACACCGGCCTCCTGCATGGCAATCATCGCCTGATGCAGCGGGACTTCCTTTCCCGCGAGCAGGTCGTTGACAGCTTGTGTGGAGTCGAGCTGTTTCTGGTTCACCTCGCCCACAAATTGATTGAGCACCTCGCCGAAACCAGCGCCCTGCACGGCCCCGGCGCCCTGCGCAGCCTGGGGGGATTCCACCTGACCGGTCTTCGCAGCCTGCTGAATATCCCGGACCTGCTCCATCATGGCGCGTTGCTGACGGTACATTTCCGTCAGTCCCTGCGTTGCCATGGGATTCATTTGGACCGGGATCATGATGCGTGTTCCTATTTAATAAAGTATCTCTCTAGTTGCCCTTGCCTATGGCGAGGGTTTGCATAGCCATCTGGCGAGCGGTACGAATGATGGCCAGATTGGCCTCAGTGGCCCGCGAGGAGGAAATCAAGTCCGCCATTTCCTCGTGGATGCTTACATTGGGGAATTTCACCATGCCGGTTTCCGGATCGGCATCCGGGTGGCCAGGCTGATAAAGCAGCCGGTTCGGCCGACCATCGGCTTCAATGCCGGCCACCTGCACTTCCTGCACGGCATTGGCAGCATCAAACTGGTTTTTCATCACCGTCTCAAACCGCACCACTTGGCGCTGATACGGACCGCCTTGCGGGGTACTGGTGGTGTTTGCGTTGGCGATGTTTTGGGAAATAACTTCCATCCGCACCTTCTCCGCCTGAATCGCTGAGGCGGCGCTGTCGGCTCCGGGAAGTAAATTGACGCTAAGCATGATGAATTCCTAGGGCTGGGTTATCGGGTTTGTATGGCTGAGCGCAGCTTGCTGAGCGTGCCGGTAATCATCTGGGTTTGCAGGTGGTGAGCGACCATGTTCTTTTGCAGGTGGGTTAATTCCTTCTCCAGCTGCACGGTGTTGCCGTCGCGGTTTTGAGCCACTGCGGATTGATCGACTGATACGGTGGGTTTGAGCTGTTGCACGTTACTAACGCCTCCTCCCGCGATCGCCCGGGACAACTCTGTCGCAAAAGCCGGAGCCACATCCACCCGCTTATAGTTAGGCGTTTCAATGTTCGCCAAATTACTCGCGATGGCCTCCTGCCGCAGCACGGTGGCATCGAGCATTTTCTTCACGCCCTGATAGTTGGCGCTAGCAAACAAACCGTCGATCATACCCCGCGAGCAGCATTCCCCGTGCCATCGCCCCTAAATAGGCCGCTTGTTTTATGACGATTCAAAAACAGCCTTGTTTAGGCTAAAAAATGCGGTTTGTTCGGGTTTTTATGGATTTATGATGACGATGGGCTCAGCTAAGGTCATGGTAATTGTGGCCGCATTGAAAATTAGGTCAGAAATGGTAATTTGGAGATTAACCGGGTAAAGGCTCCTGACATTTGGCCCTGAAAATGTTGGCCCGTGATTTGCTGCATGAAAGCGTAAATCTCTGTTTGAACAGGATGTTTAGGCGGAAAAAATAGATGTTTTTAATGAAAACACGCCAGCCAAGGTCGCTGCTGTGGTGTCTGGGTTTTTGGACCGGGATGGCGCTTTTTGCTGCCCCACCAGCCTTGCCGACGGCGGCGACCCCGGAATTTGCCGGTCGCCAGTGGGCTCAGGCTTGGTTGGAGCAGGCTCGTGATCGGTATAATCCGGTGCAGCCGGTCAACCTCAAAGGCACACCGGAGGAAGCGGAATTCGATTTTACAGTAGAATCTCAGCGGTTCACCAAGCCATTGGTTACCGGCCCGTTGGCGTTGGTGCTGAATCTTTCGGCGGGCTATCAGTATCCGCAAAGCTCCACGGATTTTCAATTTTGGATCACGCGCATTGCCAATGACGCAATGCGCCAGCGTTACCAACGGATCATGACGGATCTGACCGAGCATTATAAGACGCGCGGTTACTCCCAGACCCGGGCGCGTTTGTTAGCTGAGGATTTGTTCCATCAAAAATCTGCCATCTACTATCCGTTGGTCCATCACGCTTCCCCGAATCTGGGTGCCTTGGGGCCGAAAGATTCGCGCAACCCATACGGCACCAGCACGCTTGCCAATAGCGCAGCGGATAACTACAACTTAGGTCTGCTTTGCCAAAAGGTTGGCAACCATGAACAAGCTGCGCAGCTGTTTCATCAAGCCGCACTCACGGGACACGCCGGGGCGCAGGCGAGTTTGGCTTATCTGTATGAGACCGGCCAAGGCGTCACTAAAAACGCAGCTCAAGCAGTTTCCTTTTACACTCAAGCCGCCCGGCAGGGCCATGCGGTGGCGCAGTATAATCTTGGGAGAATTTACCAGAATGGCCTAGACGATGGTAGTCAACAGGTGCCAGCCAATCCGCAGACAGCCGAGTATTATCTGCAACGGGCCGCCTCGCAGGGCGTAGTGAGTGCCTATCATCAGCTCGGCG
>Ga0163111_10003506_pt1 | contig 10144 bp, 7 predicted proteins | sample CRUFie1St18metaG_FD_109645 | JGI IMG/M metagenome (GOLD analysis project Ga0163111, IMG submission 109645) | Marine microbial communities from the Costa Rica Dome - CRUD Field 142mm St18 metaG | ecosystem: Environmental > Aquatic > Marine > Oceanic > Photic zone | place: Costa Rica: the Eastern... | reverse complement strand
TAGAAAATTAAAACAATCTAACGAGAACTTTAAATTCATGCAGAAAGAGGAGATAAAAATTCAAATGATGCAAGGCCCCATTTCTAACTATGCGCCAGGCCCCACCATGAGTCTATCCCTACTTGCCATGCTCTTATTAAGCACAACATATAGTATTTTTGTTACCCTCATCATGAGAAAATTTATTTTTCAGGGGCATTCGGACAGCTCCGCACCTAGCGCTTCATAATCAATTCCATCAAAATTACCTGAAGACATCATAAGTAAAACTGAATTTTCACTTTTCAAGCGTTTCACAAATCGCAAAACTTCCTCAGTCGTATTTACCACAATTATATTTCCACCAAATGCGCGCTGAACCTCTTCTTTTTTCAATGGTTCAAGTTTTTTATGTAAAACGACTTCTGGACTATAATATACCAAGGCGTGATCAGCAGATTCCATGCAACCTTTGTAAAATGGAAGGAAATCTTTTCGCAAAGATGAAAAAGTATGTAATTCCATACAAGCGATAAGCTTTCGATTTCCGAATTGTTCTTTTACAGCTTGCGTAGTCGCATTTAGCTTTGAAGGGGAGTGCGCAAAATCCTTAAACATTACAAATGATTCATTTTCAACGACCTTCTGTAATCTTTTCCCCGCTCCTGTAAAATCAGACATTGATGATAAAAAAATATCATTATCAATGCCTAAATGTTCCGCAAGATGCATAGCGCCCATCATATTCTGAAGATTGTGGCTTCCAAATATTTCTAATGAATACCTTTTCTGGTTAAGCACAACAATTGTTCCATCTTGATTGACCTCAAATTGCGGTATACCGTATGGTTGAAGATTTAATTCTCCATTGTATTTTACTGCTAAATTCGCTACCTCGTCATCCTCATTATTGTATACTAGACTCCCATTCCTCTCTATTACAGAACAGAAAATATCAAATTGTTCAACATAATTTTCAAAAGTTGGAAAAACATTTATATGGTCCCATGCAATGCCACTAATCAGTGCAACATGAGGTTTATATAAATGAAATTTTGGCCTTCTATCAATGGGAGAGCTTAAGTATTCATCGCCTTCCAAAATCATAGTTTCCGATTCTTCAGACAGTTTAACCATACAATCATAACCATCGAGCTGAGCACCGACCATATAATCAACATTTAGTTGCCGTTTTTTACAAACATGTAATAACATTGAAGTAATCGTCGTTTTTCCATGACTTCCTCCAATGACAATTCGTTTTTTTTCTTTACTCTGCTCATAGAGATACTCGGGATAAGAGTAAATCGGAATCGATTTTTCTTTTGCAGCCAACAATTCTGGGTTATCCTCCCGCGCATGCATTCCGAGAATAACAGCATCTATAGTATCATCAATAACATTTGGATTCCACCCTATGGTTGCAGGTAGTATCCCTTGTTGTTCCAAACGTGATTTTGAAGGCTCAAAAATCTCATCATCTGAACCTGAAACAGTTATTCCTTTTCGGCTCAATGCAATTGCTAAATTGTGCATTGCACTCCCTCCTATCGCTATAAAATGTACTTTCATTTCGGCTACTCTTTAGACCAAAATAGACATCAAATCACTACCAAAAACAGAGTAATCTGTAGAGTTACTGACACGTGTTTATGAATTAGTGTCTTTTTGGCTCAGTAACAAACTCGGCGAACAAAAACTTTCATACTTGCCTTCCTCTGAATAAATGAGATAAACCTCAATTCCCATATTTTTATACTTGTCAAGAAATAGTTTTGCCGCATCGATGCCGACAACCATGAAATAAGTTGCTAAGGCATCCGAAATTGCACAGGACGGGCTAAAAACAGTTGCTGACAACAAGTTATGTCTATTTTGAGTTCCTGTCTTTGGATTTATTGTATGGGCATATAATTGTCCATCCTCTTCAAAGAATTTACGGTAGTTACCACTTGTAGCAATCGCACAATCCGTTATTGAAAAGACATTTTGAATGGACTGCGCATTGGTCGTATTATTTTCAATAGGCGCCTCAATACCAATATTCCAAAGACGGTTACCCGCCTTCAATCCACATAATTTGATTTCTCCACCAAGCTCAACATAAATATTTCGATGCCCGTTTAATTTTAAAAAATCGACGAGTAAGTCAACAGAGTAACCCTGGGCAATGGCGTTAAAATCCAATTCAAAACCTGCTGTCTTTTTTTCAATTTTCATTAAACTATCCATTTCAAAGGTCATGAAATGCAAGTCCCGGGTATATCCTATGTATTGAAGTACAGAATCTATTTGAACCTGCTTTGGTCTGTTTTGGGCAGCGGTTCCTATCCCCCACAAATCAACAATTGGTTTGATGGATGGATCAAAAAAACCCTCACTCCATCGAAAAACAGAATCACTTAGCTTCAACATTTGAATAAAAAGATCATCGGCTACAAGCAAGGTATCTTTAAAGGATTCTTGATTAAATCGAGATATGAGTGAGCTAGTCTTGTAGGTAGATAGCTTCTCATCGAAAGCAAATAGTAGCGAATCAATTTGAAATTTAGAAATGTGAAGATTAGAATCAACCACTTGAATGGTGTAGGTAGTCCCCTGTGCATTTCCTTCAATTTTAAAAGCTTGTATTTCAGCACTTTTAATATCTCTAGTACAACTAAAAATAAACGTAGAAAAAATACTAATGATAAAGAAACTACTCCTGAATAACATCCGTTCCTGAAGACTCATTAAACCAAACATGTTCCGAAACTGAGGCATTATTTCTGGTATAAAATGCTTTTCCACTTTGATCTGTTGTTTGTTCATAAACGACGCCGTATCCATTAATGTCAACAACGACCCGTTGAATGGTCACTGAGGTTACATCACCCTGGGCATTTGTTCGTTTAAATACACGTTGCGTCATTTTATTATTTGGGAATAAAATGCCATTTTCATCTTTCAGAAAATTGGGTTGCGTCTGAAAATTAGGCTTCGAAGAGTTGAGGCTTTGCAGCGCACGAGCCCTGTCCTCACCACCGATTTTCGCCAAAGAATCTCTCAGCTGAACTTCGAATTCGTTATTCAATAATTGTTTCTTACTCGCATTTAGTCTATCATCATTGTCCATTTCATTCTGACGATTGATCATGATTCTTTCATTATCCATCTTATTTTGTCTCTCTGCAAACGATTCACCGCGTTCAAGCTGATTCAAGCGATCCATGCTCAATAAATATTCCCGCTCGGTTCTCCATTCTTCTATTATTAAGGCAGATTGTTCTTGTTTTTCCTTCGATTTTACAGCCTTCTCTCGCACTGCCGCATCTAATTCTTGTTGGACAGATTGCTGCCCCGCTTGTAAATCGATATTCAAAGAATTCACCTGCTTTTGGTTGATCTCAACTGCATTCATGAATGTTTGCATCGCTGCCGACGAGGCCTCATTTCTCACACTCGCATTTGTTTTTGCGAAAAACACCTCGTAATCAATTTCATTTTTAGCATCCTGAATACCCTTTAATGGATCGCTCTTTTTCCTGCGAATCGTAGCCGATAAATCATTGAATGCTTCAAAATCAGAGCCTTCATGAAGCTCCCCTGGGGCCTCGACAATTCTTCCGGAGTTGGAAGTAACTTGTGTCGCGGATTTTGAATTTGAAATGAAATCAGATCCACCAGACCAGCTTGACAAAGAATCCTTCATTTGTTTTAAATCATCTTCGGGGATAATTCGGTAATTAACATTTGCAATATTGTATGCCTTTTTCATTTCTAGAAGGGCACCCTGCTTGTCTGAATTAAACTTTGAAATTGCTTTATCTTTAAGTTCGTACATCTCCTCAAGACTTTTAATTTGCTTCTTAAGGGCAACTACTTTAGGATCCTTTGACCGCGCCTTCATAGGTTCAGAATCTAGAATCCGAGTTGCAAGCTCATAAAAATCTGGACCCTTCAAAACATTACTATAGGCTTTTTCTATTTGCTTGCGAAAACCCGAAGCCTCAGAAGATTTCTTACCAGATATTTCGGCAATTCCATTTTCTACCTGTTGCGCATAGGTATTTATAATCTGTTGACTAGATAATTTCTTTATCAATGATTCTGCCTTGCGATAATTCGCTAAACCAGCATTCAATGAGTCTTTTTCATATTGCGCCTGTGCCCGCTCAATGTATTTTTCAATTGAAGAAGAAAACCTAAAATCCTCCGACTCTTTTCTTATTGCTTTTATTTCTGACTGAATTTTAGTCCGCTGACTAGGATCCAAAATTTGAATCTTTTTTAATCTCGCAACACTTTCTTGAAATGCCTTCTCTTCGCGTAACGAGTCAGCCTCATTTCTGAGTGCGATTAATTCATTATTATTTTCTAACTGCTCCCTGTTTTTCGCTCTTGACTCCTCAATCTTCCCGAGACGATACTTGACCTGATTATCATCAATAACATCAAGTGCACTTTTGTAATTTTCTTCGGCCTCCTCAAGGTTACTTTTTGCAAATGCAAGATCCCCCTTCTTTTTGAACTCCTCAAATCGTTCGCGTTCCTCCCTATCTTTTTTGATTTTTTCAATGAGTAATACTAGCTCATCTTTTTTCGATTGTAATGCCGCATTGTCCGGTTCATATACGAGAATCGAGTCAATTTGGCTTACGGCATCTTCGTAAACATTATTTTTAAGGGATGACGCGAGCATTTTTTTAAACTTTTCTGCACTCGACCCCTCGGCGGCTAAAGCGTAGGCCTTTACTACTTCATCCTCAATGTCCTTTTTATACTTTTCCTCAGGTACAGCAATATTTCTTGAAGGATCCCAACTAAACTTCTCCGCGTATGTATTTTTCGCGAAGTTTAAGTCAGCACCGTCACGAATCTCAAAAAGCTCGATGACCAACTCTTCCATCGCTTGAAGAATTCCATTCGGGTTTTTAATTTTTAATTCTTGAAAATCGAGTAGCACCTTTTTGGTGATGTATCCGGGTTTAGAGACCATCAGCTCAAAGGGAACACTTGTTTTTATCGTGCCGCTTATGAAATAAAATCCCTTTGAATCAGAGAGAGATTTAGAGACCATTCCTCCGTTTTGAAACATGTACATGGATGCACCATAAATCTTTTCTTTAGAGGTGAAATTGTTAATGTATCCTTCCAGTGAAATCTCTAAATTCTTCTGCGCATTGATACTAAATGAAAAAAGAAGCATCAAAATAAAAATAACCTTAGTCATAGAATACTGAGTTGTTTGGTGCTCAATAAACGTAAAAAACTATTTTTGTTGCACCAATACAAAAATGCGCAAAAAAGACGAATAAAAAAATGCTTAGAATTGAGGATTTGAGCTTTTGGGAAAAATCAGTCTACTTTGAGAATATAGATTTTCTTATTGTTGGTTCTGGTATTGTTGGTATGAGTACTGCTCTTTTTTTAAGGAAGAAATATCGTGATGCGAGCATTGTTATCATTGAAAGAGGCTATCTACCCACAGGGGCTAGCTCAAAGAATGCAGGCTTCACATGCTTTGGAAGTCCAACAGAACTTTATGATGACCTCAAAAACATGAATGAAAGCGAGGTTTGGGAAACATTCGCCAATCGTTACAATGGATTGAAATGCCTTTTTGAACTAATACCACCAAATTCAATCAATTATGTTTCTTGCAAGTCCTGGGATTTAATAGAATCAGGTGTGAAAAATGAAATCGATCAAGAATTTATTGACTACATCAACAAAAAAGCAAAAGAAATTACCCAAATTGATGATGTTTACTTTGAAGACAAATTAGCAACAAAACGTTTCGGATTTGATCATATTCAAACCGCGTATTGCAATCAGCTCGAAGGAGCAATAAATACTGGAATGCTTCTAAAGGAGATGCACAAGAAAACAATTGACGCAAATATCCAGGTACTCTTCGGAGTCGAGGCATTGTCAATGAGTTCAAATGCTCAGGGTGTGATTTTGCAAACGAGTCAGGGTCCAATCGACACGTCAAATTGTATCATCGCAACAAATGGCTTTGCTAAAAAATGGATTGAAGATGATATCAATCCAGCGAGAGCACAAGTAATTGTTACAAACGAAATAAAAAACCTCAAAGTCAACGGCACTTTTCATTTTCAGAAAGGATACTACTATTTTAGAAATATTGGAAACCGCATATTACTTGGAGGTGGTCGAAACCTAGATTTTAAAGGAGAAACTACAGAATCCTTTGAAACTACCCCTAAAATTCAACAGAAATTAGAAGAGTTGATGCGTTCTACGATTATACCAAATCAAGAATTTAGTATTGATTATGCTTGGTCAGGTATTATGGGTGTTGGAGATGTAAAAAGCCCCATTTTAAAAATGTTAAACAAAAATACGGCTGTAGGTGTTAGATTGGGAGGTATGGGAGTTGCTCTCGGCTCACAAGTCGGCAAATCGTTAGCCAGTTATTTTTAGCATGAAAAAAGAACAAAAAGACGCAAAAAAGTTTGTAAACCCTATCGACCCGGATAAGATATCTGAAAATCCGCACACCCTAGAATACGGACACCATAGTGGCAGTGCGCTCATTAAACCAGAAGACCAAGGTAAGCTTAAGAGTCGTGCTCTCAATGCAATGGACCATCAAACCGACATGCAACTTGGTCAAATCTATGAGCAAATGCAGCTACTAGCAGATCAGGCGAAAAGACTAAGTGAGCGCAAGAAAATTTCTGAACTTATTTACACAGCTGAGGCAAGATTCGAACCATTCATCAACCACACATATCATCTTTACAAAAGGGAAGACAGTAGCTTCCTGTTGTCGTTAATTGGTCCTAAACAATGGGGAAAATCTCGAAAAAATTTTGATTTTGTTGCAAGTGTAAAGCTACTAGCCGATCACACCTGGGATATACTCGAAAAGAACGAAGGTTTTGAGTTTAACGCGTAAAGACCCAGTCCGTAGCATCTGACAATCCCTCATCGTAAACGTATCCATCAATAGATGCCATTTTAAGATCCCCTAAGTCCTGAATGTTGTTTTGAATGATGTAACGCGCCATAGTACCTCTGGCCCTTTTTGCATACATCATAATAGTTTTAAGCTTACCATTCTTAAAATCCTTAAAGACTGGAGTTACCGTCACATTATTGATTGATTTGAAATTTAAAACTTTAGAATATTCGACAGAAGCAAGATTTATGATTACGTCATTTACATGAAGCTCAGAAATAAATGATTCCATAAGACCCTCCTTCCAAAATTCATATAAATTATTACTCGATGAATCTACCTTTAACCTTGTACCCATTTCAAGTCGGTAAGGCGAAATACCATCTAAGGGCTTTAAAACTCCGTATAATCCCGAAAGAATTCGGAGCGATTCTTGGGCCCTCATCCATTCAGATTTTGAAAATGATCCAGCATCTAAACCTTTATATACTTCACCAGTAAATGCCAAGGCTGGCTGAATAATATCTGAGCTTTCAGCCAAAGGCTTCCAACTTTGATAACGTGACCAATTCAAATCTGCCAACGCAGGTGATATAGACATTAGCGACGAAAGTTCTTTGGGTGAATACTTCCTCAAAAGCTGAACCAACTTTATTGTTTGTTTTTCAAAGATAGGTTCGGACGGTTTACCATAAGAAATAGGTTCCTTGGATATAGATTTTGCTGGAGATAAAAGTATTTTGAACATTTGGGTAATTTATCAAGAACAAGATAATTAATTTCTGTCTGAACAGAAAAAGAATTACAGCTTTCCTGATCGAATTTTAATTCCACCAAATAATGTTCGAGGCTGCGCTGGTCCATAAACGAAATTACTGTCGCGATTCTTACCAATGTCAAAATAATCCTGATAAGCATTTAGTATATTCTTTACACCCGCAAACCATTCTATAACCAATTTAGACTTTTTCACCTCTACGGCATAGCTTAACCTGAAACTCAAATTCGAAAATGACTCAACATTAACGATCTCATCTGTGATTTGATTAGGTGACCCAGCAAAATGTGGAACAAGCATTCTGCCTGTATAAACATAATTGAGATTCATACCAAAAAATTTATTCGGATTCAAGGTAAGTACAGCAAAACCATAATGATTGGGTGTACGAATAAATCTTTTGATCGGTGCAATTCCATCGATATATTCGACTGGATTTTGAAACTCATTCTTCTGAATGGTATAACCTGATTCAAATTGAACTTTTCTGTTATAATTGCTTCTAAGCTCAAAAGTCAGTCCCTCAACTGTGGCTCCTTGTCCATTTTGTTTTTCAAATAAAAGTCCGAAAGAATCAAACCCATTAGGTTGCAAAAAGAAAGCGTCTTTTAGACTTGTATGAAAAGCCTCTAAGGTGAAACCCATGATGAATTTATCAAATGGTTTGTCATAATTTATAGAAGCACTCCAGCTTTCGGAACGTTCCTCGGCAAGATTAGGTGAAAGCGTTACACGAGATATACCGCCTCCCGCAAAAGCAATATGAAGATCTGTATCGAAAGCCTGGGGAGCTCTAAATCCTGTCCCATAGCTCAACCTGAACTGAGTATTTGTTTTGAGCTTATAAAGTAATGAAACGCGGGGGCTCCAAATGAACTTGTCGACTAAATTATGGGCATCAACTCTGAATCCAGATAGCAGATTTAAATTTGGTAGTAATGCCCAATCACTTTGCAAAAATATTCCGAAATCCTGCGTACTTTGATCTATATCGTAGTTGTAAGCTGGTATTTCATCATCGACTGCATCATATAAATATTCAGAACCAAAAGTTAAAACATTCGTTCCTGGAAGTATAAAATCGAGAAGTTTATGGTTAAATTGCAAACCTATATTACTCGTAGAAACTGCTGATAGTCCATAAGGAGGATTGGATAAATGAACCTCAACCTCCGAGGAGTCATCAGGAAAAATACCAGTGTAGTGATCTCGGCTTGTATGCTGATAAGCAAGATAAGCAATAAATGAAGAAAGATTATTATTAAAGTTAATTTGATAGTCAGTGCTTGCCATCCAAACATTGTGAGTACGTTCTTCGGCCTGACCTCTGTAATGAGTCTCTATATCTTGCCTCATTTCGCCTCCATAACGATATTCATTTAGATTACTCACACTAAGCTCAAGCTTGTGATTTTTTTTCGGCAAATAAAATGAGGTTATCCCAAAAGAATTGTTATTCAGTTCTGGTAGCTCAGAATATTCATCTTCATTGTGATCATATAGCTCTCTCCTTCGTCCATTCAAAAACAAGGAAATTCCAGCATCACGTTCTTTCGATACTACGGTAAAATTTCCGTTAACTATATGGTCTGAGCTCAATCCATTGATATTCTGATAGGCATAATTAACATCAAAACTATTCTTGCGAGGAAGTCTAGTAAGCACATTAACCGTACCTCCTATGGCACTTGAGCCGTACAATGAAGAACCTCCGCCACGTACAACCTCAATACGCTCAATCATATTCACGGGCAACTGTTCGAGGCCATACAAACCTGTCAATGGACTAAAAATAGGACGCCCATTGATGAGAATTTGACTATATCCACCTGCCAGACCATTCATTCTAAGCTGGGTATAATTACAGGTCTGACAATCTGTTTCAACACGCAATCCTGGCTGAAAACGAAGGCCTTCTGCTACATTACAGGATTGAAGCACTTGAAGATTTTCACCACTAAGTACATTCACAATTACATTTGAATTCGTTTTTCTCTTATATGTTTTAGTTCCCGTGACCACAATATCGTCAAGCTCCATCATGGGTCGACTTAATTTGAAATTACGGTTAACATCGGTCATGATTTGAGATACCTCAATGGTATCAGTAACCGATTCATAACCAATGTAAGATATCTTTATTACATAATTACCGAAGGGTAAATCATCAAATTCAAACCTCCCGTTTGAATTGGATAAAGCATTCTTTTTTACAGGAGAAATAGACACCTTAGAAAATTCTATGGCACCATCGTCGTTATAGACATAGCCCGTAATTTTTCCCTGTGAATGAACTAAAGAAAAACTAAAAATAGCCAATATTGGTACAGCTATATTCAGGAAAAATAATTTGTAAAAATGCCGCATATTTCAAAAAGTTAGACAAATCTAACAATTTTATTAGTATTGTAAAAATTGAACTATATTTATATTCGTATATTGAATAATTATGGCAACAATCGTAATTGAAAATTATT
>Ga0163111_10003503_pt1 | contig 10152 bp, 13 predicted proteins | sample CRUFie1St18metaG_FD_109645 | JGI IMG/M metagenome (GOLD analysis project Ga0163111, IMG submission 109645) | Marine microbial communities from the Costa Rica Dome - CRUD Field 142mm St18 metaG | ecosystem: Environmental > Aquatic > Marine > Oceanic > Photic zone | place: Costa Rica: the Eastern... | reverse complement strand
TTTTTCTAATGCATCGCGTTCAGTATTTCGGTTTGCAAGGTTACTGGTAATAGTTTGAATTTCCTGTTCCAGATCTCTTGATCTGTTCCGTAATCCTGAAATCCTAGTATTTGCTTTAGAAATTTCATGCGTTAAGTTTGTTGCCTCCTTAGAAAGAACCTTGAATTGGTTTTCCTTTTCCTCTTCAAGTCTGATGGCATCCTCTAACTCTTGGAACCCCTGTTGAAGTTCTTTTGCTTTAGACTGAGCATCATTAATTCTATTTAAGCGAAACGATTCTTCAATATGCTGGTCACAGGTAGGGCATACCGTATTCTCGTTAAAAAACTTATGCTCTTTAGTAATGGTTGCAACTTTTTGTTGCAGTTTGCCACGAAGTGTCCCAAGTTTCTTAAGTTTCTTGTTAGAACCTGAAGACACTTCCATCTTCTCTTCAACTACTTTTAAGTCCTCTCCATATCCATCAATATCTTTCAACAGAGCATCTACACTCTCATCAAACTCTTTGATTTTGCTCTGCTTTTCCTTGATACTCTTCTTTCCAGTCTGCTCCAGATCTGATATAAAATTCTTCTGCATATCAATCTTCTCTTCTACCAGATCCTTACGGATGGTAAGTTCACGAATGCTCTCGTTCGTGCTGCGAATCTTCTCACGCAGGATATTACTCATGTAAGAAAAGATCTTGATGTCTAACAGATCTTCAATGATCTCACGACGACTTGCTGCTGGGAGTTGCATGAAAGGAACGAATGATGCACTACCCAAAATGACGATTTGAGTGAATGACTTGTAGTTCAGTTTCAAAACATTCTCTTCCAACCACTTCTGCTGATCAGATGCTGCTGCAGCACGGTCAAGAAGTTCATCGTTCTTGTAGATCTCAAACACATTTGGTTTGATACCACGGATGACTTTCCACTCAATTGAACCAGTGGAGAACTCAATCTCCACAGTGCAATCTTTCTCATTGACAGAATTAATGAGTTGTGGTTTATTGATCTTACGAAATGGTTTGTTGAACAGCACAAAGGTAAGAGCATCCAACACTGTGCTCTTGCCTGCTCCGTTAGTTCCAACAATTAGATTTGTTTGTGCCTCTGTAAAATCAACTTCAGTAAATGTATTTCCTGTGGACAGGAAGTTACGCCATCTTATCTGTTTGAATAAAATCATTATCTCTGGGTGGGACTACAAAGTCATCCGCTGTGATGATCACATAACGGTAATTATACATGTTGCACATACTAATTGCAACCTCGTCATCAACTTCTACAACTGCCATCTCGGGATAATCATCCGCTTCTAAGAGACCAGCATATCTTTCCGCATCATCCTCTTCTTCAAAGAGGTATAGTGCCTTTTCACCATCCTCATCGTGAACAGAGTATGCTCCCTCTTCTTCTTTTCCAGCAATCGTAATTAGGTACATTACTCCATTTCACATGCTTCTCTGTAGACATCCCTCATCAATCTCTTTACAATATCTTTGTCGAGATCAAAATCTGAATCGTCAATATATTTATTCAGATAGGTCAAAGTGTCTTCGCACTCTTCTGAAGTGAGATTCACATCTTCATCGTTGACTGCAAAGTTCTCAACGATTTTAATTTCAATACAACCTGCTTTGTGAATCTTGTCAATGAACTTCTCAAACTGAAGTTGATCTGATTTCTTACGAACAATGATCTTTACAATCTTGTCCTTGTAAAGGGCTGAATTGAATGTCCTGTAGTTTGTATCTTCGTAGTAGATTCTCTCAAAGATTGTGTAAGGATTTTCAATGAACTCAAGTTCTTTAGTTTCGGTATCGAAAATGTGGAACCCTCGTTTGTCATCCACATCGTTCCAGAACATCTGATAGGGATTTCCCAAGTAAAAGATTTTACCGTCATTGGATCTTGTGTGATAATGTCCAGAATAAACCAGATCAAACTTCTGGAATGATGATGGATCAAGTCCTGTGTCCATCGTATGTCCACGATATGCTTCAAATCCATTGAGTTCAAGATGACCCATTACAATCTTTGCTTTGGACTTCTTCACCTCATTGAATGTTTGTTCCTCATTATCTTGACAAATCCAAGGAACAAGAAGCATATCTGCTCCACCAATCTTATACTGCTTTGGTTCTGAGACTTTGACTACATTGTCATACTGACCCAACAAACAGTCTACTGAATTTACATCGTTGGTATTTTTGTAATAGGCGTCATGATTACCAACGATGTTATATAACTTGATTCCTAGTTCCTGAAACTTATCATACACATTTGTCTTTGCCCAATCCAATGCCCAAAAATCAATAGACTTACGACTATCAAAAGCATCACCTAAATGAATTGCAACTGTGATACCTCTTTCCTTTAAAGTAGGAAAGAATATATCCTTATAAAATTTACCAAAGAAATCATGGAATGTTTTACTGCCCTTACGGGCACCATAATGTGTATCAGTTATCAGGGCAATCTTCATGAATAAAGTTTAGACTGAATGTTCTCTTTAATGGTATTATAGTCAGAAGTATTGTAGATGTCACCATCTCCTGTAAACACTTCGTCAAAACCAGATCTTTCAATGATCTTAGTTCGGATATCCATCTGGCGTTTCTCTTTCTGGATTCTTCTCAGAAATGCATAGTGAATGATCTGAGTGAAATACGCAAATGGGTTAGAAGACTTTGCTGGATCAAAATTCTTGATATACTGGACGCAGTTCTCAATGCCGTCACAGATCATGTCCTCACGGAACATGTAGTTTACAAAGTTTGGTTTGTAAGAAAGATGCGTTGCGATCTTCAAGAAACATTCACCGAGATAATTAGTGATGCGAGGAATTGGTTCTCCTGCTTCTTGTGCTTTCTTTACTTCTGCTCTGTAAACAATCAGTGCTTCTAAAAATTCTTTGTTGTTTACATAATGTTCTGACTTCTTTCTAGTTCTAGACATCTCATGACGCTCCTATTACTTATGAGTACATTATAACACATAATGATAGGGCTTGACAAGAGTCTCAATTATCAGTAGAATAACTCTGTCAGGGTTCATAGGGATGGCTTAGCTACTTTTATAGAGTTTCTCTAAGGATACTCTTGCATCAGATATTGAAGATAAGAACCCCATCTCTTCATTGACTCTTGTCTCATTTGACTCTCTATCTTTATCCCTTAAGTATTTTTTATAGATGGAGAGTACTTGATCATCTTTAACTTCAGTAATTGTAATTACCTTAGACATATCTATAATCACAGTGGAGTCATCACCAATAGTCATCCAAGGATCTACTTTAATAGCACTTACTCCTATGTGTTTCATTGTAACAGTTTCAAACACTACAGGAGTATCTAATAACAATAATGTTCGAGATTGCTCTTCACAAGGTGTTACCATTGCAAAGATTTCTTCTCCAGATACTAATTTAATTGCTGCGTAGAATTCTTCGTTCATTTATCTCTGAGACTAACTTGTACAATTTCGTAATTAAACTTCTCTTGGTTATAGATTTTAATTCTTTCTACCAGATGATTTAATGTGTAATTCTTTTTTGACTTGTAAGTTATATCGTCAGCAATATCGTAAAGAACTGCTTGGTTCTTCTTATCTCCTTTTCTTAAGACTCTACCGATTGATTGTAAGTTTCTAATTCTTGATTTGGAAGGAGATGCGAAAATAACATTATGTAGATTCTTGATATTAATACCAGTTGAAAATGTTCCGTATGATGCTACAATGATTGCGTTATTTTCTTTTTCAGTGATTTCTCTTACATGTTCTCTTTGTTCTGCGTCAATGCCACCGTGTACATAAAATACTTTACGATTACCCTTGACAGAATTATTTATTAATTCGTAAAGTGGTTGACCATGTGTCTCCACTCTGCTGAACAATACAAGACTGTTTCCTTTCAAATCTAAGACTAGATTCTTGATAAAGTTATTCCGTTTTCCATGTCCGATAATATACTGAATCTCATCTTCATAAGTTTCAAATTGAAATGAATCATGCTTCATCAATAAAACATGAATTTGTAACTGTGAAAGATGTCCCTTATTAATCAGTTCCTTTGTTTGTGTAACCTTGTATGATGGTCCAAACAATCCCTCTAACACCCACTTATGCGTCTGTGTGCCGTCTAATGTACCAGTAAAACCAAATCTATATTTGGCACTGTCCATCTTGGTCATAATACTGACTAGAGACTTAGACTTGAATAGGTGTGCTTCGTCTCCGATAATAACTTCAAAGTCCTTGAAGAATGATCTTTGTAATTTGTAAATAGACTGCCAAGTTGTAATTGTGACAGGTGCTTGATTTGTCTTTTCTCTACCAGAATAGATCTTATGACAATAATCTTCTGCGTTCCATCCATAGTCTTGGAAGTCCTTGAACATCTGCTCTACGAGTGATGTGGTTGGAACAACAAGAAGAATCTTTTTATCCTTCTCTGCAAAATATCTCACTACTGAATAAATCATCAATGACTTACCAGAGGCAGTTGGTGAGATCAACAACTTACGGTTGTATCTTAATGCATCGTATACTGCATCAACTTGATAGTCTCGTGGTTTAAATCTAGCAATGCGTGTCATATAGTCTTTGACACCTTCTTTTGAAATCATTTCATTGACTTCAAATGGAGGACCATAAAACTTGTTATGTTCAAACTCTACAGTGTACCCAGAGTTTCTTGCCCATGCCATTACTTTGTCAAGTAGACCAACATAGATCTCACCAGTATGAGAACTATACAGTCTGATCTTTCCATCCCAATACTTGCTACGGTATTGAGGCATGAACTTTGCACCAGGAACATCAAATGTAAAGTGATCTGATAACTCTTGATTGATATAAGGTTCTGCTTTTACTGTTACATATACCTCATTTTTTTTACGGATAACGAGATCTGCCATCAACTATAACCTCTTATAAATTGCTGCCACTCAATTGAATTTTTGATTTGATAGGTTCGATTGTTTATTGTTTTTAGAATACTATCTAGATAATTCAACATAATCTGATAGTAATCAATCTTACTGCAGACCTTAATAAGATCTTCATCGGCATCCATGTATTTGTCTACATCTTGCCGTAAAACTTTATGATCAAATGGTTTGTCAATATACACCTCTGGGTCTGCCTTACCCGTGTAGTATTGCCATTTTTCTTTTTTGAGTTGTTTGAACTTATTCTCTTCTACTTTCTTAAGGATAAGAATGTTATTTAAAATTCTATAATACTTCGCATGAAGAGATGGAACCTTTGTAGATTCAGTATGTAGTTCGTCTTCGTCTATCTTTGAATCTTCATCCCATAATGTTTGAATTTCATCAAGATTCATAAATTAAATCATAAAACCACTATATTATATATCGCATATTTGAAAGTGACTTCTGCGGTTACATAGTTAATATCTTGTGCAGTTGCATCAAAGTTAATTGTTGATAAACTTACTGGGAATAAGTCATTGAAGTCAATTCTTGCAATCTCATTAAAGTTGCTGTTGTAAATAAACAAACTTCCATCTGAATATTCATTCAATGGATTTTTTGCACTAATGTCTGGATTATATGGATCTTTTGCTTTGAGATCAATAAACTCTTGGACACTTTCTGGATAACCAAGTGCTCTTAACCAGTTATGAACTTCAAGATAGTTTGACAAATTTTCATCAACAAAAAATCTTAGTGAAAAATCTGTATATGATAATTTATCACCTGGGACAGGAAGATCCTTCAAATAAGTTGGTTGTACTGCAAATCCAAGATTGATACCTGGAATTGATGCGGAGTTTGAGAAAAAATCTGCTTTGGGTACTTTGGTAATTGTAAATTTAAATCCAACAGGAGAAAGATAATTCCTGTTGTCTAATTGATTAGTCCAGGGTTTCATTCTCCTCCGCCTCCATTTCCTCCACCATTTCCACCACCGCCATTGCTATCACCACCGTTGCCACCATTGCCGTTACCATTTTTTCCAGTTCCGTCATCCGAGTCTGAGTTGTCGTTGTCGTGAACAAGATACCCTCCACGCCCAATATGATATCCTACGGGAATCTTCTTACATTTTTTATCTGTATAACACCAATATTTTCCAGCAGGGCATCTTTTTGCTGCTGCTTCTTCAATAAAATTGTTGAACCCTTTCATGGTCTTTTTATCTATTTAGACAAAAAAAGGGATCCCGAAGGATCCCCCAGAGAAATATGTGAACTTGAATCACATGAGGTTGTCAACGCGAACGCGACGATAGTAGCGGTTGCTGGAAGCGGTGATACGACCCAGACCTTGTGCGGTTCCTTCTGCGAATGGATTAGCGACCATGCCGTAGCGGGTCTTGAATCCGATCTTAGGTTGGAAGGTGTCCTGACCAACGGCACGAACCATTTGGAGAGGAACATATGGGCAATAGAACAGACCTGCGTCATAAGGTGAAGAACCCTTATAACCTGCAACGAAGTACTGGTTTGCAGCGGAGTTTGCAGAATAAGGATCGATGTATACGCGATACTTACCTTGCAGAACACCAGCGAAGGTGTTACCAGTGTCGTCAACATTCAGGTTGGCGTTCAGGGCAGGGGTGTAATCAAGTACACCAGCCATGGTGAGTGCGGAAGCAACATCTGCGGAGCAGAGGATCATGTTGCCCTTTCCTCTACGAGTGCGTTGGGCGATTGCGTTCGCTTCGCGCTCGATTTGGAAAAGCAGTCCCTTGAACTTCTCAACAGACCAACGACCGTTGCTGTCAACATCGAGGTCGAAGATACCACCAGTTGCTGTGTTGGCTTGTGCGCCTGCTTCAGCAGCCTTGTAGATGGTACGGATGACTTCGCGGTTGATCTCAGCAAGAATCTCGGTGGAGAGAATGTTTGCCAGTTCCGCTTCAGCGTTCAGACCATGGATTGCCTTGAGGTCTTGAGCCAGTTCCAGAGAATACTCTGCCTTCAGTGCTCTTGACTTGGCGGTTACGGTGACTTTCTCGATTGAGAATGCCATCTGGTTGAACTGGTCGCCAGATCCGTCTCCCAGATCCTCAGCGTCTCCAGTGTGCATACCCTGACCAGTTGCATATGCATCTTGTGCAATTGAACCGTTCAGCAGACCAGGATTAGATCCTTGGTTAGCACCAGGTGAGGTTGTACCGAAACCAACGGAAGCACCACCAGAGTTAGCAGTGTATCCACCTTGGGTCAGATCGTTACCATCGTTCTGACCAGAGAATGCGGTATCGACTTCATCGAAGAAGGTCTCAGTTCCGCTCTGGTTGTTGTAGCGGGAACGCATTGCGAAGATCAGTCCAGTAGGACCGTTCATTGGTTGTACGCCAGCCAGGTCATATGCGACCAGGTTAGGCATCGAGCGACGGATGAGGGAGATCAGTACGGGGTCGAAACCTGCGGTAGGACCACCAGCAAGACCTGCGGCGCCACCGAAACCACCAGATGCACCAGCAGCGTTAGCAGCGTTGGTTGGGGCTTCGGAGAGGAAAGATTGCTCTTCTCTCAGGAATTTTTCTTGGTTCTCCAGGAGAACTGCGGTTACCATTCTACGGTGGGAATCTTTGATGGCTTCAGCGCCATCATAGTCCAGTAATGGTGCCCACTTCTCCTGCAGATGCTCAGCATTGAACATTTGCATTTGAATTTACCTCTTTAAAAAGTGTTTAGGTTTGGGTGATAATATAGAAACTTACTTTTTAGTGACTCTTCTCAGAGCAGTAAGATATCCTTCCATTGATCCAGAAACTTCCTGGTTCACGGAATTTTCTTCTGCAATGAATTCAGAAGAATCTCTTTGAGCACTAGCAGTGGTTCTGGAAGGGAAATATGCCTCTCTCAGAGTTACCAGTTTCTCACGGTAGTCTGTTTCACTTTCAAACTCAACACTTTCGGAAAGAGAGGCAAGCTTTTCTTTCTGAGTGACTGCAAGTCCTTCAGAAATTTCACCTAAGATTCCATCGGTAACGGATTCTGCCAGTCTCTTATTCAGAGCGACATTTCTGTCGATCTGCTCATTGAGTTTTTCTTCCATTTCATCAAGTTTATTTACCATGCTCTCAAGTACATCATATCTCTCTTCAGGGATTGTTACATAATGTTCTTCAAAAAGTTGCTTCATACCACTGAGGAATGACTCGGACATTTCTGCCTTGAGTCCTTCTTCAACAGACAGAGTGTTTTCTTCCAACCACTCTGATGAAACATACTCAAGATAAGAATCCACTCTTTCGGTGAGTTCAGTCTTGAATTCTGTTACTTGTTCCTCGATAGCAGAAACATAATTTGCTTCCATTTCTTCCTTGATCTCGCCAACCTTTGCGTTGATTGCGGTTTCAAAGATTACTCTTGCTTTTTCTTGGAACTCTTCGGACAGGTCTTCGCCTTGAAGAAGTGCCTTAACATCTTCGTCGATATCAATTTCAACGACTTCTTCTTCTTCGGTCTCTTCGGTAACTTCCTCAGACTCGCTGAGTTCGTCTTCTACCTTAGAGCGGAGTTCTTCCTCTTCGGTAACTTCCTCCTCTGCAACGATTTCTTGCTCGTCAGAAACTTCAGTCTCTTCTTCTTCCTTCATACCAGCAGGCATTGGATCCGCAGGTTTTGCACCTTTGGTTACAACATCCTTAACTTGCTTGAGGGTAGCGCCAGGAGTCTTAAGTTTTGCTGAATCGTCGTCAGACTTGTAGTTTTCTGGAGTAGGGCCGCCAAGATCTTCTACAGGAATTTGACCTGGGGTTGCAACAGGAGTTGCACTGGTCTCAGGTGCCATTGGTGCAGAAGCATTAGCATTAACGGCTGTCTTGGATTGAGCAGTGCCTACTTCCATTTCTTGTAAATTTTTACCACGGGACATTTGAACTCTCCGAATTAACCTATTTGTAGTTTATTAAACTATATTTATTTATAAATTAAAGATTTGACAGAAAATCACTCCATAGCTGGAGTTTATGCTCTTCAAGCACCTTCTGATCAACTAAAGTATTTATTCTTTTTTTAGTTTCTGATGCAAACTTTTCACGAAGGATCCCACCTTCCCATACCCATTCTTTTCCTTCCATAATTCCATCCACAAATGCATCAGGTGCAGATGGATCAGCGACGATATCTGCGGCGGTTGCCAACATGAAATCTTCACCAACAACATTGATGCCTTCGTTGTTCATTTTTAATGAACCAACACCACGAGATGAAACTCCGAGTTTTACACCTTCATCAAGAAGAGATTGTGCAATCTTTCCCATTGGGGTGCTGAGAAGTTGCGCTTTACCGTAAATGTTTGAACCTCTTTGCTCAAGTTGAACAATCTTGTGAGATACACGATCAAGGTTGATTGTTGGACCATCGGGGTGACCGAGTTCTCCAAGTGCTCTACCTTTATTAGTATATGCTTCGTTGTATCTACCAACTTCTTTTGCAAGAGTTGCAATAGGATACATTCTGCCATTACGGTTTTTGATGTCACCCTGAAGGAAAGTTCCCTCAATGTACATCTTTTTTGCAGAACCCTTACCTTCGGTAATGACTTCTACATTTTCAACTTCTTCTCTGATTAGTTTCATTTTTTTTAGTTTCTAAATGCGACTTTAACAGCTTTCACTGAAGTTGTTCCTGCAGAAGTAATCAACTTATCAGTGGGTTCTTTTTCAAGAACAACGGTTTCACCGTTTTTTACTGTGAGACTGCCAATAGTATTATCACTAGAATCCTTTCTTGTGATAACTACTGCGGCAGAGTGACCGTTATACACTCTGACTACAGTTGCATTACTAACATTTGTAGCAGCATTTAAATTTGTTTCTGCTGCCAAAACTTTAATCAACATTTTCGTCTCCAGTTTGAGTTTCTTCTTCGTCCTCTTCGGACTCTACTTCAACTTCATCAACAACTTCGTCAGTTTCAGACTCAGTTTCTTCTGGTTCATCTTCTCCAAAAAGACTTGCACCAACTGCAGGTCTTACAGAATCAACTTTTGATGCTGCTTTAGCGTACAAAATTTCTTTAATTTTATCGCTAACTTCAGAAGGAGATGATTCACCACCCACCAACATATCCATTAAATCATCCATTTTATGTTAAAAATAATAAGAACTATAAGATATTTATATCTCTCCGCCTTCAGGCGCTTCAGTTGCTCTACCTGACTTTTCTAAATCTGGT
>Ga0163111_10003502_pt1 | contig 10153 bp, 5 predicted proteins | sample CRUFie1St18metaG_FD_109645 | JGI IMG/M metagenome (GOLD analysis project Ga0163111, IMG submission 109645) | Marine microbial communities from the Costa Rica Dome - CRUD Field 142mm St18 metaG | ecosystem: Environmental > Aquatic > Marine > Oceanic > Photic zone | place: Costa Rica: the Eastern... | reverse complement strand
GTTTTCGGAAATGATGCCTGGCCTATAGCTATTAAAGATTTACCCTATTTAAAAGTAGGGCCGTACCATACCAATACTGTTGCGGGACTAAGTTTAGCAATGGACATGCTTCGAAGAAAAAGAAATACCAACAAACAAATCTTTATGATAACAGATGGTAAACCAAGTTGTATTAGAAAAAAAGATGGAAATTATTATAAAAACAGTAATGGATTAGATCCTTATATAACTAATCAATGCTATGCCATGGCTCAGCAGGCAAGAAGATTACATATTCCCATTACAACTTTTATGATTGCCCAAGACCCGTATCTTATGGAATTTGTAAAGCAATTTACCCAAGCTAACAAAGGAAAAGCCTTTTATACTGGATTACAAAATCTTGGAGAAATGATTTTTGAAGACTATGAAACTAACAGAAGAAAAAGAATAAAATGAATTATAAAAAGATTAAAAATTTAGGAGAACTAAAAAAATCAAACTATCATCAAAAAGGGATCAAAGACGAATTAAGAGAAAATCTAATTCAAAATATTCAAAATAATATAAATGTATTTGAAGGGATACATGGTTATGAAGAAACAGTAATACCAGAACTAGAGCGAGCAATACTTTCAAGACATAATATCAATTTATTAGGTTTAAGAGGCCAAGCAAAAACAAAAATTGCACGATTACTAATCAACTTGCTAGATGAATTTATACCATATGTTGAAGATTCTGAGATTTATGACGATCCTTTAGCTCCGCTATCTAGATTCGCCATTGATAAAGTTCAAAAGCTTGGTGATAAGACCCCTATTGCCTGGTTACATAGATCTGATCGATTTGCAGAAAAACTAGCTACTCCAGATGTTACAGTGGCAGATTTAATTGGAGATATTGACCCTATAAAGGCAGCTAATTTAAAACTTAGTTATGCAGATGATAGAGTCATTCACTATGGGATGATTCCAAGAGCTAACCGTTGTATATTTGTTATTAACGAACTTCCTGATCTACAGGCCAGAATTCAAGTTTCTTTATTTAATATTTTACAAGAAGGAGATATTCAAATAAGAGGTTTTAAATTAAGACTTAATCTAGATATTCAATTTATTTTTACAGCAAACCCTGAAGATTATACTAATAGAGGAAGTATTGTAACCCCTTTAAAAGATAGAATAGGGTCACAAATTTTAACTCATTATCCAAAAGATTTAGAAACTGCGAAAAAAATAACGTTTCAAGAAATAGCTTCTGCAAGTACTCAAAAAAATAATATTCATATTCCAGAATTGGCTAAGGAGTTGCTTGAACAAATTAGTTTTGAGGCAAGAAATAGTGAGTATGTTGATGAAAAAAGTGGTGTTAGTGCAAGATTAAGCATCTCTGCTTTAGAAAATCTTTTAAGTAGTGCTGAACAAAGACTACTAAAAAATAATGAACAAAAAACTACCTTAAGATTATCAGATTTTTCTAGTATAATTCCTGCTATCACAGGAAAAGTGGAATTGGTCTATGAAGGAGAACAAGAGGGTGCCGCATTTGTGGCTAATCATTTAATTGATAATGCTATCAAAACACTTTTTGTTAAATATTTTCCAAAAATTGAAAAACTAGAAAAGCAGGGAGTGACTAATCCTTATGAAGAAATTCTTTCATGGTTTTTTAACGAATCTGGTTTTGAAATTTTAAATGGAATATTAGACAAAGAATACCAAAAAAGACTTATGCTAATATCCCCACTTAATGATTTAATTATAAAATACCACCCAAATATTGATAAAGAAGATATTGCATTTTTAAAAGAGTTTGTACTTTGGGGGTTAGTTCAGTTTAAAAAATTAAGTAAGGTTCAGCACAATGACGGAGTGCAAATACAAGACCCTTATGGAAATTACATTAGAAATATATAGCCATTAAAAAAAAGGAATAATTCCATTTACTTTGAATACAAAAATATTTCAAGAAAAAATTAAATCTAATTTTGAATTTTCCTTTACAGAAGAGCAGAGAAAAATAACTCAGCATTTATCTGATTATATTCTATCTATTAGCACAAGAAATATATTTCTTCTAAAAGGGTATGCTGGGACTGGAAAAACAAGTTTAATTTCTGCATTAGTCAATAGTTTGTCTTCTGTAAATAAAAAACCATCACTTCTTGCGCCAACTGGAAGAGCTGCTAAAGTTCTATCTAAATATTCAAAAAAAAGTGCATCAACCATTCACAGAAAGATTTATTGGATTAACTCCAATAAAAACGGCAATACTTACATTAAACTAAAAGAAAATACTCATACAAATACCATATTTATCGTAGATGAAGCATCTATGATACCAGAATCTTCTGATAAAGGTTTTGGAAATAGGTCTCTATTAGATGATTTAATCCAATATGTTTATGATGGAATTGGATGTAAGTTAATTCTTATTGGAGATACCGCACAATTACCTCCAGTAAATTTAGAAATTAGCCCAGCATTAAACGAAGATTTTCTATATCAAAACTACTCTAAAGAAATACTGTCTTTTAGTCTTTCTGAGGTAGTTAGACAGGAAAAATCATCAACTATTCTATTGAATGCTACATCTCTTAGAAAACAAATAACCGATCACCATTTTAATTTACCCAACTTTATTGTTAATGAAGATGTTATTAGAATTGAATCTGGAGATGAGCTTCAGGAAAGATTAGAGGATAACTATAACAAAAGTGGGTTGACTAATACCATTGTTCTTTGTAGGTCAAATAAACGAGCCAACATATATAATCAACAAATTCGAAGCAGAATAAGATATTTAGAAGAAGAAATTTCGACAGGTGATTTATTAATGGTTGTAAGAAATAATTATTTCTGGTTAGGGGATAAATACAAATCAGAATTAATCGCAAATGGTGATATTATTGAAGTGCTAAGCGTCAATAAAATCAATAATAAATATGGCTTTAAATTTGCTCATATTACCATCAGGTTAGTAGACTTTAGCGAGCAAAAGGAATTGGATGTTTTGGTTATGTTAGATACTATAAAATTAGAGACCTCATCTCTTCCTTATGAGGAATATCAAAAGTTATATCAAGAAATAAGTAAAGAATATAAGGGAGCTGATGCTAAAAAGAAAATTAAAGAAAATAAATATTTAAATGCTTTACAAGTAAAGTTCTCTTACTCCATAACATGCCATAAATCACAGGGTGGACAATGGGAAAATGTATTTGTAGACTTAGGATATTTCAAAAAAGAAATGTTAGACTTAAGTTTTTTAAGATGGCTATATACTGCCATAACTCGAGCTTCAAAGAAATTATATTTAATCAACTTTAATAGTGATTTTTTCAATTGAGTATGCCTTTTAAAATAGCTCATTCTGTAAAAGATTTAGATGAAACAAAATGGAACCTAGAATTAAAAAAAGAAAATGCATTTTTAAAATCTGATTTTCTTGAAATTTTTGAAAAAAGCTATAGTTCTAAGGATATAATTCCATTCTATATTAGCTTTGATAATGGGCTAATTTATGGTCATTTAATTAAAATTCAAGGTGCTAAAATTGCTAATTATTTTAAGGTAGGTCGATTTAGTATTAAAAAACTATTTCTCAAAACTATCAATTTTCAATTTTTCTGTTTTGGAAATTCTCATTTTTCTAATATATCCTCCAACTATTTTGAAAAAGAGAAAATAAATGAAATTGACTTTAAATTACTTTTAGAACATCTCAAGGAAAAATATAAAACTAATTTTTTCTTGCTGCCGGATCATTTTTTGACTTCACTGAAAGATGGTAAATATGAGGAGATGTCTCCCATTTTTGAAATTGATCCAGATATGGTATTAACTATAGATACTCAATGGAATTCTTTTCAAGACTACTGTGATTCAATTCAATCTAAATATAAAAAAAGGGTTAGAAAAGTTCTAAAAGACAGTAGCTCTCTTGCTGTTAAAAAATTAAATATAAATGAGATAGAGGAATTAATTCCAAAACTTCAAACTCTTTACAATAATGTTCACCAAAAATCATCTTTTTCGGGTCCGCCACTTGATATAAATAGCTACCTAAACTTTGCTAAATATTCAGATATTGAATTTTCATTATATGGTTATTTTAATAATGACGAAATAGTTGCTTTCTCTTCCGAATTTTGCAATGAGAAAAATTTATACTCGTACTTTATTGGACTTAATTACGTACAGAATAAAAAATACAGTTTATATAATAGAATATTATATGATTCTATTAAGCATGGTATTGATAAAAAAGTAACAAAAATAATCTATGGTAGAACTGCAGCAGAATTTAAAAGTACAATTGGAGCAATTCCTATCAAATCAAAAAGTGCTATATATATTTCTAATAAAATTTTGAGATTACTTTTTTACCCCATTGCAAAGAATCTATCCCCTAAAAGCTGGCTACAAAGAAATCCATTTAAAATTAAAGCTAATGAATGATTTAAAAATTTGCCCTTATAATTCTACATATAATCAATCATTCTATGAACTTAATAAAGCTTGGATTGAAGAATTTTGGGAGTTAGAAAAATCAGATTTAAAAGATTTACTTTATCCAAAAAATGCCATCATTGATAAAGGTGGTGAGATCTTTTTTGCAGTCAAACAAAATATAGTAATTGGAACAGCTGCCATGATTCCATTTCCGGGAAATAAAATTGAGCTTGCAAAAATGACAGTTCATAAAAATTTTAGAGGAAAAGGAGTTTCTAAAATTCTTATGAATAGTTGTATTAGTTATGCTAAAAAAAACAACAATAAAGAGGTTTTCTTAATTTCTAATAGCAAACTAGAGGCAGCTAAAAAACTTTATTTAAATTTTGGATTTGTTGAAGTTCCTCTTGATTCTAAAAAATATATAAGAGGAAACTATAAAATGAATTTAACGCTTTAAAGTTTTCTAAATTTAGAAAGAGCGTTATTTGATTTTTTATTTATAAAATTCTTTCTAAGATTAAAGAAATATCCTATTAGGCTCATAGAAAACAACAACCAAAAAAGTAAAACTACATTCATTTAAATTATTTTAAAGCCTCAATATTAAACAAAAAATTGATGCTATTCATGTTATTTTTTTCTCACATTAATGTTAAAAAAACATTAAATAACAAAGTAAAATAATGATATCAATCAAGAAAAATGATAGGAATTAAAAATTGTTAATTTGAAAAAAATAAGAAAAATAATTCTAACTTTTTTACAATTTGAATTGTATGAGTGTAAGATGCTAATTTTAAGATTAAAGTGATTTTACAATCTTTTATCTTGATTGGAAGTCTCTTTTACCTTTTTTGATCTTTTAAAAAGAATTCTAAATAATAATTCATGAGAGCCACCTGAATAAGTGCTTAGGTTAGAAGTGGTAAAATCATACGAGTATCCAAAAGATATATAGTCTTGGTAAGTATATCCAAGTAACATAGATAAAGCATCTCCATTTCTGTAAGAGAATCCTGCCCAAGCCATACTTTTCCAAGTTACAGTTGATCCCACTTCTAATTGTAAAGGAACATTAGAAACATATCTCATTAATATATATGGGTCAGCAACTAAATCATAGGGAAGTATAAAGTCATATCCACCATGGATAAAATAGTGGTCTTCTAACTTATTTCCAGCATTAGGCTCTTGAATATCACTAAATTTAATTTTGTTCTGTAATAAATTAGGTGCAGCTCCTCCAAAATGCCACTTATCATTATAGAACAAAAATCCAAATTTGGCATCTGGCATAAGAGATCTCATGACATTTCCGGATGATGCAGGTTCATTTGGATTATTAAATGTGAGTTGATTTCCATCAATTTTCCATTCTATAAGTCCTGCACTAAGAGATAATGAAACTTCAATATCTTCAGTTACATTCATATGGTATGCATAAGATGCTTGAGCTCCCGTTCTTCTAGTTGGCCCGACATTATCAGTATAAATAAATGCTCCTAATCCATTTTTCAAATCCTTTGTTGGCCCATTAATACTGAGTGTATAAGTCCTTGGATAGTCTTGAATACCAACCCACTGATATCTATGGTTAGAGGTTATATCATAAACATGGTCCATTCCTGCAAAAGCAGGGTTTTGGGTATACTTGTTCATGAAAAATTGACTGTAAACTGGAATTTGCTGAGCTCTTAATTCATTAACCCCTAGCGTAAAAAGTCCAATTAAAATAATAATATGTTTAAATGCTCTTTTCATTACCTAATTATAGTGATTGGTCCAGTTATATTTCCTCTTTCTCCATCATAGTTATCAAATTCTATAATAAAGTAATAGGTTCCAACAGGTATCATTTCATTGGAGCTTCCTCCTCCATTCCAATTTTCATTTGATTCATCATAATCATAAACTAAAGTTCCCCACCTATTGTATACTCTTACAGTCGTATTTTCAAATGCCTCTAAATTTTGTATTTCCCAAGTATCATTAATACCATCTCCGTTAGGTGAGAACCCTGAAGGGACAATTATATTTGGAATTAAACTTACAACTACTTGATCTGAACTAATACAACCATTAGTATCTGTTACAAAAACCGTATAAGTCACGCTTGATAATACGTCAATACCAGGATTTTCTAATATTGAATCTGATTCAAAAGTAAAGTTAGTAATTGGAGTCCATGAGTATGAAGCACCTGTAGGCCCTGTTGGGTTTCCACCTAATATATGAGGATCATTATAGCCTAGAGTTACATCAAGTCCAGCATCAACTATTGGAAGTGAAACAACCGTTACAAGAACGGAGTCTTTGACAGTACAAGATTGTTCTTCTACAGTATAGATGAAACTATATATTTGAGCTGAATCTTGAGTAAAAGAAGATATATTTACTTGGGAAGACCCAGTAGAAATACTTGAATCTGTACTAGTTATTGGGTTGAATATATCCCACGACAAAGTAGGATTTGTAGTTCCTGTACTAGCACCAAATAGTGTTAAGCTATCACCAAAGCAGACTAAAGTATCATTACCAGCATTTACAATAATTTCAACATTTGGAGTTAGTGTAATAGTATCAGTTGAGTTACATCCGTTATAATCAGAAACATTAATAATATAAGATCCTACAAAAAGACTATCAATATCTTGATCTGTTGATGAATAAGTTCCTAAAATATTAGTCCAATTTGAAGAAATTGGTTGGGTTCCGCCATTGATATTCAATGTTATACTTCCATCATTAGAAGACGAGCAATAAGGGTTTAAAACGCTTAAAGTGTCTACTATTAAAGAATCAGGTTGAGATACAGTTACACTGCTATCCAAACTACAACCATTTTGATCGGTTACAGTAACTAAATAAGTGCCAGCAATTAAACTTGATGCCGTATCAGTTATTTGATTGTTAGCAGTTGCATCCCACAAATAAAAATAAACTCCATTTCCTCCGATAACACTGTCAACTATTGCTGATCCATCTGATAATCCATTACAACTCACGCTATCATTTGAAGTGTAAATTGTTAAAGCGTTAGGTTCAAAGACTGTTACATCAGCACTATCAATACAATTATTCATATCTGACACTAGAACTCTGTAGGTTCCAATAGCTAAGTTTGATGCCAAAGTAGTGGTTTGATTGTTAGCCGTTGCATCCCACAAATAAGAATAATTACCATTTCCACCACTAATACTGTCAACAGAAGCCGACCCATCAGCTAGTCCACTACAGCTTACACTGTCTTGACTGGTAACAATAATTAAAAGTGAATCTGGTTGCAACACTGATATTGTAGTATCTTTAGAACACCCTTTTGCATCTGTAATAGTTACTGTATAGGTTCCAGCAGCTAAATTGGTCGCTGTATCCGTTGTTTGACTACCTGCTGTTGCATCCCAAGAGTAGGTAAGGCCTCCATTACCACCTGAAATATTACCAATAGCAGCATATCCATCTAATAATCCATTACAACTCACACTGTCTTGGAATGTTGTATCAATAACTAAAATATTCGGCTGTTCTACTGTTACTGTTGTATCTTTAGAGCAACCTTTTATATCTGTAACAGTGACTGTATAGGTTCCAGCAGCTAAATTGGTCGCTGTATCCGTTGTTTGACTGCCTGCTGTTGCATCCCAAGAGTAGGTAAGGCCTCCATTGCCACCTGAAATATTACCAATAGCAGCATATCCATCTAATAATCCATTACAACTCACACTGTCTTGGAATGTTGTATCAATAACTAAAATATCCGGTTGTTCTACTGTTACTGTAGTAATTTCAGAACACCCCTTAAAATCGGTAATGGTTAAAGAATAAGTTCCTATTCCTAAATTAGTAGCAGTATCACTTACTTGACCTCCAGCAAATAAATCCCAAGAGTAGGTATAATTTCCATTACCACCTACAGCTTGAGCAGTAGCAGACCCGTCTAAAAGACCATTACAACTCACACTATCAGTCCATGTAGATATAATTGTTAGTACGTCTGGCTGTTCTAATGTAACAGTCGTATCACTTGAGCAACCTTTTTGATCAGTAACAGTAACTGAATAAGTTCCTATTCCTAAATTAATTGCTGTATCCGTTATCTGTCCTCCAGCTGCTAAATCCCATTGATAATTATAGCCTGCATTTCCTCCAGTTGCTAAGACAGAAACAGATCCATCAAGGAAACCATTACAACTCACGCTATCTGTTGATGGGGTTAAAACAATAACTCCAGGGTCTAGAACAATAGTGTCTTTAATAGTTACACATCCTGTAGTAGAATCTGTAACATATACTGTATAAAGCCCTGCACTCAAATTCAATAATGTATCAGAATCTGGGCCATCAGAGTCACCACTACCTATTAAGCCATCTATATCCCAATCCACACCATATTCAACACCACTTAGATTACTTACAGTTAGGTATATTGCACCGTCAGAGTCCCCTGTACAAGTAATATTTATTACTGAATCTTGAACCACTGGGCCATTTTCATTGTTAATGGTAATCACTGAAGCTCCTGTACATAAACTATCATCTTGAACTGATATTTGATATGATCCAGGACCAATATTGCTTAATGTATCGTCAGAGCCAACGCCTAAGTTTCCTGAGGTTAAATCATCCCAGTTGTAAGAATAGTCATTAGCAACTGATACTCCCGTAACACTTACTATAATACTACCATCAGAACTATTACATGTTGGACTAATAAGTGTCTCAGAAATAACAATTGAATCAGGTTGTAAAACTGTTATAGAATCATTAATGATCTTACAATTATTAGAGTCTGTCACATTAAGTACATATATACCAGCTTCTAAGCCTGAAATATTTTGACTGGAAGATGTAAATCCATTAATTCCAGACCAAGAATATGTAAATGGAGAAGTCCCATTATTAACTGAAATATCGATTGATCCTGAAGCGTCATTATGACAAGTAAGTGTTTTGATAGTCGTATCAATTGTTAATGGAGAATTTGGTTCAGAAACTCTAATACTGTCTAAGATGGTATTACAATTATTGAAATCTGTTACAGTTACATTATATAGGCCCGTATCTAAGTTGTATATAATTGAGGTATCTCCAGGGTCAGTAAATCCTATAGGTCCAGACCATGAATATGTAAATGGATCAGCACCTAAAGTAGAAATATATATAATTCCTGATGTATCTCCATAACATGTAATATCTATAACACTATCTGTAACTGCTGGTCCTCCAATCTCAGGAACTGTTATTAGTAGTGAATCCATACAGGAATTGTCATCGCTAACAAATACTGTATAAGAGCTAGAAGCAACACCTATAAGACTATCATTGTTGGTATTTAAATCTACTCCATTATTATCTTCCCAACTGTAAAAATAATCAACTGTTACTGAGCCTCCTGAAGCAGTAATTATAGCCATACCATCAGCATTTCCACAAGTAGCACTGTCTGTTGAACTTGTAAGAGAAATTCCGTCGGGCTGTAAAACTTCAACAATAGTATCATTACTACATCCATTTTGGTCAGTAACCGTCACCGTATATGTGCCAGCTCCTAAATTAGTAGCTGTATCCCCAGCTTGTCCTCCTGCTGCTAAATCCCACTGATACGTGTAATTTAAATTTCCACCAATCGCAGTTACACTTGCTGACCCATCTAATAATCCATTACAACTTACACTGTCCTGTGCCGTAGTATTTGCAACCAACACATCAGCTCG
>Ga0163111_10003499_pt1 | contig 10155 bp, 9 predicted proteins | sample CRUFie1St18metaG_FD_109645 | JGI IMG/M metagenome (GOLD analysis project Ga0163111, IMG submission 109645) | Marine microbial communities from the Costa Rica Dome - CRUD Field 142mm St18 metaG | ecosystem: Environmental > Aquatic > Marine > Oceanic > Photic zone | place: Costa Rica: the Eastern... | reverse complement strand
CGGTTGCTGACGCTTGAGGTTGTAGTCGGCTGCCGTTACCAGCCCCGCCCACAGGGTCGTGCGCATGACCGACATATCCGCTGAAATCGGGTTCAGCAGCGCCAGAGCTTCACGCTCAGGGTCCAGTGCTTTCTGTACTGAAGGCTCAACAAAGCTATAAGTGATAGCTTCCTGATACCCACGGGCAATCAGCTGGCGACGCAGATCGCGCAAAGGCAGGCGTGATTCCGGAGCCTTAGCGAGCGGCGTTGCGGCTGCTGGTGTACGCACAGGCAGACGGTTATAACCGTAAATCCGTGCGAGTTCTTCGATCAGATCAGCTTCAATCGCCATGTCGAACCGGTAACCAGGAGCAATGGCTTTCCAGCCTCCCTCTACCGTTTCAACCTGCATACCCAGACGAACCAGAATGTCTTCTACCTCGGCATCCGGAAGCGTCAGGCTCAGAATCTGTTCAATACGGCTCTTACGAAGGGTGATCGTCGCAGCCTGCGGCAGGTCCTGCTCGCTGGTCACTTCGCTGACCGGGCCAGGCTGGCCACCACAGATATCAATCACCAGCTGAGTGGCACGTTCCATCGCGGTGCGCGCCAGGTTGTAATCAACGCCGCGTTCAAAACGGTGAGACGAATCGGTGTGCAGACCATAATTACGGGCACGGCCGGCGATGGCGATCGGATTGAAGAACGCTGCTTCAAGGAGCAGGTCCTGCGTGTCACCGCTGACGCCTGAGAATTCGCCGCCCATGACACCTGCAAGCGCAAGTGGCTTTTCGTGGTCAGCGATCAGCAGCGTGTCTGCGTTGAGTTCGATTTCCTGACCATCGAGCAATGTCAGCTTCTCGCCCTGCTCCGCCATACGGACACGGATACCACCCTGCACGCACTTGAGGTCGAAGGAATGCATTGGCTGACCAAGCTCAAGCAGGACGTAGTTGGTGATATCAACGACGGGGTCGATACTACGGATACCACTGCGACGCAGCTTTTCAACCATCCACAAAGGAGTCTCGGCATTCACCTTCACTCCACGGACAACACGACCGAGGTAACGAGGACATGCCTGTGGCGCTGCCACTTCGATGGAAGGAGCGTCTGAAATCACAGGCGCCACGGCCTGAATATCCGGACCAGAAACAGCCACCTTAGATAGCACACCCACTTCACGAGCCAGGCCGGCAATGCTGAGGCAATCTGCACGGTTTGGCGTCAGGTCGACCTCTACCACAGTATCGTCAAGGTTGAGATATTCACGGAAATCCATACCGACTGGCGCAGAATCCGGCAGTTCCATCAGCCCGTCAGAGCTGTCAGCCATACCAAGTTCTGCCTCGGCACACAGCATCCCGAAAGACTCCACGCCACGCAGTTTTGCTTTCTTGATTTTAAAGCCGCCCGGAAGCTCGGCACCGATTTTGGCAAACGGTATTTTCAGGCCTTCACGTACGTTGGCAGCGCCACATACAATCTGAAAATTCTCAGTACCATCAGTCACCTGACAAAGGCTGAGCTTGTCGGCATCCGGGTGCTGTTCACGGCTTACGACCTGACCCACAACAACGCCGGAAAATTCACCTGCGACGGGCTCTGCGCCGTCGACTTCAAGGCCTGCCAGCGTAAGCTGATCGACCAGTTCCTGAGTAGTAATCTCAGGCTGTACCCATTCGCGTAACCACTGTTCGCTGAATTTCATAATCTGTTTACCTTAGCGCTGAGATTTACTTGAACTGCTGGAGGAAACGCAGGTCATTTTCGAAGAACAGACGCAGGTCGTTCACCCCATAACGCAGCATCGCCAGACGCTCCACACCCATGCCAAACGCGAAGCCGGTGTATTCGTCCGGATCAATGTTCACGTGTTTGAACACTTCCGGGTGGACCATGCCGCAACCGCCGACCTCAAGCCAGCGGCGCTTGGTGCCTTCCGGCGTTTCAATCACCCACTCAATATCGATCTCAGCAGACGGCTCGGTAAACGGAAAGTAAGACGGGCGCAGGCGGACGACCAGGTCACGCTCAAAGAACACGCTCAGAAACTCCTGAATAGTGCCTTTCAGATCCGCAAAGCTGATGCCCTTGTCGACCAGCAGGCCTTCAACCTGATGAAACATGGGTGAATGAGTCTGATCGTAATCGCAACGGTACACACGGCCCGGGCAGATAATGCGGATCGGCGGTTGCTGAGCTTCCATCGTACGCACCTGCACTGGTGACGTGTGGGTACGCAGCAGCGTCGATGCATCAAAATAAAAGGTGTCGTGCATCGCACGCGCCGGGTGATGAGACGGAATATTCAACGCCTCAAAGTTGTGGAAATCGTCTTCGATTTCCGGCCCTTCTGCGACCTGATAACCAGCGTTCGCAAAGAAAGACTCAATACGTTCCAGGGTACGGGTAACAGGGTGCAGACTGCCTTCCTGTACGGCGCGCCCCGGCAGGGTCACATCGATGGTTTCTGACGCCAGCTTTGCGTTCAGAGCGTCGGTCTCCAGCGCGGTTTTACGCGCATTCAGAGCCGTCTGAACCTGGTCACGGGCTTCGTTAATTACCGCGCCGACTTTCGGGCGGTCTTCCGGTGCGACATTACCAAGGTTCTTCATCAGGGCGGAAATTTCGCCCTTTTTCCCCAGGTACTGTACGCGTACCTGATCCAGTGCAGCGACATCGCCCGCGGCGGCCACTGCGGCCAGCGCCTGTTGCGTCAGGGCCTCTAGGTTTTCCATCGTTGTGATCCGTAAATTCATTCGGTTTCAGCAAAAAAATAGGGGAGGTCTTCCGAAGAAAGCCACTCCCCTATTCCCTGATAATCAGCCGGAGCTGACTATCGGTTCTGGTCACCCCTCAGTGAGAGGTGCAGTGAAATCACAGGCTGGACTTGGCTTTTTCAACCAGAGCCGCAAATGCTGCTTTTTCGTTCACTGCCAGATCAGCCAGTACCTTACGGTCAATTTCAACAGCGGCTTTTTTCAGGCCGTTGATGAACTTGCTGTAAGACAGACCGTTGATGCGAGCACCAGCGTTGATACGCGCGATCCACAGCTGACGGAACTGACGCTTACGCTGACGACGGTCACGGTAAGCATACTGACCAGCTTTAATAACTGCCTGCTTAGCTACACGGAATACACGGCTACGAGCACCGTAATAACCTTTAGCCTGCTTCAGAATTTTCTTGTGACGACGACGAGCGATCACACCACGTTTTACACGAGCCATAATTTATCTCCTGAAACAATCCAATCAAAGGTTAGGAAGCATACGCAGAACGAGCTTCTTGTCTGCAGCGTGCAGCTGAGACATACCACGCAGGTGGCGCTTACGCTTTGTGCTCTTCTTGGTCAGGATGTGGCTGCGGAAAGCATTACGGTGTTTGAAGCCGTTCGCAGTCTTTTTGAAGCGCTTAGCTGCGCCACTCTTAGTTTTGATTTTTGGCATTTTGATACTCCGAAAGTGATGGAACGTACAGAAACTAAGACCCTGTACAATTCCTGCCGTATTAACAGCAGCCATTCTGGCTACTGCAGCGTCTGGCAGAACGCAGAGACCCCGACATACATCGGGGTCTCTGTTTCATTTGAGAACCAGACTACTTCTTTTTGCCGGGCCCGATCACCATCACCATCTGACGGCCTTCCATCTTCGGACGCTGTTCAACAGTGCCGAGATCAGTCAGGTCCGCTTCGAGGCGGTTCATCAGGTCCATACCAATATTCTGGTGGGCCATTTCACGACCGCGGAAACGCAGTGTGATCTTGGCTTTATCTCCACCCTCCAGGAAGCGACGCAGGTTACGCAGTTTGATCTGGTAATCCCCTTCTTCAGTGCCCGGACGGAATTTAACTTCCTTAATCTGGACCTGGTGCTGTCGCTTCTTGGCTTCGGCCTTCTGCTTTTTCTCTTCGTAAAGCTTCTTACCGAAATCCATGATCTTGCAGACGATCGGATCGCCGTCTGAGATCTGTACCAGATCCAGCTCAGCTTCTCCTGCGGCTTCAAGTGCTTCTGCCAGTGAGACGACGCCTACTTGCTCGCCATCTGCGCCTATCAAACGAACCTCGTTTGCACGAATCTGGTCGTTGATGGCGGCTCTGTTGTCGCGGCCGCCTCGTTTATTATCGCGTCTGATGATCAGTTCTCCATTCCAAACCGACCGCGCTGCGAAATGCCTTCATTCAGAAGCTGCTTGAATGCTTCCAGGCTCATGGTACCAAGGTCTTCACCTTTCCGTGTACGCACAGCAACGGTGTTTGTTTCTTTCTCTTTATCCCCTACCACAAGCAGGTATGGGACCTTCTGTAAAGTATGCTCGCGGATTTTAAAGCCGATCTTCTCGTTTCTCAAGTCCGCAGCGGCCCGGAATCCTTCAGATTTCAGGTTTTTCGCCAGTTCTTCGCAATATTCGCCCTGAGAATCGGTAATATTGAGCACTGACACCTGCTGAGGAGCCAACCATGGAGGCATTGCCCCAGCGTAGTGCTCGATCAGAATCCCGACGAAGCGCTCGAAGGAACCAAGGATAGCACGGTGCAGCATCACAGGCGTTTTACGTTCGCCGTCTTCGTCAACGAACTGGGCGCCCAGGCGCTCTGGTAGCATGAAGTCGAGCTGAATCGTACCGCACTGCCACACACGGCCAATGCAGTCACGCAGAGAGAACTCGATCTTAGGACCGTAGAACGCACCTTCACCCGGCTGCAGTTCCCAGTCCAGACCTGCGTCGTTCAGAGCATCTTCAAGTGCTGCTTCTGCTTCATCCCACAGAGACTCTTCACCAATACGCCCTTCCGGACGGGTAGACAGCTTCATTTCTACCGCATCAAAGCCGAAGTCTTTGTAGACATCCAAAGTCAGCTTGATGAAGTCAGAGGCTTCCTGACGGATCTGGTTCTTCGCGCAGAAGATGTGCGCGTCATCCTGGGTAAACCCACGTACACGCATAATGCCGTGCAGCGCACCGGATGGCTCGTTACGGTGACAGCAACCAAACTCTGCCAGACGCAGCGGCAGGTCACGGTAGGACTTCAGCCCCTGGTTAAACACCTGAATATGACATGGACAGTTCATCGGCTTAACTGCGTAGCTGCGCTTCTCAGATTCGGTGGTGAACATGGCGTCTGAGTAGTGTTCCCAGTGACCTGACTTCTCCCACAGAGTGCGGTCTACCACCTGCGGTGTCTTGATCTCGCTGTAGCCGGCATCGTTCTGAACTTTACGCATGTACTGCTCGAGTACCTGATAAATAGTCCAGCCGTTTGGATGCCAGAACACCATGCCTGGCGCTTCTTCCTGCAGGTGGAACAGATCCAGCTGCTTAGCCAGTTTACGGTGGTCACGCTTTTCAGCTTCTTCCAGGCGCTGCAGATACGCCTTCATGTCTTTCTTGTCGTTCCACGCAGTACCGTAGATACGCTGCAGCTGAGCGTTCTGTGAGTCACCGCGCCAGTAGGCACCGGACACACGCTGCAGCTTGAAGATACGCATGACTCGGGTGTTTGGTACGTGCGGGCCACGACACATATCTGTGTATTCTTCATGGTGGTACAGACCTACCGCTGTCTCACCCTTCTCGATCAGGTCGTCGATCAGCTCAACTTTGTAGTCTTCACCACGCCCCACAAATACTTCGCGTGCTTCCTGAATCGGAGTCATCTTCTTGATAACTTCGTAATCTTTCTTGATCAGCTCTTTAACGCGCTTCTCAATGGCTTCGACGTCTTCTGGTGTAAATGGGCGATCGTAATCGATGTCGTAATAGAAACCGTTTTCGATGACAGGACCGATGGCCATCTTCGCTGTTGGATACAGCTGTTTTACCGCGTGGCCCACAAGGTGAGCGAACGAGTGACGGATAACTTCCAGGCCTTCTTCGTCGCGACCAGTGATCAGAGAGATTTCAGCGTCTTCAGTGATCAGTTCACAGGCATCAACCAGCTCACCATTGATACGACCACATACAGTCGCTTTGGCGAGGCCCGGGCCGATATCTTCAGCCACTTGCATCAGGGTTACGGGTTGATCGAACTCGCGTTTGGAGCCATCAGGAAGGGTAATAACAGGCATAGCAGATCCTTGTCAGTGGTGGCCCCCACGACAGGCCACGTGAATAAAAAAGAGCACGTACTCTACAGGCCGTAAATAGGCATGTAAACCGCCATAAGAGCTCAATCTCCATGGCGTCTCTGCCATTCTCCCGGTGGTACTCCCATGGAGGCTTTGAAGGCCCGGTTAAAAGCGGCCTGCTCGGAATACCCCAACAGCAAGGCGACCTCACTCAGGGTCAGGTGGCGCTCGCGCAGATAGGACTGCGCTAACTCCATCCGGACGGCGGTCTGCAGCGACCGGAAAGAAACCCCACAGCTACTCAGACGGCGCAACAGAGTACGCTCTGACATCGCCAGCGCATTTGCCACTTCCTGCTGACTGCCGCCGCCCCGCGGCAGCGCCTCCACCAGGATTCGCCTGACCGTGGCCAGGACACCGCTCTCATCAGGGAGGCTGTGCAGTGCCTGATCCGCCGCCTGCTGTAATCGTTGCGCGGCACCCTCATCAGGTGACAGAGGTAACATCAGATAGGAGGCTTCAAACCAGAGCGCGTTGTTGGTGGCCCAGCTCTTTAACTCACCTCCGACGTGGTTCAGATAGGCTTGCCGATCAGGAAGATCATGCCAGATGATATCTGTACGCCTGAGCACCAGATCTGACCGCCGGGTCATGCGGCGCAGAAACGTCACCAGTCCGCCATGAATAACCTCGTCGGAATACCGGCTTGAACCGCCATACTGATTGTCCCAGATGATGCCGGCGAGGCCGTCACGGATCTCAATCCGCGCGCCAGGGCCCTCATACAGAAGGCGCTGATATCGCTCGAAATGCTGAAAGGCCTCAAGCACTGTCCCGGAAGACAGCGCCAGATAGCCGATGACCCCGAGATGTTCTGGCGCCACTCTTCTGGCCAGCTCAACCGCGACCGGCTGACCGGCAAAGTGCATCTGAAGTTCATCCAGCCAGCGCCACCACTCGGCAAACGTCAGGCGCCGGGCCTGCCCTACAAGCCTCAACCGCTGTGCCAGCAGCGAACCATCAGCGCCCTGCTCACTCAGAAAATCAAGCAAGAGAGAGATGAGATCTCCACTGACGGAGAGGGCCGCCAGACGATCATCACGTTCCGGAATCATCATATTGTCTGAAAAAATCAAAACATTGTCTTAAAACATCAATATATCAGATACCGCACGGGCTAGTCTGTCAGGGTGTAACTAACCGGATAGAGGATGACCAGTATGGAAGATATCTTGCGGGCAATCGCTTTTATTGCTCTTTTTTCAGGCGTATTCATCGGTGCTATGGTCGTCGAGAACCTCTGGGCCCGAAGTCGCGGCAGACTGAACGTCTACCGTTTCCCTGAAACCATTACCAATATTGTTACGGGAGCCTCGTACAAAATTGTTGACGGGATAGCCATCGCGCTCTTCATTCAGGTGTTTTACGACTGGGTGTATCAATACGGCTTCCAGTGGAACCCTGACGTTAGTGTGGTCAGCATCATCGCGCTGGTGCTGTTTATTGATCTGTGCATGTATGCCGCACATTTTCTGATGCACAAAATACGCTGGTTCTGGAATGCGCACGTCACCCATCACAGCTCTGAACACATGAACCTCTCGACCGCATTACGCCAGAACTTCACTTATGCTTTTTCTGGCACCTGGATACTCTGGTGGATTCCTGCGGCACTGGTCGGTTTCGATAAAACCTGGACACTCATCGCCATTGAAGCGAACCTTGTTTATCAGTTTTTTCTTCACACAGAACAGGTGCGGACTCTCGGTTGGGCAGAGAAAATATTCAACACGCCGTCTCACCACCGCGTGCATCACGGCAGCAACACCGCCCAGATCGACAAAAACTTCGGCGGAATCCTGATCATCTGGGACAAACTGTTTGGCACCTTTCAGGCAGAAGAAACCGCTGGCGAAATTATTTATGGGGTAAAACGCATGCCGACCAATCCCAACAACCCATGGCATGCTCAGGTTTACGACTGGCAGAATATGTTCAGAGATCTGAAAACCTATCGCGACCCGAGAATTCTCTGGAGACATCCGGACTGGGTGACAGAAAAATACGGCGAGCAACGCCATAACACTGATAAGGCACCATGACACGAGACCGTCACGTAAAAGTTGCGAAACTGCAACTCAGACTATTTAACCTGAACCTCCCTATGCCAACCCAACTGCTATGGAGGTTACTTGTGAAATCCCTGATAACTTATGCGTTCGCTTCACTGATGCTGATCGCAGGCTGCACCACCGAGGCCAGCCCGGACTATCATAACCACGGCCAGGGCTTTTCAAAACTGTTTGGAAAGCTCACCGAAACCCAGCTTGGCCCCCGACCATTTTTCCTCGTTGCAGACATGGACGAAGGCCCTCTGAAAGAAACACTGGAATCGTGTGAAAGCGGTCCGTTTTTCAAGAGCAAGTTTTCTATCGGCCACCGCGGCGCGGCCATGCAGTTTCCAGAGCACACAAAAGAATCTTACGAAGCGGCAGCCAGAATGGGCGCCGGTATCGTTGAATGTGACGTGACCTTTACCAAAGATCGCGAACTCGTTTGCCGTCATTCCCAGTGTGATCTGCACACCACGACCAACATCCTGGCGACACCACTGGCAGAAAAGTGCTCGGTAGCTCCTGAGTTTGACAGCGAGGGGAAGCTCGTCAATGCGCGTGATATCCGTTGCTGTACCAGTGATATTTCACTGGCCGAATTTAAGTCTTTGCAGGGCAAAATGGACGCTGCAGACACCAGCGCTACCAGCATTGAAGAATACATGAATGCGACACCTGACTGGCGCACCGATCTCTACTCCACCAAAGGGACGCTTCTGACTCATGCTGAAAGTATTCAACTGCTCAACGACCTCGGCGTTGATTTCACGCCTGAGCTGAAATCTCCATCAGTCGACATGCCTTATGAGGGGGATTACACGCAGGCGATGTACGCGCAGCAGATGATTGATGAGTACCGTGAAGCAGGCATCCATCCTCGTCGCGTATGGCCGCAATCGTTTAATTACGAAGACGTAATTTACTGGGTAGAAAACACCCGCTTCGGACGTCAGGCTGTGTATCTGGATGGCGTGTATGACGTGAACGTATCGCTGGCAACAATGCAGCAATGGCGCGCAGAGGGTGTACGCGTCCTGGCCCCACCACTATGGATGCTGGTTGAAGCCGATGCCGAAGGGAATATCGTACCGTCACAGTACGCCAGAAATGCCAAAGAAGCTGGCCTGAAACTGATTGCCTGGTCACTCGAGCGCTCGGGCCTTATCAGCCAGCGTAACGACTGGTACTACACCGGCCTAAACGGTGAAACCGGTATGCCTGACGTAATCGACAACGAAGGTGACGTTATGAACCTCCTGCACGTTCTTGCACAGGACGTCGGTGTGATAGGTGTGTTCTCTGACTGGCCGGCCACAACGACATACTATGCGAACTGCATGGGGCTCTGAAATTCAATCACACAATTAAAAAATCCAGCGCAATGGCGCTGGATTTTTTACACCAATAAACCATCCGCGACTTCATGAGCAGCTTCCTCTCCGGCAAGCTCATTCACTAAAGCCAGGGCAAAGATCATCGCAGTCCCGGGTCCCTGACTGGTGATAAAGTGGCCGTCTTTCACTACCGCGTCATCACAGCTTACGGCTCCGTCTGCGTCCAGCTTTTCACGAAAGCCCGGATATGCTGTCGCCTTGCGTCCATTGAGCAAACCGTGGGCCGACAGAACGACCTGAGGTGCCGCACAGATTGCTCCGATACAACGTTCAGCGTCGTTCTGACTCTGCAGTATTTCAACCAGTGCGATGGTATCGGACAGATGCGCAGCGCCGGGCATACCACCCGGACAGATCACAGCGTCCCAACCTTCATTCACACACTCGTCGATCAGGCGGTCGGCTGTGATCCGCACTCCGCGGGAGCAGATCACTTCGCGAGCGGACATGACAGACGCAACGATGACATCCAGACGAGCGCGTCGGAGAATATCAATAATCGTGACGGCTTCGAGTTCTTCCGTCCCATCGGCAACGGCGACCAGTACCTTTTTATTCATAATGACAACTCCGGTTGAAGAATAACGG
>Ga0163111_10003498_pt1 | contig 10156 bp, 16 predicted proteins | sample CRUFie1St18metaG_FD_109645 | JGI IMG/M metagenome (GOLD analysis project Ga0163111, IMG submission 109645) | Marine microbial communities from the Costa Rica Dome - CRUD Field 142mm St18 metaG | ecosystem: Environmental > Aquatic > Marine > Oceanic > Photic zone | place: Costa Rica: the Eastern... | reverse complement strand
TATTAATAATGACAGTAATATAAAAGAGTTTCATTTAATCTATAAAAAGAAAATTCACGACAGAGAAGCACCTTTAATATCTGAATCGATAGCTTCTAATTGTACTAATATTGAAACTTATAGTACAACTGAAATAGACATCGATGATCCCTACCCAGCATCTCCGGGAGATTCGGGTAGTAAATTTATACTCAGATTAGCGTATGACGAAAGTGCAGTTTTTGATTCAGTATATTGTAAAAATAATGTAAATACGTTAAAACTGTTCTACGATAATGATGCGACTTCATCAATCACGGAGTTTTTTCATTCATCTTCATTTGCTGAGATTAATAATATAAGCGGAGTAGTTGGCTCTGATAACTTTCTTCCTCAATTTGTAATCAAAAGTACTGAACCTAGAAAAGAATCTCATAAATTTTTATCCGTTAGTGGTTCAATTACTGATGCATCTGCTATTGCTGACCTAGCTACCGGTTCAACAAATACTTCAAATTATATAGAAAGATTTTATTATAGTCCAGATCAGATAACAAATAATAAAACAAGATCTCTTCGTAGTTATAATATAATTTACGGAGATGATTTAGATATTATTAAGTTAGGTTCCGGAAGTTTTGATGCTATTTTCAATTATCAAACTAGTTCAAATTTTAGAGAACTTCCTGATAGTATCAATACACTACCTTATAAACATTATTATGAGTTTACTAATAAATTTCCTCATTCATACACTGTAAACAGTCATGGATTTTTAGGAGAAGAACTTATAGAAAAACCAGATGGAACTTATATTTCGGGTTCAGTTATAGATTCTGGTTCAGATGTTAAATCGTTCTTTTATAGTGGGTCTCCTGATTCAGATGATATGGATTTAGTTGATGCTTGGTCTCAAGAAGGTTTTGCTACTCCTTCTGGTTCTTTTCTTCGTTCTGCATCAGTAGTACAAGCTACATCAGCATCTTTAGAAAATAATGGTATTAATCAAATTGAAGTTTCAGGTTCTCCTGACTTTATAAATGTTGGTATAGGTACTCGCTTGATGGTTTATAGTACTGGTTCTAATATAACTAAATACGTCGTAGCACAAGATATTGATCCTGATGATCATTTTATAGTTAATATATTATCAAGCAGTCTTGTTCCTATTACAAATAATTATTTTGCAATGCCTAATAACGATTTAGATTTATATGCAATTAACGTTGAACCAGATGATTCTTACTTTTTAAAAGTAGGAAACTTACCAATGAATTTTCAAGTAAATGTTCACAACTTTAAATAAAAAATTATTATGGCAGACATTTATAAAAAAATAGATAATAAAGAATATAAAAATAGAACTTTAACTGAAATGACTTCTACCCAGTCTGATAAAGTTCAATCTATAATACAAAATTTCGTTAACTTTTTTAAGAACGCTTAGTCGGTATTCTGAGTTTTTTTTCGTATATTATAATAAACATTAAATTATGAATGAGTTATATTATATTGCCGAATCAAAAATGAATACCAGAATTTCATCTACCATTATGGAAGGAGAACCTATTAGAGTAGATGGTATACTTTATGAAAGACTATGGAAGCGACCAGCTTATCGTAATGAGAAACAAAGATTAGTTAATACTAATCAAACCGAAAGGATAATTCTCTTTAATTAAAAGTTGGCTAACTGAGATATTTTTCGTATATTTAAGTATAATTAAAAAGTAAAAATAAAGGTTATGACGAAATCCGAAATATTAAAAATTAAAGTTGATAAACTTCAAGATAATTTAGATTCTATTGATACTAGAATTAATAGAATTCATTGGAGAAGAAAACAAGAAACTATTAATATTTTTAAGAAGTATATGACTCCTGATATTGATGGAATCGATATTAAAAATATTAGTGAAAGGAGAATGGAATTTATTCTTTTAGATGATAAGTATTCTTCAATGACTATCGAAAGAATTAATCAAGAAGATATTGAAAGAGCTTCTTGGGATGATACTTTAGTTGATTTTAAAGCTTATTCTAATGGACTTTCCTTAAAGAACGTTGAAGAGCTTAAAAAAAGATCTGAGCTTCAGGTTAAATTAGCCGAACAGTTTGAAGACTTTAAAGATGATATGATTGCTGAAGTTAATTGTTTGCAAGAAAAGTATGATGGTTGGAAAAAACAACTTTACAAAAGGCAAAGAGCTGCTCAAGAAGAAATTAAACCTTTTAGAAAAGAACTTAGAGAGTTAGAAGAAGCTGATCTTGAAAAAAGATTATTACAAGGTATTACTTTTCCTAAAATACATTCTAAATGGTCTTCTCCTAAGTACCCTTCCTTCGATGTTAAGTGGGATTGGAAAATTAGAGATGTTAAAAAATTAAAAGTTTTAAGATTCTCTGCTTCTAAAAAGTCTGCTGATATCGAACTTACTCGTCAAGGTAAAGATTGGGATGGCAAGATCTGGACTGATGTTCAAAAGATTGATAGAGTTAGAGTTGATAACTTTAAAAATAGAGTTAAACATACTTTAAAAACTGTATAAAGATTTGCGGGGTAGAGCAGTGGAAGCTCGTTGGGCTCATAACCCAAAGGTCGCAGGTTCGAGTCCTGCCCCCGCCACTAATAAAATTTTATGAAGCATATTCGAAATTGGGAACCTGCGGACTATATTGCTTACTCTTTAATTATAGTCCTAGCGGTTCTCTACATTATGCTTTTCTTTGAAAAATAAAGTTGTAAGTCTGAATATTTTTTCGTATATTTAGATATAAATAATAAAGGTTATGATAAATTTTAAAAGTTATGTTAAGTCCGAAGTAGAGAGTTTAGCGAAAGCTAATAGAGTATCTCTAGCGGCTGATAGAATTGAAGCTATAGTAGATTCTGTTGTATTTGATTGGAATGAGATTGGCGATCCTTATGCTAGTCTTGAAGATTTGATTACTTGGAATTTAGATCAAAATTTAGCTCATGCGTAAATGTGTTAAATGTACTAAAGAGATTAATCCTTTAAGGGTTAAAGCTTTACCTGATACTAAGGTATGTGTTAATTGCTCAGATACTTCTAAATGGTATGTTAGGAATGTTATTTCCGGAAAAACTACTTATTGTGAAACTGAGATTATTAAAGATCCTGAGTCTGCTAGAACTATAGCTGCTATGGATAGAAGAACCGGTTGGGGTAGTAATTTAAATAAAGTAAGAAGATGAAAAAAGAAGATATGGGTTCTGCATTTCCAGGACCTGATTATGATAATAAAGGTTATAAAGTAGCTAAAAAGCTTATTGAACAGTTAAGAGCTAATACATTTAGAAAACTAAATGATGATGAATTATATGAATTCAGAAAAACTATAGCGGATGCTTTTGATATGGAATTAAAATGAAATATATTATTCCTCGTACTAACGTTGGCCTTGGAGGCTTCGTTACTTTAAATAATATAAGATATCACGTTCCTTCATGGACTGTAGTAAAAGAAGATACTTCCTTCGACGATTTAGAATTTGAAGCTAAACCTTTCGAAGAATTATTCGAAGAGAAAAAAGAAGAGCAATGGAAGTTTACCTCAGCTAGATCTGGTGAAGAGTATGTAGTAAGATATAATGCAAGAAAAGAATTAAGTTGTTCTTGCTGGGGTTATATTGCTCATAAAAAATGCAAACATATAAAAGAAGTTTATGCCGAAATACATTCCTAAGAAAAAATATCCTCCTATAGTAGTAGTTTTTAAACGTCAATGGAGTAAAAGTAAACCAAGAATAAAAGTATTTAAGGATCTCAGATCTGTTGATTTAATATTAGAAGATATAAAAGGTAAGTATATTCCTGCTGAAGCTGATATTTTAGAAGTAGGAGTAGGAGGAGTTTTTGAAAAAGATTATAGAAAAAAGTATAAATTATAGTTGCTTTTCCGGAATATTCTTCTTATATTAAGGTATATTAATTATTAAATAAAAGGTTATGTATTTAAAAGTAAACAAAAGTTATTCAAATTTTAACGATTCATTAGCTAAAAATGAAAAAAATGACTGTGTAGTAAGATCTATAGCTTCTGCTTGTAATGTATCTTATAGAACTGCTCATACGTTTTGTAAAGAAAATTTTAATAGAGTTGATAAAAGAGGAACTAATAATATGAATATAGTTACTCAGATGCTTAAGTGGGAAACTACTGGTATAGAAATAGGTGAAAAAAAATTATCTATTAGAGTTCTTCCTAAACAAGAAACTAAAAATAAGTATAAGCTTCATGGTAAAGAGATATGGAGAAAGAAAACTCTTAAAAGTTTTATAGCTACTCATAAGCAAGGTACTTACCTAGTAATGGTTGCTAATCATGCTTTGACTGTTAAAGATGGTGAAGTATTAGATTGGGATACTAACGCTTACTTACCTACTAGAAAAGTTCAGTCGGTATATGAAGTTATAGATAATAGAGTTGGTGCTCAATTAGAATTATTCTAATATTTATTAATATGACAGAAAACGATTTAGTCGATTTAGGTTTTACTAAAATAGAATATACTAAAAAGGATTTGGAGGAGTTGGGAGACTCCTCTGATCCTTATCGTTATTATACTTATGAAATCTTTAGAGATGATAATGATTTAGAAGGCGAATCTCCTTTCGTTTTAGAATCTCAAGCTACATTTGATATGACAGTAGATGAAATAAGAGGAGACGGATGGTCAGTTGAATTATTTGATACTGGTTTATTTAGATGGCATAAGAAAGATGATGTTAAAAATATAATAAAGTTACTTAAAAATGGATTACTTATCAATTAAAAATCACCCAGAAGTTGCTTTTAAAAAAGCTAATAAAGTTATAACTTCTTGTACTAAAGAATCTCACTTAAAAGCAGCAAGAAAATATATTAATTTATTTTTTAAGACTTATTGTGATAATTATAGTATTAAGTCAGGATTTAGAGTTTATAAACCTTCTTCTATGGTAGCAGATTTATACGATACTCTTCTTCATAATTTAAGTTCAAAAGAAAGGCAATTTGATAGATAACTTCTTAACTCGTCATTTAGGTCCAAGAGAAAAAGAAATACAACAAATGTTAAGCTTCATCGGTGTGGAATCGATTGAAGAACTTCTAACTGAAACTATTCCGGAAGAGATAAGATTAAAAGATAGATTAAAATCTAATACTCCTTTATCTGAATATCAATTTCTAAAGCATATTCAAGCTTTATCAAATAAAAATAAACTTTACGATACTTATATTGGTTTAGGATATCATCCTACTATTACACCTCCAGTTATTCAAAGAAATATATTAGAGAACCCTGGTTGGTATACTGCTTATACTCCGTATCAAGCTGAAATAGCTCAAGGAAGATTAGAGGCTTTATTTAATTTTCAGACTATGGTATCTGATTTAACTGGTATGCAACTTGCTAATGCTTCCTTATTAGATGAAAGTACTTCAGCGGCTGAAGCTATGTCGATGTTATTCTCTTTAAGAACTAGAGAACAAAAGAAAGTAAATGCTAATAAGTTATTTGTATCTGATCAAATACTTCCTCAAACTTTAGAAGTACTAACTACTAGAGCTATTCCTTTAGGTATTAAATTAGTAGTAGGAAGTGAATTAGATATAGTTTACAATAGTTCTTACTTTGGAGCAATATTTCAATACCCAGGTAAGCATGGTCAGATTATTAATCTATCATCAGCTATAAGAAAAGCTAAAGCATTTGATATTAAAACTATAGTAGCAGCTGATCTTTTATCTCTTACATTATTAGAAGCTCCAGGAAAGTATGGAGTAGACGTTGTAGTAGGAACTACTCAGAGATTCGGTATACCATTAGGTTACGGAGGACCTCATGCAGCTTATTATGCTACTAAAGAAGAATACAAAAGAAGTATACCTGGAAGAATAATAGGACAAACTATCGACTTAGATGGTAACCCTGCCTTACGAATGGCATTACAGACAAGAGAACAACATATTAAAAGAGATAGAGCTACTTCTAATATCTGTACAGCACAAGTCTTATTAGCAGTCATGGCAGGTATGTATGGAGCTTATCATGGTCCAGATGGATTAAAAAGTATAGCTAAAAAAATACATAACGATACTAAAGAGTTAGAAAATAGTCTTTTTAAGTTAGGGTACTTAAACGTTAATAATTATTATTTTGATACTTTAAAAATAAAATGTGATGCTTATACTATTTGTAAGCTTGCTAAATCTATTAATATTAATTTTAATTTTATAGATAATAACCATGTAGGTATATCTTTAAATGAGACTACAGATGATAATTCTATAAAAGAAATTATTAGGGTATTTAAAAATTTAAAAGTGATTGATAAAGATTCATCTTTAAAATTTAAAATAGAAGATAGAATACCTTTTTATTCTAGAAGAGAAACTCCTTATATGACTCATAAAGTTTTTAACTCTTATCATTCGGAGACTTCTTTGATGAGGTATATTAAAAGTTTAGAACGAAAAGATTTAGCTCTAAATCATTCTATGATTAGTTTAGGTTCATGTACTATGAAGTTAAATGCTGCTGCAGAAATGTTACCTTTAAGCTGGTCTCAATGGAATAGTATTCATCCGTTTGCTCCAGATGATCAAGTAGAAGGTTATAAAATAATGCTTAATGAGTTAGAAATAGAATTAAATAAAGTAACTGGTTTTCATTCTACTTCGTTACAACCTAACTCAGGAGCACAAGGAGAGTATTCCGGACTAATGGTTATAAGAGCTTATCATAATGACAATAAAGATAGTCATCGTAACATATGCTTAATACCTTCTTCTGCTCATGGTACTAATCCAGCTTCAGCTGTTATGGCTGGTATGAAAGTAGTAGTAATTAAAACTGATGAGTTAGGTAATATAGATATAAAAGATTTATCTGATAAGGCTGAACAGCATAAAGATAATTTAGCTGCTTTAATGATTACTTATCCATCTACTCATGGAGTATTTGAATCTAATATTAAAACTATAACTGATAAGATACATGAATGCGGAGGTCAAGTTTATATGGATGGAGCTAATATGAATGCTCAAGTAGGTTTAACTAGTCCTGCTTTGATTGGAGCAGATGTATGTCACTTAAACCTTCATAAGACTTTTGCTATACCTCATGGAGGAGGAGGACCAGGTGTAGGACCTATATGCGTAGCAGAGCATTTATCAAAGTATTTACCAGACTTAAAAGTATCAGGAGCTCCTTATGGTTCAGCTTTAGCTTGTATTATATCATATGGTTATATTAAAATGCTAGGAGGAGATGGATTAACTAAAGCTACAGAGATAGCAATATTAAATGCTAACTATATTAAAAAGAGATTAGAAGGAAGTTATGATATTTTATATACTGGAGTAAAAGGAAGATCAGCTCATGAGTTAATTATAGACTGTAGACCTTTTAAAGAAAGTAAAATAGAAGTAGTTGATATAGCAAAACGTTTAATGGATTATGGCTTTCATGCTCCAACGGTATCATTTCCAGTACCAGGTACTATGATGATAGAACCTACAGAGAGTGAGAACCTAGAAGAGATAGATAGATTCTGCGATGCTATGATTAGTATAAGAGGAGAGATAAATAAAGGTAATATAGAACTTCTAAAGAATGCTCCTCATACCCAAGCAATGGTTACTTCAGATGAATGGACTTATCCTTATTCAAGACAACAAGCAGCCTTTCCTTTAGACTTTGTAAGCAATAATAAACTATGGCCTTCGGTTAGAAGAGTAGATGAAGCTTATGGAGATAGAAACCTTATTTGTAGCTGCACTCCTATAGAAGCTTATAAATAGTTTTATTATATATTTATATATAAACTAACTGTATGAACTTTGTTATAGAAATACTAGCATTTGTATTAATTATCTTATTACTGAAACGAATCTGGAACCATAGAGTCAAAGAGATAATGGGCCAAGTAGTAGTAGGTATAAATGTATTTGCTTGCTTTCTATATATGTACGGTATAGTAAACCAGTCTATAGATTATGAATTAGCTCTACCTAAGATCTTTCTACACGGTATAGTAGCTATAATAATACAAACCTTATTTACCTTAGATAAAAAGACCGATGAATGAGCATATGATAATATTATCGATAGCAGGAGGATGGATAGTCTTTTGTTTAGTGGGTTGGGCGCTAGATAGAAAGAGGGGGTGAGGGGCGCTTTCCTCTCTCCTCCGAAGGTGCCACGCGCATTTTCTACGAATAGTCCTACCTTCCTAACCCATCTTCTCCAATAAGGACAAATAAGTAGTTGAGCTAAAGCTCATATCTGAGAGTATAGTAGACTTTGACTACACCTATATACCTTATCCATTAGATATAATAAGAGAGAAAGGCTTAGATAGCTCATATAAGGTAATACCTAACCTATATCATACCTAAGTCTATATAGATGAGTTAGTGTCTTATATATTCATATAAAGCTATAAAGATATACTTATATAATCATATAATTGTATAGAATAAAACGTAGGTAGCGTATGTAGAATGGTAGTTAAACATCAGGGTTGGGTGTCTCCCTTACAAACTTTTCCTATATAGCAGCAAAAAAACCCTTAGAATAGTTGCTAGTTCGGATATTTCTTCGTATATTTAGTATAAATAATAAAGGTTATGACATATTCAGATAAGGTAAACAAGTCAAAAGACTTAAGAGAGTTAATAGAGTCACTAGAGGATGGTGATAATATTGTAGTGGAGTACGGTAAGAACTATAGAGAGGAGCCTACTACCTATAAGATAAAGGCTTATAAAGACTATAGCGGGAAGTTATCCTATAGTATATGGAATAGTTTTCTTGGTATGAATATAGAGAAGATAAGTAAGACTACTATGAAGGCCTATACATACGATATGATGTCCCAGCGTACTAACTATACCTTTCCTTTATATGATATTAAAGTTAAAAAAGATAAATAATCTATATATGGATAAGCTAATAGCATTTACTGAGAAGTATATAGAGAGGCCTCTATTGGTATTGATAGCTCTATGGCTAGCCTTCCAATTTATAACCCTACTCTAGATCCACTCCTATCTTTCCGGACTCCGGATGGCAGTTTGACCTAACCTTGCCATAACATTGACAGTATAGTTCCCTAAGGGGTTGGTAGTCTGCGTGATTTTGCTATACCTATTAGCAACGAGATGCTAGATTTTAAGTATATAGTAATATATATTTATATATTGTTAAGTAGTTGATATCCATAAGAATAACATTATAAGTAAAACCAACACGAGATAATCTAGTACCTTATTCATACTAATAATTATGGTCCTGCTCTTCCATATATAAGATAAAGTATAATAGTACCAACAAAGAAGCTGATATACCATCTTTTATTTATCTTATCTATAGTGTTTTTATCTGTTACCTTTAGATATGGGATCAGAAACAAATCTTTGACTAAATTAAACAGTACCATCACTATGGTAAAACTTAATAGAGCGATAACGAATTCATAATTGAACATATAGAATTTTATTATACTAATAATATAAGAACTTTTTTGGTATTTTCCAACGAAATCTTGGGGAAAAAATTCGGCAAAATTTTCGGTATATAGGTTTTTAGTTCATATACTATAATATATGAATATTTATAATCAGATGCAACCTTTAAACCCACATACATTATTCTCTATCTTTGAAAAAGGAGATGAAGAGATTTACAAAGAGCATAACATGGAGGAGCTTTTAGATAATCCTTTTGTGCTTATGGGTATGGTCCTTAGAGGTATTGAAAACTACCATACTATGGATCTAATGCATTTAAAGCATTTTGGTAAACAGTATAGAGACGTTAGATTTAACGTTAGAAATCAGTTTTATAATAAACTATTCGGATATCTTAATAGAATAGATAGTAATAAGTTTGAAACCAAGTATACTATAGCTAAATCTTTTGAAAAGGACGAAGTATTTAATGGTCTTAACGTTTTACTTTATTACTTTGAAAGAAGAGAGGAGTATGAAAAATGTGCTACTATAAAAAAATACCAAGATCTATTAGAAAAAGAAATAGAAGTAGTTGCATAGTTACTAATTTTTTCTTATATTATAGTAAATAAAGGTTATAAAATGGCACTAAAAAGAATTACTGAAGAATACGCTCAAGGATTAATCAAAGTCTCTGAAGATCAAACCGATAC
>Ga0163111_10003497_pt1 | contig 10157 bp, 8 predicted proteins | sample CRUFie1St18metaG_FD_109645 | JGI IMG/M metagenome (GOLD analysis project Ga0163111, IMG submission 109645) | Marine microbial communities from the Costa Rica Dome - CRUD Field 142mm St18 metaG | ecosystem: Environmental > Aquatic > Marine > Oceanic > Photic zone | place: Costa Rica: the Eastern... | reverse complement strand
TTCTGGTAAATTACAATTTTGGAATTTTCTAGTGCCAAGGCCACTGCTTGAGGGATGCCTATAACTCGACTGATGTTAGGAAAAAATGGCCCATTAATGTGCGATTTTGGTAAATTATAAAGGTCAAGCCTAGTTATATCCGGCTCAAATAGTGATGCATAAAGTGAAACACCAGCCATCCGACCTTGAGCTTGAATCCAAAGGGGAACGTGTTTCATTTTGCCTGTCTGACGGAGTGTTTGTATAGCTAACCTAGTGTTCCATACCTGAATACTTTCAGGGGAATGCCCTAAATTTTGCAACTGAAGATTTTCCCGGTTGCTCGTTTCCTGGATTAGCTTATTTGGTTTTATATATGCCATTACCCATTTAAAAGATTTAAACATTTTCTGATGCTGCGAAAATGATTTATGATTTGGTTTTAGAATATTTTCTTCCTTTAGAAATTTTGAAAATTCAAACCCGATTGATTCCTTAAATTCCTCCCATCCGTCTGCATTCAATGGATTTAGAACAACCAAATCTGGATCCTCTAATTCGGGATGATGGGCAATTAACAGAGTCGTTTTATTCACCAGCCCGGTAAATTCAATGGCTCGCAGTTTTATACCGCTTTTTGTAGTACTAAATATTTCTCTTGGCTTGGTTGATGGGACTTTTTTTGGCCACGCGAAAAAACATTTTTCCTTTAGTTGATTTAGCCATTTCTGCTTCGAACTATTCCATTCTAAATTTTCTTCTCGGCTATTAATCCCCTTCTCTAATTCATTTTTAATGAATGAGTTGAGGCCCTCTTTCGAGCCAATTTTATTTTCTTCGCTGAATAATTCGAAGCAAAAGGTTAGTATCATCAGTAAAGTAATTATATGCATATATAAAATTACATTCCGTCCGTGTTTTTATTAAACACGATTATAGTGTTCAAGGCAGAACCTTGAAAAATTATTTCATCAGGATGGTCGAAAAGGGGATTATTTAACTACCATTTTTCCCTTCATAACTGCGAAGTGTCCGGGGAAAGTACAAACGTATTCGTAAGTTCCCGGAGCTGGTGCCGTAAAATAAATCTCATCTTTTTCACCTGGTCCGAGCAGTTTTGTGCGCCCGATAACATCCTTTTCCCTAGATTTTGGGAAGTATCCCTCAGTGGGAAATTTAATAGCCTCGGTACAAAACTCAACTAGGTTTACGGATTTTTTTAAAATCACTACATTGTGGCCCATCGCAGCCTTTGGTAGTTTCCCTGTATTATTAAATGTAAGCTTCACTTTTTGCCCACTTTTAACTTCAAAGGAAGTTTTTGAATACATCATTGTGTCGGTGCCGTTAATCTCAACGTTAACATCAACCTTTTGTGTATTTTTTGGAGTTTCCTCGGAATATGAAATTTTTGGGTTATATAAAACCCCAACTAGTGCTGTTGTTATTATGACGGTGGATAATAATTTTGCTGTTGTTGTAATCATTTCGGCAAATTTAAACACAAATAAAAAAATTTATCAAATTTAACGATTCACACTACATGCAAATACCATTTTTTCTTTTAGGGCCTATAAGCACTCGACCACATCAACACGTGGCTGTTGATGCATTATTTTTATGAGGTGTTGTTTTCGGATTCAGACTTTTTGCTGAAAAAATGCCATGAGTCATTTGTTTTTACTCAGGCTCTAAGAAATTCACGCTAGGACAAATTTATAACTGATTTCTCAAGAGTGATCTTTTGTGCTTTCTCCACATCAAGATTAAGTTCGGACTCAAGCAAATCAGCCCATTCCTCCATGTATGCAACCACATCAAGTATCCTGTTATGTTTTAATTTATTGGAATCAATTTTCATACGGGAGAGAACTTTTCGGTCCCCGAGATTCTCCAGATTTTCAATATCTTCTATATTTAGTCCGGCTTGAAGCATCAATTTTATTATCTTATCGATCTTAAATCCACTAGTGCTGCAAAAATCTCTACTCAAATCGCCCCAGTCACCATTTTTTTCTTTAGCTGCTGCATGTATTTCACCCTTAGTGAGATTCGTTAAAGTTTGCACTAAGTGACCGCAATTACATGAACCAAAATGCCCCCACTGATAAGCAGTTCCAGTACGCATTCTTTTTGCTGTTTTCCTGAGAGCTTGAATTAAAACTAGGTTTGCTTTTGCCATTTAAAATAAAGTTTGATGGTGGTGTTTTCGCAGACAATCAGATCTTATGTTAATCATATATCGGCACAAAAAACTTAGCTTCATTGTCCCATAACAAAGCCTTTAGTGTAATTGGAGGTAAATCATTTGTGTTTGGTAATTGGGACAGAGTTTCAGCTATTACCTCTTTAGTTTGGTCAACTCTGACGCTGGTTTGATCAGCAATTACAACAACGCTGATTTTACTCTTCGATAGATAGGATTTGTTATCTTCTATGATTGAGACAGGATAACTTCCAATTGGCGCTTCGGTTCTCAGCAGATAACCAATATTCCCACCACCGTTACAAGAGTCCCAAATAGTGATCCTGTGGGAATCGTAGTAATTGTCTTTTTCAGTGCCAGCCATGTAGTCATTATATCACATTCCCTTCCGAACGCCACAAAGGCAATCCTCGGCCACGCTAGTGTGGGCCATCGTGAAGATCGACAACGCGCTCAAGGAATTTCAGGTAATACTGTTATTCATCGCAACAGGAACATCCGTTAGGGTGCTTATCCCGCTGATTTTCATTGTTGGAGTCGGTGCTGATCAGTTTGCGGGCAATTGATTCAGCCTCAGCTAATTCCTCAAAATCCCAAATATTTTCTCATCAGTCACAGGGGGAGTATAGCCAAGCCCCTGTTAAAAGGCCATCACTCTTAACCGTCCAGCCTTTTTGGAGGCTCGCTAGGGCACTGAGGGAGTTTCACGAGGTGCTTTAGGAGCTGTAACTACTTATGTTATTTTGAAAAAAGCTATTCTTCGGTTGATCTATAAGCAAAATTGCAGGATTGAAGTGAAGCTCCTATGAGCTTTCCTGAATGAGAATGGTTGGGTAGGGTATGGCTTCACGGATAAACAAATTATCATGGCTGAATACAGATTTTATTCAAAAAATCGACCACATAATCTATTCCAATTATTTTTCGGATGGGGCTTTGTAAGTTTTTTGTGTGCTCATTTTGCCTACGCAGTGCCTGTTGATACAAAGTCCTACGATCCTATTTGTGGAGTGGAGGTAAAGGTTACCGGAAAAATACTTGTTATAGGGTGGAATACTCCGGAGGGTGCGATGGAGTTGGCTCTTAATATTTCTGGTGAGGGTGCTTTGGTGCGTTCGGTTGCTGTAGCTTCAGGCAAGGGAATGCCTGTTGAGGTTATCCGCGATATCAATCCGGTGACTGTATTAACTGTAGGGCAACGTGATTTAAATAAACGTAGTGGCTGGACTATATTCTTTGACCGTACTAGCCGTAAACCCAGTGAGTCAGGGCTGCTTACCCTTAAACTTAAATCTGTTACTGTGCGAAGTTTGGGTAAAAGATGTATGGTCGACCTGGGCGAGCTTCAGGGGGAATCCTTTTCAGGCAAACTCCGTTTCACCATTTACGCAGGGTGTGATCTGATTCACTTGCAGTCGGTTGTTCAAACAAAGCTCGATGCCCGAGCCTTGCTCTACCATGCCGGGCTAAACTGTGATCCAACTGGTAAAACCGTTTCTTGGATTGGGCTTGATGATAAATTGCATCAAGTCAGTGCGGGCATGCAACCCGCAGAACCAGAAAAGGTGCGTCACCGCACAATTGCTCTGGAGACTGAGGCTGGTAGCCTCGCGGTTTTTCCGCCACCACACCGCTATTTCTATCCACTTGATGAGGCATACAATCTGGGTTTCACGTGGCGAGGGAATGATTTCATGAATCACGTTTCAGGATACGGAATTGGTATTCGTCAGGCTTTAGAGGGAGATCGCCGCTGGGTTCCGTGGTCTAACGCACCGCCTGACACCAATCAGGAGTTGGGCATTTTTTGGCTACCTTCACTGGTACGCGGTGAAAAACTGTTTGATCGTGTTAAGGCCTATACGAACGGGGATCGCTTTGTTGAGGTGCCCGGGCACAAAACGTTTACCAGTCATTACCATATTGAGCACACTACACGCTTGCTCGAGTCACGCGAGAAGTTGACCGGGTCAGTGGCTGCTGAAGTTGTTAATACGTCGCGTAGAACGGGGCAAAATTGGCGGTATTCTACAAGGCGTCCACCGAAGGATTGGATGCAGCCCTCCTTCGATGACCAAAAATGGGAGAGGGGCAAAGGTGGATTTGGAAAGAAGGGTACACCCAGTCTGCGGTTGGGCACTGATTGGAAAACACAGGATATATGGTTGCGGAGAATCTTTACACTTCAGGAGAGCCCCGGGGACAAACTCAAGTTCTCGTTGTTGTACGATGAGGATACAGAGGTATATCTAAATGGTGTGTTGGCTGCCTCAGTGAAAGGTTTCTCAAAAAACTATCGTGAAGTACCCATTAGTCCTGAGGCACTAAAAACACTGAAACAAGGTGAAAACCTGATGGCTGTTCACTGTTGGAATGACGGAGGGGGACAAGCAATAGATGTGGGGCTAGTGAGATCCATGAAGATCAGTCGTCCGCGGGAAATGCCAACGCCTGAGTTTGTCAGGGTATTTAAAAAGGCCGGAGTAGATATTGTTCATTTGGCTGAATTCCACAATCGTCTTGGTCGGGATCGGCGCAATCCGGATAAGGCGTTACCTCTGCTCAAATTACTTCACGATGAATGTATTCGTTTATCAGATAAGGACTTTCTCCTGCTTCCGGGTGAAGAGCCCAATGTGCACCTAGGTGGCCATTGGATTAGTTTTTTTCCCAGTCCGGTCATGTGGGTGCTTAATCGTGCCAAGGACAGGCCGTTTACCGAGGTGCATCCTGAGTATGGGCGGATTTATCATGTGGGGAGTGCTCAGGATGTCTTAAAGCTGATGGAGCTCGAAGATGGGTTAATGTGGGCGGCCCATCCACGAATAAAATCTTCAACTGGTTTTCCGGATCTTTATCGGGAGGAACCCTTTTTTAAATCTAATCGGTATCTTGGTGGTGCGTGGAAGGCCATGCCCGCTGATCTTTCGAAGCCACGATTGGGTGAGCGGGTTTTGGATCTTTTGGATGACACGGCCAATTGGGGAGCAAAAAAGTATATCGTGGGTGAAGTTGATATCTTTCAGGTGGATCGAACCACTGAGTTTTATGCGCATGCTAATATAAACTATTTGCGTCTGGACCATATCCCCCGGTTTGAAGATGGCTGGGCACCGATTCTTAAAGCATTACAAGATGGCGCTTTTTTTATTTCGACTGGTGAGGTGCTGATGCCCCGCTTTACCATTGGCGGAAAACAATCAGGCCAAACCTTAAAGCTTGGTGCATCGAGCCAAGCACAACTTGAAGTAGATTTATCTTGGACATTTCCCATGTCATTCGCTGAAGTTATCACGGGCGATGGAAAGCAGGTGTATCGCAAACGGATTGACCTAACTAAAACTGGGGCCTTTGGGAAACAAACCCTCAAGACCACTCTAGATTTGAGTGGCAAAACCTGGGTTCGATTGGAAGCGTGGGATGTGGCGGCCAATGGGGTTGTTTCTCAGCCGGTATGGCTGGAGTAGGAGCATTGGTTTATGATTTTTGGGTGGATATAATCTGGCAATCCAACTCGATGACCATCAAATCACCATCATCATAAGAATCGGTTTCATGCCCACCAGCCTACGCCACCGCCCTCAACCGGATAGCCCTTTTGGAGGCTCGCCACCGCGCTGAAGGAGTTTCACGGGGAAGATTAGGGCCAGTTAACGGGTCATCACCACCACCATGATAACAGCAATGGCTGAACCCAATGCGACTATAGCTCAATCGCTTTAATTTTGAGGTTTCTGGTCTTTCTAAAACTTCTGCTCCGCATTCAGGGCAAATGACCGTTTCTTGCCTTGCGATCATGTGACCGTAGTAGGGTCATGGTTTAAGTTTACTCGTTTGCCGAGGCCGATCTAAAAGTTGATTGATCTCCTGATCGTTTATAACAACTCCACGAACTATCCCCTAATCCTCCCCCGCAAAACCCCTTCAGCGCGGTGGCGAGCCTCTAAAAGGCTGGACGGTTAAGGGTGGTGGCGTAGGCTGGTGGGCATGAAGCAGATTCTCGTGATGATGGCGGCGTTGAACTTGTCCGTGATGGCTGATGAGGTGGTCTTTAAAGACCGTGCAATTAGCGACGAACTCGCGGAAATGATGAAAAAGCCGTGGGGCCAAGTTTTCCCACTACCAAAATTCACGAAGGCAGAATTATCAAAAGTCTCCTACCTCAACTTGAGCTTTTCCAAAGTCACCGACGAGGGCCTTAAGGATGTGGCTAAGTTGGAAAAGCTCAAACTACTTTACTTAATCGATACCAAAATTACCGACACGGGCCTCAAGGAAGTGGCAAAGCTGAAGAACCTCAACTACCTTTTATTGAACGACACTAAAATTACCGACGCTGGGCTTAAGGAAGTAGCCAAGATGAAGAAGCTCGAAAAGCTTTACGTGGAAAAAACCCAAATCACTGACGGGGGCCTTAAAGAATTAGCCAAAATGCAGCAGCTGAGGGTTCTTAGGTTGCACGGCACAAAAGTCACCGCCGCGCGCCTGGCTGAATTACAGAAGGCGTTGCCGAATTGCGAAATCTACGGACCCTAATCATCCCCGTAATACTCCTTGAGCGCAATGCCGAGCCCCCAAAAGGGCTGGACGGTTGAGGGCGCAGGGTTTTATAAGTCCTGACAATGAATGCATCTGATCCACATGCTCAATTTGTTTCTGAGGTTACTCAACCAAAACACTCCGGATTTGGGGTAGGATCATTTGTAATTTCAATACTGACCGGTTCCTCGATGTTAATTTTAACCATCACAGCCGGCGTCATGGATGAGAAGGGTGTCATGGAAGATGATACGGAAATGCAGGTGGTTGGAATCTTAATTTTGGGGTCGATACTTTTGGCAGTGATCGGCAGCTTGCTAGGTGTTGTCAGCTGTTTCCAGAAGGACAAAAAGAGAGTCTTGGGAATCATCGGATTGACTTTGAATGCGCTTTCGGTTCTCGGTGGTATCATTTTGATGATGATTTGATGTGCCTGGTTGAGGGTAGTGGCGAACGGCCCAAAAGTATGCCGGTCGAGGTTATTTCTAGACCAACTGCCTTCCCCGAGGTCGCAAGCCGTTTGTGTTGACTTGAGTTCATTTTTCGTGCGTTTCTCTTCGAAGGCCTTGCAGCGGACGATAGAATCAAATCGAGTAAAACGCTCTGGGCGCATTGATTAAACCATTTTTGTATTCAGAACTCCCAAGATAAGGAATAAGAAATGAGACATATTGCAATTATGGCCTTGAGCCTAGTCAGCAGCCTCGCCCTGTTTGGCGCACATCCAGTGAAATTTGAGATGCAGTTATTGGCCGTTGATGCGAATGAGGGCATTGCTGTGGCCGATTATGACAAAGACGGCAAGCTCGACATCTCCGCAGGTCGTAACTGGTACCGGAATCCCGGTAAGTCTGGAGTTTGGGTGCCGAGGCCATTGCGCATTATCGAGGATAGAGGCGGCTATGCCCACTCCAATGGCGAACATGCTTACGACGTGGATGGCGATGGCTGGATTGACGTTGTGTCTAACAGTTTTTGGCTGCCCGAAGTGAACTGGTACAGGAATCCAGGAGAGAGAGCCCTCAAGACCGGCTTGCTATGGGAGCAGAACCTTTTGATCGATACTAAGCAAAAGCATAATGAACTCTGTCAGTTCATTGATATTGATGGTGACGGCAAGTGCGAATGGATTGCTAACCAATGGAATAAGCAAGCCCCCATGATGGTCTGGAGACAAGATGATAAGGGGGATTTCAAAGGTCATATGATTGGACCTCACAACGGTCATGGAATTGGGTTTGGCGATCTAAACAATGATGGAAGAAGTGATATCGTGATTGGTACGGGCTGGTATGAAAGACCAGAAGGTAACCCTTATGCACGCCCATGGAAGTTCCATCAACAAAGTTGGCCCAAAGGGTTCTCTTGCCCAGTCCTGATCCACGATGTCAATGATGATGGAAAGAATGATCTGCTTTGGGGTAATGGGCATGATTACGGCGTCTTTGCATGGCTTTCCAAGGGCATCGATGAAAAAGGTAATTTTCTTTTTGATGAAGTAAAGATCGACGATTCTTTCAGCCAAGCACATGCGCTTCACTTCGCGGACTTGGATGGCGACGGCGTTGACGAACTTATTACTGGGAAGCGCGTTTATGGGCATAACGGCAGAGACCCCGGTGCCGACGATGTCCCAGTCGTCATGTACTACACTTGGGACAAGAAATTCAAGACCATCCGTAAGCATGTTGCGGCCAAGGGTGCAGGTATTGGACTACATATTGTCACAGCCGACTTGGACGCCGATGGTGATCTCGATATTGTTGTTCCTGGCAAAGAGGGAACTCAGATTCTATGGAATAAGCGTAAGTAAGATTCAACTATCTTTCTTCAGAAAGCCCGCAATGAATGCGGGCTTTTTTCTGCTCAACTAAAAAAGGAATTCTGATTGTAAAAGCTATTTCTTGATTTGGACGAAGTGTATCACATTTCCTCCTTTTAAAGCCGTTTCAACCGTTCGGGCTTGGATTTTTTTTTCGAGAAGAGCAATATTGGACGGGTGTAAGGACATGGGGCCGGAACGAATCCTGAGGAGCCCCCTTTAAACTTTTTTTAGACCAATATGAAACATTACATAATTGCCTGCATTACATTCATGATATTTGGCCTTCAGGCCGAAGAAGCGGAGAAAAACGACTTGCGCCTGATTCATGATAAAAGTGCTCAGACCATTTCACTATATCGAAAAGGTAATGACACTCCGTTAATTGTTCAGAATGCGAAGAAAGATTTTCGGCCCTATATTCATCCTATCGTAGGTCCCGATGGCAAGGGTGAATTAACTCAATACAGCCCCGGGCATCATAAACACCAAACGGGTGTTTATTGGGCATTTACGGGCGTGAATGGTCGTGACTATTTCCATCATCCTGAAGGCAGTTATTGGAAGAAAAAATCCATGGAAATTATAAACGGCCAGGGAACCGAAGTGAAATGGAAGACTATTTACCATCTGCTGGCAAAAAATGGTGAACCTGTAATGGAAGAGACTCAGATATGGAGTATTTTTGACACGGGTAAAGAGTTTGTGATGGACTTAGAATGGTCTGGCAAAGCTGTTGTTGATTTGAGTATTAAAAAATATCCCTATGGTGGGCTTTTTCTTCGAATGACCTATGAGAGGGGTGCGAAGGCTGAAGCCAGAAATACAAAGGGGCAAAAAAATAGCGAAACTGAAGGCGTGCGGGCTCCATGGGTTAATGTTGGAATGAAGATTCCAGGGCGTGACAACTGGGGGAATATAACCGTTTTTGATCATCCCGATAACCCAGAGTATCCAAATTTCTGGCGTGTGGACCGACAGTTCGGGTTTGGACCAGCGAGTGCCCGCGGAGAGGGCTGGTCCCTTAAGCAAGGCGAAAGCAGAATATACAAGCATCGTTTAGTAGTCTATACGGGGCAGTTTAATAAAGAACTTATAGACCAAACTTGGGCAGGATGGTCAGGGAAAGTGCTCAAAGCTAAAAATTAAAAGAATTTGGCAGTTGCACCATTTCAAGTTGCTCCACTTATTTTGCAAATCCCATTTCATAAGGTAAGTTGGATTTATGAGATCATTTTGGCAGTCGTTATTGGTCACCCCATTTTTGGCCTCAATCGGTTGTAAAAGTGATGGAGGCCTAAGCGCAGGCGATGTTGCGCCCGATTTTTTGCTTAAAGGGAGTGATGGAAATTCTTATCAGCTTTCCTCTTATACAGGGAAAAAAGCTGTTGTCTTGGCGTGGTTCCCAAAGGCGTTCACTGGAGGCTGCACCAAGCAATGTAAGGCGATCGCTGAAAGTTCGGCGGCGCTGAAGGAATACGAAGCAGCTTATTTTACGATCAGCTGTGATCCGTTAGAAGGTAAAAGGGGCATCGTAAAATTCGCCGAGTCATTGTCAGTTGATTACCCTATCCTTAGTGATTCAAGCAAGTCGGTGGCCGAGCAATATGG
>Ga0163111_10003495_pt1 | contig 10159 bp, 14 predicted proteins | sample CRUFie1St18metaG_FD_109645 | JGI IMG/M metagenome (GOLD analysis project Ga0163111, IMG submission 109645) | Marine microbial communities from the Costa Rica Dome - CRUD Field 142mm St18 metaG | ecosystem: Environmental > Aquatic > Marine > Oceanic > Photic zone | place: Costa Rica: the Eastern... | reverse complement strand
TGATGCTACCATGTGGAAAGTTCTTGTTTAGAACGTGTACAATACCTAAGATTGTGTACGATTCGAAATCCTTCGTTGCAAACAATCCTAGGCCTTGCACATTTGATTCTTTAATTGTAAGTCCATCAGGTAATGGTTTATACATTATCCTTAGTCCTTCTTTTTTGTTGCTATCTTTTCGCAAGTGTCTTTGTTTGCTTCTAAGCCTTGTTCTTTATCGTATAACCATACGTAAGAATATGCTATCTGCCCGTTTTCTGTTTCTGAACACTTTTTACCGAAACTCACCGCAGGTGAATTCAGGTGTCCACTACAAGCTGATAATAAAACTAAACTTGACAATGCTAATACTAGTTTTTTCATTTTATACTTTCCTTCCAGCAGTTTTTATATCTGATTTTGCGACTACCATATAAGGCCCTTTGTTATATGCCGGAGCGATAGTGTACTGCCTACTGATCTCCAATCTTTCTTGTTGTTCTTTCCAATTAGTACTCTTGCCGTTTCCTAACTTCACTGGGTCCAACTTTTTCTCTTTACGAATGGTGGTGTCATGCTTATTTACAACTTCAGGAGCAAAAACCAAGGTTTCCAATTTTTTCGGAGTCTTAGATTTCCATTTGCCATGAACATAATCAATATATTCAGACAACTCCATTTCCGGAAGTTTGTGTTTCTTCCAGAACTTGTTCTGTTCACGCCACCCGTCAACATAGAAAGCATCTGACTTTCTTTTTACTTTTCTTTTCTTTGTGTTTAGCGTGGTCAATCCACGTTCAAGATGCATAGTCATAATTTTATACTAACACATTTTTAGGATTTGTCAAGACTATTTTTTTGATTGATTTCTGGTCCAAACTTCCAACTCATTGGCCATCCAAGTAAGGAATTTTGCATCTGCTGGTTCGTAGTCTTGCCTGTCCTTGACCTTGGTTATCATATACCAATGATATGGTTCTTTGTACTTGTCACCTGTTTTTTCATCGGTTATAGTAAGATCCATCACACTGGATCTCCAATGAAACCCTGTTCTTACCATGAGAGAACCCCACATATTCTGGCCCATCACAGAATAGTGATTTTGCCAATGTTCCAATTTCCTGTCACCACCTGGTGCAGGCATTTCAATATACATACGTCCGCCCGTCTTCATGATACGGTTAAATTCCATCAAAGTGAGATATGGCCATGCTGAATGTTCTAAACAATGCCTTACTATACCAAAATCAAAACTTTCATTTGCAAAATCAGTAAACGTCATGTCATAAGGATATCCTTCATAACCTTTTTCTTTGATCGTTGCAAGGTCAACTTCGCCCATTGTTACTCCAGTCATATCAGACTTGTTGTAACCTGCTCCAACGAACTTGTCAAGCATATAGCCCGAACCACAACCTATATCCACCATCTTCTCGCCCACTTTTGGACCATCTGGGTTTTCTATAAGTGATGGCACTATCTGGTCAATCAACCTCGTGTGCATCTGTGTATCTGGTTCAGAGTAAACTTCTTTTGACATCATTTCTCTAAACTTGTCTATTATTTTATGTACGTCAGCCATTACACTAACTCCTCTACTATTCCTAGTCCTTCAGCCACTATGAATAATGCTCCTGCTACTAAAAGATTCCCTGTGATCAAAAAACCACCTGCGCCTATTCTTAACGCACTCTTGACTAGGCTCACGTAAAAGTGTCCCATTCCTGGATCCTTTGAAGCAGGTATCAAAACTTTCTCTGGTATCGGCATCTTATCTCCTATCTGGAGCGGGTAATGGGGTTCGAACCCATGACCTTCTCGTTGGCAACGAGACGCTCTACCACTGAGCTACACCCGCCTTTATTTTTATAATAGTACTATTATTATAAAATAAAGTCAAGCTCTAATTAGCAAGTGGATTAGTAGCCTTAATTCTGATCTGTTCAATCTTAGAGTCTTGTAGTTCATTTTCCTTTTTAACTATCGCAACATCTTTCTTGATGTCATTCAATAGTTCTTGGATTTCCTCTATGTCTGTCCAGATCTCGTCAATGCCTTCTTCTGAATCTGTTGCAAGTTTATCTTCAATCACTTTGATTCTATCAATAGTTTCTACTCTGATGTTCGCGATCTTGTCGTTCAACGGAGCAATGTCTACTGCTTTTGTTCCTTCGATTGCTGATAGTCTTGTGTTAAATTCACCCCAAGCATAAAAACCACCACCGATAGCACCTATAACGCCAATCAGTGAAGCATATGTTGACAGTTTATCTATTATTTTCATTTCTTAATATCTCCAACTCGGCTTCAAGCCTTGTTATGTTTTCGTTTACTCTATTTAGTTCTTGTTCTTTTACGAACATAGGATCGTTTGTTTGATAAGCAATTAAAGTCTTATCTTGGTATATTGACCTTCCATAAGCATTTAATAACGTATCTTCTGCGTACCAGTCCGGATTGTCTGGCATTTTTCTTTTATCATAGAACTGCATCATTTTGTAAGCAGTCATGTCTGGTTGATCTTCAACCATGGCCTGTGCAGTTACTAGTGATATAACTTTTAATTTCTGATCTATTGTTTTTAATTTTGATTCTAACTTCTTAAGTATCTTTTCTACTTTGGCAGTTACTTCGCTAACTTCAGCATCTATTTCAGTTTCACCAACACTCGTGTCTTGATCACCTTCTTGCTCATTTTGGCCTGCCTCTCCACTGTCTTCCACTGACTCTTGATCATCACTAGTGGACTCTTCTTGTTCAGATGATTCTGTCTCTTCTGCTCCCTCAGACTCGGTCTCACTGCCTGTACTTTCGTTTTCGCTTGTAGCCTCTTCGGTACCAGGCTCTGATGTCTCACTAGGTGTACTCGTTTCACTTTCAGTTGTTCCTGTTTCTGTTGACGCTGATTCCGTCTCCACGCTCTCTTCAGTAGTATTTACTGTTTCTGACTCTGCTGGTGTTTCCTCCACGTTTGCTTCTTCTTCAACTGTTGGTTCTTCAACAGATGATTCTTCCGTGGGTGTCGCAAATTCTTCTGTTACCATTTCGGTCACTGCTTCAAAGAACTGCTCTTCTGTGATACCTTCTTCAACTAATGCTTCTTCAAATGTTTCTGTCAAACCTTCTTCTTCAAGAACTGCTGTAAAATTTTCCTGGAATGCTTCTTGGAACGCCTGTTCTTCGATCTCTACTGTGGGTTCTTCTATGGTAGGTTCTTCAACTTCTACTGCGGGTTCTTGTATTTCTATTACTTCAATCTCGTTGACAATTTCTGAAATCTCTAAATTCTCGATGGCTTCTTCCGCTTCTTCTACTGCCTCATTGGCTTCATTAATCTCCGTCTGTGTTTCTTCTGATATAGGTGGCGTTGGTGAATAGTCTATATCTGCTATTGTCATTTCCAATGCCGCACCCACCAAGTTTGGGCCTACCCTAGTGTTAATACCATTTGGAGAAGTACCATCTGTGCCCGACCATTGCCAGTCATAATTCCTTGAGCCTTCTCCTGTGTAGGTCACCGTGTCTTCGTGTATGGCTGTGTTATTATAGTAACCAGCGTCTGTGTTCCTTGTTTGCTCTACTGTGGCCAACACGTTGCCACTGGCATCTTTGATCTGTACTCTTACTGTGAAACTGTCTCTACCGTTGGTATATTGTCCACATCGGTAAGCAGATCCTGACCATTCACAGTTCTGTGTTTCTGTGGTTGACTTTAGTGTGACACCACCATCTAACATATCTGCTGTTGTTGTGGTTGTACCACCGTTCTGTTTTGTTACTGTGATGTTTTCCAGTGATCCTGAATCACCTATTGTTATGTTACCATCTGCTTCTATGTCTTGTGTTCCTGATGTACCAAAATCTACACCTGTACCTGCTCTCACATCAAAACCTTGGTTGGTTGTGCCGCCTGTTGATAAATTTGTTGAACTACCTGAACAACCTGTGCCTGGCACACCTGCACTATTATTATCATAATTTTGGTTACAACCTGTGCTGTTGGGTAGCAAGTTTCCTGACGTTGCCGTTTCCGCATGGACACCGATAGTGAAACCCAAAAGAAAGAATACTGCGAAAAAAAGTTTTTTTATCATATCACCATTCCAAACAACAATAGCCCACCTAGGAATATTAGAGGTTTAAGAATGGTTAGTTCTTTTTTCCAGAGTGTGGATTTGCCTCCAGTCCACTATCTAACTTCTCACCGCTCTCAGTTATGTTGCTTGAAAGTGCTTCAGCTTCTTTAGTCTTCTCTTCTGCCTCTTCCAATAACTTTAACTGGATCTTTTGCATATCTTTAATTTGCTTTTCTAGTTTCTTGTTGTCTTTTGCGATAGCCTTGATGTCAGTTTTTAGTGACTCATTCTCTTGTAGGATGCCTTCGTCTTTCATTATACGCTCATCGATTTCGATACGTGTATCCATTCTATCAACATACTTGTCGTAGTCTGGTCTTTCAACATCATACTTTTTCCACTGCTCTTTAGCATCTTTACCAATCTTACCTTCGAACGGACATGGAGTACCTGCTTGTTCCATCGCTTCAAATACTCTTTCGTCTTGGCAAAGTATTGCTACTGCCGCCACTTTCATTCCGTAATCGTTTAGTAGTTTGGAAAGTTTCATTCTTTCACAATTCATATCTCTGACTGTTGTTCCACCTGATACACCTACTCCAGGTAACTGTATACCACCTGACCTACCAGTTACACAAACGTCTTGTGAATAAGCACTCATTGATGGTGCACTTGAACTTGGCACTGGAATCGTTGAGTTGTTATTCGTTGTGTTGGTAGTATCATTGTTAGTAGTAGAATTACTAGATGATCCTGATTGATATGTAGTTGTGCTTTCAGAAGCATAACCGCCTGAGATGGTAGTGTTACTACCAGATGTGTTTGTCTGTGTATTCGTTGTCGCACCTGAGTTTGTTACGTCAGCCATTGACGTTGATGTGATCATGCCGAAAAACAGCAGACAGAATATTGCTATAATTTTTTTGTTTAACATTGCTTGTCCCTCTAGTAGGATTCTTGCCCTACTAAACGTATTTATTAAAAGGTGTAAAAATTTTTACACTTTAGAGGATCTCAATGTGCTTAGAATAGTTTTTTTAATTAACAGAGTGTTTAATAAATAATAATATGAGTAAAGAGCAAGATGATTTTTTCGAAGCGTTCGACGAAATATGGCCAGTAGGCGAAATTGTGCAGGAATCACTGCCAGAAGAATTAAAAGTTATAGAGATAAAAAGAATCAAGTTAGCATTAGAGCAGGAAAAGAATCACACCCATGCGGCGAAGTCGCTGGGTATTGGTCGTACAAACCTACTTGCTAAAATGAAAAAATATAATTTAGTTTAAGAAAATTTCTTTTGTATCTCTTTTAACGAGTCTATTAAGTAGTCGATTTCTTGTTTGGTGTTGTAAGCACCAGTGGAAATCCTCACGCTCCCACTCCATCCCATCTGTTTGTGTAACATCTGAGTACAGTGATGCCCAGGCCTGACAGCGATACCATAAGTGTCTAAGAACATAGCAAGATCTTGGTGATGTATGCCTTGTATATTAAAAGATATCACAGCATCTCTTACATCATTACCTATGAACGCAATTCCTTTAATTTTACTCAATTCATTGTAAGCATGATCTATCAATTGCTTTTCATGTTCAACCATTAAGTCTAATCCGGTGTTCTTGTAAAATTTCAGTGCTTCGTGTAAACCAACTATTTCAGTTACTGCTAATGTTCCTGCTTCCCATTTCTTACAACCAGATGCAAATTCAATATCTCCATGCTCAACGCTTTCAATCATTCCGCCGCCGCCGAGTGCTGGATCTAAACCATCTATCCAAGTTCCTTTTCCATACATAACTCCTATACCACTAGGACCATACATCTTGTGTCCACTCATTGCATAAAAATCACAATCTAAATCTTGTACATCAACTTTCATGTGTGGTGCACCTTGCGTACCATCAACTGCTACTACGATATCATGTTTGTGTGCTATCTCACATACTCGCTTAATGTCCATTGTTTGACCTGTAGTATTTGACAAATGCGTTATCGCTATTATTCTTGTTTTATCAGTTATCAAAGATTCAAGATCATTGATGTCAATCTGTTGTTCATTATTCATCTTTAAGAACTTAATTACTGCTCCATTAAACTTACGAAGCATATGCCACGGAACATAATTCGAGTGATGTTCTATTTCAGTTGTAATTATTTCATCACCTGGTTTCATTGTTCTGCCAAATGCTGTTGACACCATGTTTATAGATTCAGTTGCTGACTTTGTAAAAACAATTTCATCTGGTTCTCTAGCATTTATAAATTCTGCCATTGCTTTCCTGCTGTTCTCTACTGCCATTGTTGCATTGTTAGATAGTTCGTGTATACTTCTACCTATGCTAGAATATTCTTCAAGCATGAATCTATTCATTCTATCAATCACACGTTTTGGCTTTTGTGAAGAGTTAGCACTATCAAGATATACTAAACCTTTTCCACTAGGTAGCTTCTTATTCAGTATTGGAAATTGTTCTCTTATATTCATCATCTTTCTCCTGGTAGGCGTGGTAAGATTCGAACTTACGACCTTTCCCTTATCAAGGGAATGCTCTAACCAACTGAGCTACACGCCTTTAAGTGGTGGAGGATACAGGGATCGAACCTGCGACCTCCTGAATGCAAATCAGGCGCTCTCCCGGCTGAGCTAATCCCCCACTTACAAAAAGATCTGTAACCCGGATTCTGTAGTTGGTTACCATTTGTCTTTGCGTCCTACCCGATGTCCCGGTGGTTGTTGACATCCTATTTGGACTTGCACGTCTCCACCCGTGTCCGGTGTTTCCTCAGTTGCCTGCGATAACCCGATCTTTGTTGTATTTAATATAATACACTATAATTAGTGTTTAGTCAAATAGAAACTTGGCGAGCCTTTTATTACCTTTCTTTTCAAGGTATTCTCTTACTCGCTTGACTTTCCAGTCTTCATGTGGAAATATGTATGTTGGGTGGTCTTTTTCATCTTTACCCCATTTTATCCTGTTCCATGATCTCTCATGCAGATAGTAAAGAAACATTTTAGTTACAACTTCTATACCTGCTATGGCACCCGCAAAATCAAACCTTCCTGTGATAAACCAACTGATAAGAAAAGTGTCGCTGGTTGCAATAACCCTCCAAGTCAGAGTCTTTGCGAGACTTCTTCTTTTTTGTGAAGGATTCATCGGCTTTTGTATCTATTCCAAATTTTATGTAAGATGTAGAACCATACAGAGTTGACTGCTGGTTCGATAATTGCAACAGCACCAGCTTCCCAGATACTCGCACCTGTGATCATGCTCACAACTGTCATTGCAATTATAATGTGTCCAAAAAAGAATATTATGGCAAGAATTAAACTCTCGTCCATATTCTCTTTAACTGTGTTAAATATTCCCTTGGTAAATTCACTCATAATACTATATTACAATACAAACAACTATTTGTCAACCTACGAGGCTGGTTGGTTTTGTTGTTGGATAGTTTAAATTTTTTATTAAGGATTTATTAATGTTGTGATCAATTATGTCTATCTGTTCCTGTGTCAGTATTCCACAGTGTTCGTAATCTAAATAATCCTTGGTTTTTTCTTTAGCCACATCATCTGTCCACATTTCACTCATCAACACTGCGTTTGGAATTTTCCATTGTTCCGGATTTATTTTTTTCAATTGAAACGTCTTGTGCATATTGTCTAAAAAGTACACACACTCGTCTTGTTTCAACAGCCTCTCGTACTGCACCAATCCCCAATGCTTAATCCTGTTTCCTATGTTGGACCAGTTGCTGTAAAATTCATTGTAGAGATTTATAAGCTCTAGCAAATTTATCTTTTCTACAAACCAGAGCTTTTGGAACTGCCTGTCCAAGTTTAGATTTAACACATATTTCTCATCAATGTTTTCTATGTTTAGCAGTTCAGGTCTTCTTACTACTATGTCAACTGGTCTCCTAATTATACTCTCAACCCATTTGTAAGGATTCTTTGAAACTATTAGATGTAGATGATTTTCTCTGAAAGGTTGTTCTTTGTTATATTTTTCTAATACTGTATCAAAGTCTGGTTCATGCTTCCATGCATAAGTCGAAGGCAAGTATTCACAGGCCATCTCTTGGAAGTTTTCAGTTATAAGATACTGCACAAAGTTCGTTCCCGAACGTTGTGGTGCGAACACAGTAAAAGTACTGATACTCATTATCTACTCATCAAAAGCGATAAAAATTTATCAGACCATTCACGTGATCCTTCTGTATCTGAATCACATTCTTGTCTTTCAATAATTCTGTTTGCACCTAGTTTATCCAAATGTTTGTCTATCTTTTTGCCTGCACCACAGAACTCATCATGTGAACTATCTCCCAAAGCACATACTCCATACTTCATGTTCTGTAACTTTAGTTGACTTTCTTCTAACCTTGACCAAAAATCATCACCGTTTGTTGGAAAGTCTCCATGACCTGTTGTTGACGTTACTACTGCTACTTGATCCATCTGTTGAAAGTCATCTAAAGATACATCATTCATTTCTGATATTGATGTTTCAAAGCCTTTGTTTATAGCCATGTCATTTAGATCGTTTGCTACATCTTCTGCATTACCAAACATTGATGCGTATATTATGTTTAATTTTTTACTCATTGTAACCCTTTTGTTTCTGGCTCCTCGGGCAGGACTCGAACCTGCGACCAATTGATTAACAGTCAACTGCTCTACCAACTGAGCTACCGAGGAATATTACGGTAGCGTTGTAATGGTGCCGCTTCACGGATTCGAACCGCGGACCTACTGATTACAAATCAGTTGCTCTACCAACTGAGCTAAAGCGGCATTAATAATAATTTAAATGATTTTTATCAAAATGTCAACAACTTTTATCGTCTTCTTTGTTGACAGTATCTTCTGATTCCATGTAGTCAGCAACAACCGAAATGTTCTCTTTTGCTTTGGTTATTTTTGATGCTACCCAACCTTCTAAATTATCACCTTTGTCGATCATTTGTATTAATTTGATAGCGTCCTTGGCTATATGATAAAGTTGTCCTCTAGCCATCGAAGCCTCATGATCGTGAACACCTGCATCATGACTCATATTATCATGATCTTCTGTTATCTGTTTCCATTTTCTAATATCACTCATTATGCTCTCTCCTTCGCCATTTTTGTTATAGTGGCAAAGTAAACTTGCTCACCTTTCTCTGCTCCGTATCTTTTCTTGAATTCTTTTTTGAGACCTTTATCGTCAAACTTATCCTTAAGACGTTCTCTCTCGCTTTTCTCTGGTTTGGTAAGTTTTCTTTCTAATACTTCTGCTAGTCTCATAGTATTATTTAGTTGGGTATATATCTTTGACTTTATTTCTGTATGCTAATGTATCTGCACTGTGTCCCATTTTATATGGCTTTTGCTTTAGTTTTTTACCTTTGAATATATGTCCCATAGGATCTATTGCTCTTCTAGCCGCTACATGATGAGCTGTTCCTTTTCTTCCTGTAAACATTGGCATGGCAATTGATGCCATCATTGCTGAAGATGTTGCACCTGCTGATGCTGACTCTTTGATCGGTACGTTATATATTTCTGCTATTAACATCTTTTTAACATCACTTCTATAGTTGATTCGCCTTCTTCAGTTTTATCCTGTAACGCTACACCAATTATAGTACCAACTTGTTGTGTACCTTGTGAAAATTTTGTTGCACAACCTTTTATCGAACTCGTAGTTAGTAAGTCACCTTTTTTAATGTGTCCTACTACTTTAACAGGAACCCTTCCTACAAAACCTACACATACTGGAAACTCTGCTTCAATATCTCTATTCATCAAGTAACCAGGATTTTCTGAAACCACACCTGCTAGTTTTGAATCTGCGTGTTTGTTACAAGCAGTTACTTCATTGGTTCCGCCTATTACAACAACTGTACCTACCTCATAATTTTCATCACCAGCATACATCTCTGCCAAGTCTGCATAACTGGCCGATGTCGCTTCTCCGTATATCTTTCTGAATGTTTTTGTAGTGCTACCTAAGTCATACGTGTTAGTTGTACTTGGTAATAAATGTGTTGTTACCTGTGCTTCTAGGTTTCCTTTAAGTACTGCATTAATAGATGCTGTCACAAAAGGAGC